>MPMA02014111.1_pt1 | contig 41102 bp, 32 predicted proteins | sample 1617361 | NCBI WGS metagenome assembly MPMA02 (sample SAMN05944807, study PRJNA350692) | marine metagenome | biome: marine; feature: ODZ; material: water; isolation source: 180 m water sample filtered on 0.2 um supor filter | place: Pacific Ocean | collected 2012-04-08 | depth 180m m | reverse complement strand
GTTAATGACCTTCACAATCCTAAACTTCCAGGAATGGAAGGGGCTTTTACTTATCTTACTGGTGGTGAAAACACATTCATGCCGGATCTTTCAATTGATGAACGCAAACCCGGACCGATCGGCTTGCAGTGTATCGGCGGAGTAATGAAACATCTCGGTGCTTTAACTTCAATCGGTTCATCCACTGTAAATTCCTATCGTCGCCTATGGGATACGGGTTTCTGGGCTCCAGTCTTTGCAGATTGGGGTTATCAGAACCGGACTTGTGCCTTAAGGATTTCCGCTCCAGGACGTTTTGAGTATCGATCTGTGGATTCGATGGTCAATCCCTACCTGATGGGAGGTGCTCTTCTTAAAGCCTTCGAAGACGGCATAAGTAACGATCTTGACCCCGGAGAAGCCGAAGAGCGCAACATTTACCAAGCCATTGAAGAGGGGAAACAAGTCAAGAAACTGCCTATGTCACTAGGCGAGGCGTTGCAAAAATTGGCGGATGACGAGGTTATAAAATCTTCTATGCCGGATGAGATGTACCGAGTTTACCATCATTACAAAAATGACGAGTGGGAGAAGTTCAATCATACAGTGACTGATTGGGATCTGGAAACATATATTGACTGTTTACCCTGATCATAAGCTTAAGTCAAATTCAACAGCTTGTGGGTAAGCAGAAAAGCTAACTCCCTTGTTTTTCATAAATACAAGGATATTTACAATCACAAAGAGGAGAACAAATGTGCGGAATAGCAGGGATTATCCGCCGGGGGAATCCCGGAAACATTGGGGAGGAGATGACTTCCATGCTCAGATCCTTGAAACATCGTGGACCTGATTCTACCGGGTTTGCCGTTTACGGCGTACCCGGTAAAGATCAGTACGTGATGCGCTTCAAGGTTGCTGAGCAGGAAGACATCAGCAAAGGTTTTGACATTCATCAGCAAATCAAGGATCGACGGGCAATAGTGGACAGTCGGCTCAAAGAACTTGGTGTTGAAATACTAACTCAAAAGGAAGCAACGGAATATGCATTTCGCTACACTCTACGCTATCATGGTGATATGCACCGCATGGCAGATTATATTGAGGATATTGAAGGTGCAGAAATCATGTCTTTGGGACAGGGATTAGAGTTAATCAAAGACCTGGGAGATGCAGATGTTGTTTCCAATCAGTATAACCTTGGAAACTTCAACGGCAGTCATGCTATCGGACACACTAGGATGGCAACTGAATCCGACGTCGATATTCGCTCTGCACATCCGTACTGGGCCTACCCATTCAATGACGTTTCGGTTGTCCATAACGGACAGTTGACTAACTACTGGAAATGGCGTAGAAAAATGGAACACCGTGGACACAGATTTATGTCACACTGTGATTCAGAATTGATTGCTGTCTACCTTGCAGACAAAATGGAAAACGATATTGAACTAGAAGAGGCAATGCATGATTCACTGGATGAACTTGACGGCGTTTTTACTTATGTGGTTGCGACTTCTGACAGATTGGGTATGGCCAAAGACTTGATGGCAGCTAAACCTATGGTATTGTATGAATCAGATGATTTCGTAGCACTGGCGTCCGAAGAAGTTGCTATTCGCAGCATCTTTCCCCACGAAATTGACACATTTGACCCCTATGAAGGAGAAGTGAGAGTATGGGAACTGTAGATAAATCTTTTGAGTCCGGTTTACACTCGGAACAACTGCGCGGACGAACACAGCAGACATTTTTTTCGGCAACTGAAGAAGAGAACTTTACTTATCCGTATAATGCGTTCGAAGTTGATCGAGCTAAAAAGTCAGAGTTTGATGCCAAGGATATGGAAAGTACAGAAATTAATTTGAAAATTCGCTCCTTGATGGAGGAAGGTTGCGGACACATTGTGGTCAAAAATCCGCGCGCCAAGCATTCAGTCGGTGTAGGCATACTTAACCGGCTTACCCTCGACTTCGAAGGAAGTCTCGGTTATTTCGGCTGTGGTTTGATTGACGGACCGAATATCCATATTTCCGGACGGGTAGGTTGGTCTTTCGGTGAGAACATGATGGCGGGAACAGTTGTTATCGATAAGAACGCCGGTTCAACATTCGGTGCGGCTATCCGTGGTGGAGACCTTGTCTGCAAAGGCGACGTCGGCTCACGTACCGGAATTGACATGAAAGGCGGAAACATCATAGTTGGCGGACGTACAGGAACCTTAACAGGATTCATGATGCAGCGTGGAAGGATGATTATCCTGGGCGACGCCGGTGATAATTTGGGAGATTCGATGTATGACGGTACTATCTATATCGGTGGTAAAATTGCTTCGCTGGGTGTCGATGCAGTTCCAGGTGAAATGACAGATCTTGAAGCAGATTGGATTGAACGCAAGCTGGCACTCTATGGTATGAAAGCTCCAAACGGTGTAAAGAATTTGCAGAAAATCGTCGCTGGCAAGCAACTTTGGAATTACGACAACTTAGAACCGTCTGAAAAGAAGATCATACTTTGAGTTCAACATATTTGAAAACGGGCTGAACCGTCTTCTTAATTTTCAAGCAGAGAAAAAAATTATGGCAAGAAATAAATCTCTTCTCGGTGAGAGTTTCATCTTCAAGCCCGAGGTAATAGATGATATACATATCAAATCAGAATTGGGACGCTATCGGATGCGTGGTTTCTCACTGTTCAAAAAAATCCCAACCTGGGATGACCTGACATTCCTTCCTGGAACATTGACGCGTTTCGTCATTGAAGGTTACAGAGAAAAATGTCTGACGAAAACAATCATCGGTCCGAGAGCAAAGCGGCCACTGGAGTTGGACATCCCAATCTATATCACAGGCATGAGCTTTGGTGCTCTGAGTTACGAAGCCAAAACAGCGCTGGCTCGCGGTGCGACAATGGCAGGTACCGCTACCTGTTCCGGAGAAGGAGGAATGATTCCGGATGAACGACGTTATTCATCCAAGTGGCTCTACCAGTGTATTCAATCACGTTACGGTTTTAATCCACATCATCTAAGACTTGCTGATTGCTGTGAGTTTTTCATCGGTCAAGGCTGCAAAGTTGGTTTGGGTGGCCACTTAATGGGACAGAAGGTCACGGATCAGGTTGCGGAAATGCGTTCGCTACCTGCGGGGATTGACCAGCGCTCACCAGCAAGACACCCTGACTGGCTGGGTCCGGACGATTTGTCTTTGAAAATTAAGGAAATCCGGGAAGCGACTGACAGTCAAATCCCAATCCAACTCAAACTGGGTGCTGCACGTGTCTATGATGACGTGCGTATGGCACTCAAAACAAATCCTGACAGCATCTACATTGACGGTATGGAAGGTTCAACCGGAGCAGGACCGCATTTAGCAACCGAAGAAACAGGTGTTCCAGGAATTGCGGCCATACGACAGGCGCGAAAAGCTTTTGATGATCTGGGCTTGTCCGGAGAAATTTCACTGGTTTATGCCGGAGGTATCCGCAACGGTGCGGATGTTGCCAAAGCACTAGCTTTGGGAGCGGACGCAGTAGCAATCGGCCATTCAGCAATGATGGCCTTAAACTGCAACAAAGATACTCCTGAAGCAGATTATCAAAAAGAGATGGGTGTTGATGCAGGTTACTGTTACCACTGTCATACAGGACGTTGCCCCGTTGGAGTTGCAACCCAAGATCCAGAACTGCGAAAGCGACTAGATCCTGATAAAGCGGCAGAGCGCGTTTACAACTTCCTGCACTGCTTGGCCATCGAATGTCAAATGATGGCTCGTGCCTGCGGAAAAACGGATGTTCATTCTCTTGAACCGGAAGATCTTGCGGCACTGACAATGGAAGCATCGGCTTTGGCCCAGGTACCTTTGGCAGGTTCACAACACACTGTGGGCCGTCCCGACATGACACGTTACTGAATATCTTTAATAACAGATTGAACTGTTGAAATATTAGATAAGCATTTCTTTCTGTAACAAAGTTAAAGTTTGAACTACTTTATAATAAGGTAAACAATGGTAAAAGAAGATGAACTTGTTCCAGAAGATTTAGGAACGAACCGGGAAAAGGAGATTGGACAGCACATCGGCTACCGCTACGATGTAAATCTTGTTCCAGACTATGACAGGCTCACTCCTTTCCTCAAGAAGTATCTTGAAGTTATGGATTGGAAAGACCTCAACTGGCTGGAAGATGTCCATTTGGGGTACGAGGAGGATCGTGCTGCGGTTTTTGACAGAAATATAAATGGCTGGGTAACAGTTCCAGAAGACATGGAGCTTCCTGATAACCAACAGGATCGAGATATGATCGCGCGTGAATTGTTGATTAAATTTCAGATGTCAAAACGCCATCCTATGGTTGTTTTAAGAGACAACTACGGAAAATTCTGACCCAAACAGATTTATTTTTCCAGGCTGCTTAAACGGGGATTGTATTGGAAGAAAAAGAAGATATTTTCCGGATTGTTGTGCAACCCTATACAGCAAGTTTTGATTGCGGACCAAATGAAACACTACTTCAAGGATCCCGTAGATGTGGTTTGACACTCTTCAATAACTGCCAGCAGGGAGAGTGCGGAAAATGTAAAGTCCGTATTCGCGAAGGTCGGGTACGGCTAGGAAGTTTTATGCCTTCTGCTCTTAGTTTTGAGGACCTTCAAGCAGACCATACTCTTGCCTGCCGTTCCTTCCCTTTATCCAATCTTGAAATAGTCGCTGAACTCACTGGATGGCCTGAGGAAAGACACTATTCCCGTCCTGAGGAAAATTCCAGCAGTAACGGTTGAGAATGATTTAGTGCTCTTTAATTTTGTAGTTCTTACTAGAACTGCGAAGGATCTGCACAGGCCTCAGACCAATCCGGATCAAAACCTAGAACCTTGACTTCTGGTGAAAGATACGGATTGAAAAGCAGATTGTGCCAGTAAGTAAACTCATAATCCTGTTTATCTTTTGAGAGCTCACCAACACAGCATGGGATGCTAAAACTTTGCTGCTGGTAGTTGAACTTCAGCACACATCGTTCCTCCTTCTTCAGTCTCTTTGCTATGTTGGAATCATTGGGAAACAGTCCGGTCAGCAAACCACTAAAATCCTCAATATGCTGATAGAATGCGGATGAAAGCAACTGCATCGCTTTTTTGTATCTTTCCTGCGGATCATATGTTTTTTGTGACATAAAACGGAATTGCTGGATACTTTCCTGCGGCTGAGCCGGAACAAGCAGTAGAGTTAGCGCTGACGCCACTTGCTCACCACTTTCCAGAAACACCGTGGGACACATTCCAGGCGTTGGCCTGCCCTCATCGTTACGCATCGCATATTCCCGCACACGGCACTGCCAACCCAAAAAATGATCCTGTAGCGGATGTCTCTCATTTCTCTGCTCTGAGTCTCCTTCTACTATCTCTTCATCCATAAAACTGGTGCAGCATCTTTATATTGTTACGAAAAAACGTTCCCTGAGCGAAGCCGCATCATAAACGCCTGAAAGAAAAGTCGATTAACTCCACGGGAAAGGACTATTTGAAACCGGATGTAACTTGCCCTCCTCAAAACGTGAAAAACTAAACGGATCCAGCAGTTTACTTTTTTCACCCACAATATACTCCGCAACAAGTTTACCAACTCCTAGCATCTTATAACCATGGTTTGAATCTGCTATCACATAGCAGTTTTCATGATACTCATCAAAAACAGGGAAACTGTCTGGAGCCAATGCTCCCAATCCTCCTGAAGGTTCACCGCGGTAAAGATGCCTCGTATCTTCAAAACGTCTCTGGCAGAAAGCCAACGCGGCACACCACATGTCAACAAAGTCTTTGCCGACCACAAAGTCTGGAGACTCCGTTCCATAAGGATCAATACTGAAGTCATCGCCTGTATTGTCAACATTATAAGGCGCCGCTCCGCCCTGCACACCGTCAAAACTAAAATCCGGTTTATAATAGATACCCCACATTTTGTCAGTGATCAGACGTCCGTCAATATCCGAGTAGAGTGGTGCGTCTGTATCAACGTGAATCACCGGCGGACTCCCCCCATCATTGGTTTTAAGCATATTGGGATCAACACCAAGAGTGCCTTCCTGCAAACAGTAATAACGCCACATTTCTACATTTTCATGAACGGTATCACCATCCTTCACTTTGATAGTCTTGGGAAGGTCCAACATATCCCAGAAAGTATTAATCCATGGACCAACCCCTACCACTACATAATCAGTTTTGATAGTTCCGCGATTAGTGACTATTGCTGAAATGGCTTTCCCTGAATATTCAACACCTGTGACTTCGACATTTCCTGTAATAGTAACACCTTCACTTTCAGCCTTTGCCGCAAGTCCCTGCATGCATTTCATATTATTGGAAAAACCTCCCTTTTTTTCATGCAAAACGGACGTTATGCTTTTGGCTTGCCAGTCGTCAAATAACCCGCGCATATAAACCATTGAATCCGCACTTCCCTCAATAAACTCTGAAGGGTAGCCAATGGCCTTCTGTTGCTCATAGATTGTGGCAATGTCAGCGTGCATCACTTCCGGGCTGATTTGCATGTAACCTACCGGGTGATAGCTGTATGCTTTTGGATCACTCTCCCAAACGTCAACGCTGTGCGCCATCAATTCACGCATTGCGGGCTGGAAATAATTGTTGCGGACAACTCCACATGCAATTCCTGAAGCACCTGCTCCAATACCCGATTTATCAATAACAATGATATCTTTCCCGCTTCCGAGGCCCCGTTTTTTCAACTCAAGTGCTAAATGGTATGAAGTGCTAAGACCATGAATTCCTGCACCAATTATTAGATATTTTGTAGAACTTGCTAACATCCTAACCGCCTCCTGTAGACTGAATATGTAAAATACTATAAAACTTAACTAAAAAAAGATTGATGATTTTGAATTATTGCACTATAAAGTGCAAGCTCAATAAAAGTATTAATCAGAGGCATTAACTAACACTGCAGGCAAGTGTCATAGCGGCTACCCGATAGGTAGAAGATCAAATAAATTGTTTTATTGAAGGAGCTGATCTTTTGCGGAAAAACTGTAGTTATCAGCGCAGGGAAATGTTATTTTGCTTTTTATGTTTTTTGCTGAGTTATCTCTGCATTAGTTGCTGAAGTTTTTTCAATCACCTCAGCAACGGGAAAAGCGTGGTGGTATGTACAAACTCCCGAAATGCACTTCATGAGTGCTTGGCACTATGAAGTGCGCTGACATTTTGTTTGATGACTGTGATGTCATGACGGATGGAAATGAATTGACGTATCTTCCCGATGCTGTCCATGAATGGTACAATTGTCGTATCAACCCAATAAATTGACTGATCTTTAGCACGATTTCGAAACTCACCTTTCCAAACCTGCCCTTTGAGTAAAGTATCCCATACACCTTTTATATATTCACTCGAATGGAAGCCTGAATTCAAGAGACGATGATCCTGGCCAATCAATTCATCTCTGGAATATTTTGATATTTTACAAAATTTATCATTAACATAAAGGATGCGACCCTCAGAGTCTGAGATCGAAACGGTTGAAGACTGATCCAGTGCATAACGAATGTTTGCAAACTCTTCCAAAGCAGGACAATCATAACACTTCATCGCGGACATTAGTCCGGACTCAGAAACACGACTACCCAAATCTCTTGATTGATCGTGCACTATTTGTTTCCGGAGTTCCAGCAACTTCCGAATTAAATATTCTTTGTCTGTATTTGGATTATTCACAATGACTCCCCCATGATTAAGTGTGAAAAGTTAACCCATAAAAATTTCTTGCCGTTTCTTGAAGCAAAGCTATTTGGGGAAATATGCCCTGTTAAATTCGATGAATCTCCTGAAGCGCCTCTATCGCGACTCGATGATGGCTTTCCTGTTTTGGGTTAGAAAGTATTTTCAAAAAAACAGCACTTCCTGATTCCGGATTTACCTTTCTCAGCATTCTACCTATTTCCAAACGTTGGTCACCGCCGCCTGCAAAGGCCATTTTAGCAATCATTGGAATAACAGACGGTTCTTCGTTTTTTTCAGGAACAGCGAGCAGCAATTCCGCTGCAGCCATTCTGATTCCGGACTCTGGATCTTCTAAAAGCAGCAAAGCTATTTTTTCCACGGATAATCGTTGATCTTCTGACCTAATCATTTGTGCTAAGTCTTTTAATGACTGTAATATTTGGATACGTACAAACAAATTATTCTCTTCCGGAAAATGTTCCATCATAGCAGAAACAGATTCCGGAACCTTTATCCTTCCCAAAGCACTTGCGGCTTTCAAGCGAACCTCTTTTTCAGCGGAGCCCAGTAATCCTACGAGTGCCTTCACTGCAGCCGTATCACCAATCCTGCCCAATGATTCTGCTGCGGTCAGTTGTAATAAAGGTTCAGGATCTTCAAGCACTTCAACAAGTCCCGGAACTATTTTTTGCCCCCTTTCTTCTCCTAAAACAGCTGCCGCGAAGCGTTTAATATCCTGATGCGGAGCAAGAATTTTACGATCCTGTAATTCCTGATTCAGTTTGCGGTTTGCATCAGCTATTTCCAAAAAGTGTTGTTCTTCTGCTGTCAATTCTACTGTTTCATTTGCTGAATTCAGCAGTTCTACTTCCCTTGATGGTTCCAAAATTGATGCTAATGTGCTTTTTGGTTCCGGAATTTCTGCTGTTATAGTTTCATTACTTGTTGAATTTTCCAGAATTTGAGTTTTCGATTCTAGAGATACTACTGGTGGGGTTTCGGTTTCCTGAAGCAATTCTCCGCGAAGTGCGGCCAGCAAAACGTCCTGAGTTCCAGGAAATTCCAGGTGAGCGATCGAGTTCAGGCTATGCAGGCGTACCGCCTGCTCCGGATCTTTGAGCATTTCCAATAGAGTCGGTAGTTCTGCTTCACTACCTATTGTTCCAAGGGCAATCGCAGACTTTATCCGTAATTCAGTGTTCAAACCCTGTTCTGATAAAAGTGCTGCAACCGTACTTCCCGCTTTTACATAACCAAGTGTTCCCATAGCCTCGACCGCAGCGGCAACTACATCCAGAGAAGGATCACGCAGAGCTTCATAAACTTGGCCCGCCAACCCTACATTTTGCTGAATGGCGACTGTGCGTAAGGCCTGTAATCGTACCAGTTGATCTTCATCCTTCAGTAAATTCAGTAATTGCTTTTCCGGTACTGAGAAATCTGACTGGGATATGACTTCCAATACCTGTTTTCTAACAACAGATCTGCTGTCCTGAAATACCCTGAGCAATAGGGATTGAGCTGTAGGTTCAGGATGACAGGCCAAAGATTTTGCTGCTGCTACACAAACCTGCACGTCAGAATCTTCTAAAGCCTTGCTCAAGGCATTCCGTACTTTAACCGTCTGAACTTCTGCCAAATGCTTGGCGGCATATCGACGTTGTATACGGTCACTACTTAAAAGCCGCTCAATGAGAATCTTCGCACCGGACTCCCCCATTTTGGCCAGAGCCGCAAAAACTACTTCATTTAATTCCTGTGCTTCATCTTCATCCAATGCTGCCACGATTGCAGATGCGGCCCTTGAATCACCTATCTTAGCTAAAGCTTCAATCGCCTTAAATTGTGCGTCCCACCAATCATCCCACTCCTCATCATCAATCTCCCAGTGAGAATCTTCACCATGTCCTGAAACAACTTCCAGTAAAAAATTGAGCAGCGGTTCATGATCAAATTTTTCCTTTTCAGCAATTCGACCAAGTGCTTCCACTACCGCCACTTTCACATCTCCCACAGGATGCATCCGGTAACATTCCATCAAATCCGGAACATTTTCTGCTGTTCCTATTTGTCCTAAAGCCGTAACTGCATCCATAACAACATCTTCGTCTTCATCATGCAAAGCGCTCATCAAAGGTTTCACTGCCTGACTATCCCCTATATTTCCAAGGGCTTGAGCGGCAAAACAACGATTAGCATCGTTACCGTTTTGTAAAACAATAATCAGGCTCTCAACAGTTTTTTTCTTATTGGACATTTTTTTAGCTTTGCTCATATCGTAAATTCCCATCCGTCGTGACGGCTTACACCACTCCGGCCTCATGATATTATTTGATTACATTAAATAGCGGAGCTTTAATTTTTGCTTCTCAGCCTAGCCGCAATCCGGTTTTCAAATTTAGGACAGAATATCCCTGTATTCTAAAAGTTAAAGAATCTGGGTCAATACGTAAATATACGTAGATAATTGAAATTGCTTTGCTTCGATAATTTCGATTGACTAAAAAAAGTTTACTACAGTGAGAGAGGAAAGTTTGAAAGGTTTGATACGCGAAAACATTTATACTCCTGCTTGCGTAAACAACTACAGTTCTGCCTGCGCTATCCCAAAATTTTTCTGAGCAATTTTGGACAAAAGCTTTGATAATTTCATTATTGAAATTTTATGAAGAACGCCGGTGAAAATGCTGCTTATTCCCCCACTGTTCCATGATAAAATCCAGCGTTCCGCCGTCGACTAGATCCTGTCCTTGTTGTCGGGCATTACGCTCCACCTCCAACTGCACCATTGGGCGGATGAAATCCGGAACCCGTTGAATACGGGCCTGCGCATCTTCAGTCCACGTGAGCGGCACATTCTGTGATGTTTGATTAAGCAGACCTTTTGAGCCGTCACCCCATGAAGAATATTTTGCTTCTACGACTTGGAGTGAAATTTCTGCTTTATTAAATTTACGTGCCCATTGCTCTATCCGGTTCTTGGTCATTTCCCGCATGAAGCCTGCAGGAACATGTTGCAGTTTTTCCCTGGCCTCATCTTTCCATTTTAGTTTTAGGAAGGCGGCTTCAGAAGCAATTTCACTTTCTGCTTCAGACAGTTTTTTATTATCAGAACCATGACATACTTCACAAACTTGTGGTTGCTGACCTTCGAGTGTGTAACCGCAAAGCTGACATTCAAATGTGCCTGTATCATCATTAATTTGACTTGGAGATTTCACCTCAGGTATGCGTACCTCATTACCGGACTGCATGGTTTGCTGCATTTTTTCACGAGCCCTGCCCAGCCCACCTTCAGCCACTTCCAAGTCAATGCGTGTAATGTTTTGTTCTTCGGCATATTCTTCAATTGTAGTTTGAGCAGCATCACGCATAAAGCCTTCCGGAACGCGTGCCAGACGCTTGAATGCCTCATCCGTCCATTCAAATATAACTTGTTTTTCATCACTTTTAGTTTTTGATTCTTCTTTCGCAACAGATTCTTTAATACCTTCTTCTTCAACAGCAACTCTGACCATTTCTTCTGTGATCACTTGCTGATGCCTCGTATGAGCCCGTTTTTCCAGTTTGTAACGCAATTGCTCACGATTATTTCCAACTGGAACGTGGTTGAGACGCATTTTGGCATCAGGAGTCCAAGTCAGTTCCCGGCCATCAAAAGTGGTTTCGGTAACGCCTGAGGATTCGCTTTGCTGTTCAGGAGAATTTGTAATAGGAGAACTGTCATAAATTCGGAAGTCCTGCCCTTCGGCATTACAGACAGGGCATTTTTCCGGACGTTTCTTGTGGTGAACGTATTGACAAGACGGGCATTCAAACGACAATTCAAAGGTTTCGTGGTCTTCAAGTTTTGCTGCAGATGTTTCTGAAAATTCAATCCCCATTGCGGCCAATGCCTGTGGCGGCAGCAAGGCACGAATCGCCTTCTCAACAACCTCGGACGTAATCATTGTGTATCCTTCTGCGACAGCATGTTGCTGAATGGCCTTCATCGCCACCCCCCTCGCCATCTCAGGAACGTTCTGCATTCTAGACTGTGCTTCAACAGTCCAGCCGATGGTTTCCTCCGCCAGATATTCTACAGGAGGGCTGAATTCTGTATCCATCATCAAAATATTACACGGTGCAAGCCGTAAAATATTTTCAGTATTTCCACCGATGTCCATATCGTCATCACTATGAATTCCTGTACGCCCCAGCACCAGCAACCAAGGTGGATCTTTTTTTACGTGCGCCAGAACTTTTTTCCAGGCTTTGCCGTCAAGCAATTTAGTTTGAAGGTCAATACCTTCATCTTCAGCAATACGTACGGCGATGTCCAAATGCGATTGATAAATTTTTGCCAAACCATTATCAATGATGTCTTCGTGAAGTTTTTCCTGCTCCTCAAATTTAAAAACTTTACGTGCCTTGTCTGAAAGCACGTTATTCAACGAACTGAACATGCCGTAATGAAAATACGGATCAAAGGCAGAAATGGCTTCTACCTTTTTGTTAAACACCGCAGCCAACTCCAAAGCTGATTTCAGCCCGCCAAAAGAACGTTCACTTCCGTCAAGACAGACGACAATCTTGTCTGATTCGCTTTTATCTTCATCGGTTTCCTTAACAATCAACAAGTCAGTCTGAATCCGCCGGGCAACGCGTTCAGTGACAGAACCAAGCAATGAGTCTGCTACCAGTCCCATTCCGTTGGAACCCATCACGACCAACTCATATTGATGTTCTTCAATGTCACGTACCAGCTCTTTCCAATTCGCACCTTCCAGCGAAATACCCTTAAATTCCAATCCCGCTTCACGACATGCCTCTGCCATTACGAGCAAATAAGAATCTGTAATTAATTCCAAACCTTTGGTAATCAAAGAATCGTGAATCACCCGCTGTTTTTGAAGTTCTTTTTCCTGCTGAAATTCTTCGGGCAAACCACTTTCCATTGTACGAAAACGTTTATCGTGGAGTTTTGCCGCATAAACATGACTGCCATACAGTTTTGCTCCTGAAGCTTTAGCAATAGATAACGCTAATCTTACCGCTGCATCCGAATGCGGAGAGTTGTCAACCGGAACGTATATATTTTGAAACATGTTAAATTATTGCTGAATTTTGAGTTATCATTTAGAAAGTTTCAGATAATTCTGAAAGGTTTAAACAATCAAAATCAAGAACTATTCTTATGCGCAGGGCACTCATTCGAATTGCTTTTTGCTTCTTGTAAAACCTTCAGCGTTATTTCTGAAAAACCTCGTTCACGCGCGTACTTTTCCACCGTCTCACGGATATGTTGACGTATCATTCCCGGAGCACGATTGATTGAGGAAATCGCTTCTTTTTGCCAATTCATTTCACCTTTCTGTTGAAGGTACTGAACTTTGTCCGGTTGTTCCTCCACACGGTGTGGGGTTTTGTCCTGTACTTCAGAAATCCAAAAAAGGTACGCATACGGAAATTGAGGTTGTGCAATGTGAAAACTGTCATACTCAAACATCGTGCGAGAAAGCATAATGAAGGTGTGTCTTGGATCATCCTGCCCTGCTATTTCAACACCGCAGTTCAGCTGAAAACTCGTGTATGATGGACAGTGTCCTGTGTAGTGCAACGAGGCTAAAGGGAGTTGAAGGAGATTGTTGAAGGTTCGTTTTTCGAAAATTTCCAGGGAAGTTAAACAACGATAATCAATAACTTCACGATTAAAATTAAATTCAGCAACTGTCTCCAGACGCTGTTCCAGAGAATCTTCCCATGCAATACCTCGGGTACGTTCCATCGTTTCTCTGTAACGTTCTATGTATTCTTCCAAATATTCTTCCTTCGGTAAAAAACCCACACCTTTGTTTCCGCAATTAAAAGGGAAAACCGAATTTAGACTTTGCGTTACCAAAACCGGAAGGTGCTGAGAGAAAAACTCAACTGATTCCTGCTTACCTTTCAAGCGGTTGTACATGCCACGGCGTCCTTCTTCCATCCAGTCAATTAAATGTCCCGGAAGCGGTGTGACAGGCATCCGTGTTGGCCCGTCCGGCAAATCGACTGCCATTGCATTCGCTTCCACCGAAATAGACGGAAGCTGACTTTCATATTTCAATACTGTACTCATGAGAGACTCCTTGTAATGTTCGCTTCTTCAAATTTTATTCCCAATTCATGTTCTCGTTGTTTACGATGTTCCGCCATAAAGTCCGGAGTTATCACTGCATTTTCCGGAAGACCATGTGTCAGTTTAAGCGCCTTTTCTTCTAAACGTTTACGTATCATTCCACGTAAAAAAATCGGTATGCGCTTTAAGCGTTTTTGTGCTTCCGGAGTCCATTCGACAGTACCGTCCAAATCTCCGGAAGGTAAATCTGCAGCGACTGGCAAAGTTTTCGGCATCTGTTCTCCAGCCGGCTGCCAGGTGCAAGTAGGATCTTCAGCCATCAAGTCCTCATAACGCTCCTGAGCCCTCGCTCTGCAGCCGCCGCACAAATTCCGGAATTCGCAGTTGCCGCAACGTCCCTTCAAAGTTGGATTACGGAAGTCTTGAAAAAGAGACGACTCATCCCAAATTTTCCAGAAAGCGGAATCACGAATATTTCCTACCACATTTTCCATGTACGGACATGGTGTAACGTTTCCCTGTGGATCAATCCTGCAATAATGCGTTGCTGCCGGACAGCCTCCGCCGTCGTAACCCTGAGCCCGTGTGAACTGTGACTGCGGATCTTGCTGATACAGAATTCGTTTGAAGTGTGGAGCACAACGTGCTTGAATCATTAAGGATTTGGTGTTTCTCTGTAGTTCCGCAATCCGCACCAAAACGTCTTCATACTGTTCCGGAGAAATATCACTCATCACCTGTCCACGTCCGGTGCAGACCAGAAAAAAGAAATTGAGAATGCTAACTCCTTCGTTTTTAGCAAACTCAACAAAGTCTTCAATTTGATCTGCATTCTGGTGAGTCACTGTTGTGTGAAGTTGCACATGCAGTCCACAGGCACGGCAAGCCCGAATCGCCGCTAAGGTTTTTTCCCAAGCACCGGGAACTCCGCGGAATTTGTCGTGTGCTTCCGGATACAGATTATCCAAACTGATTCCTACTCCCTGCAAACCCGAAGCTTTCAGTTCCTGTGCGATTTTTACGGAAAGTCCAAGCCCGTTTGTGCCTAGCACCATCCGCAAACCAAGTGAATTTCCTGTAGAAACCAATTCACTAATATCCGAACGCAGCAAAGGTTCTCCGCCAGTCAGCACAATCAATGTACCCTCTGCCTTCTCTGCAATTTCGCTAAACAAGTTACATAATTCTGAAGTACTCAACTCTTCAGCAGAAAATTCATCTTTAGCACCAGCGTCTAAATAACAATGTTCGCACTTGAGATTGCAGCGACGTGTCAGGTTGACTGCAATCAAATAAGGCAGAAATTTGGTTTCACCGGAATATCCCGTGCGAAGTCGTTGCTTTTGAGTCATTGCGTCTACTCAACTAATAGTGTTTTTTGACCGTCTGGTGCGGACCATCAACAACACTTCCAGTCCCAGAATCAGCAGAAAAATGATGATCGGCACATATATAATATTGTTACCGACAGACTGCTCGAGCAGCAAATTGTACCAAGTCGTCACACCACGCTTGCTGCCTCCTTCTCCACTGGAACCATCAACTGCAGAAAAAGCCAGCGGTACAACTATCCTATCCGCTGGAAACTGAACACTTCCTTTTTGATCATTGACACGTTCTCGTTTGATCATCAAAGTGTATTGACCGTTTTTGTAACTTATTATTGAAGCTAAAGGCCGATCTTCACGTACCATCCAGTCCCCCAGACGGGATGCTTTTGCATCAACTACTTTTCCGTAAGCATCGCTCCAAAGCCACAAATTGACCAATTTTCCAGGTTGTCCCATCAGAAAATGCGGAATGGCTCGTTCGCCTTCTTTCAACTTGGCAGGAAACTGCAAAATCATTTCGTCTCCGCCGCCAAATTCTTTATGTGCTTTTGAAGTGGGATCATTCCACTGTATCCTGAAGGCGATTTCTGTTTCATTGTAAATTGAACTGAAACGCAGGGAATGCACTGTGGGCTGAAATAAACGTTCTTTGAGTATCACCTGTCCGGAAAAAGGCACATAAAATATCTGCGCGGTTTCCCACTGTCCGTTTTCCATTTCCAGTGAAAGCACTCCCTCAACTTTTTTAGAAACCAGAGTCCGTTTTACCTCCGGTTCGTTAACAGAAGCCAGAGAGCGTACGTAATGCACAACGTCCCATGTTTCGTCTACGGTGAGATCCTCAGCGAAGGTCGGCATCGGTGTTCCGTTAAGTCCAGTACGTATGGTGCGGAAAATGTCTTCCGCACGATTTCCGCCACGGAAGCGCCACGGTGCAGTCCAATCAGCAGGGCGCATTGGAATCTGATTCCAGTCATCCTTCAATTCCATTGCTGAAGGGCCGTCACCCCGTCCTTCTTTTCCGTGACATTTATCACACTCCACCTTGAGGGTCAGTTCTTTGCCGCGTGCAATGCTTTCCGGTGATGAGTCCGGAGCTTTCGGAATAACGAGTGGCACAACCGGTTCATCCTCTTCGTCTGCCTCTTCATCTGCTTCTTCCTCAGTGTATTCCTCTTCCTCTGTGTCTTCGTCTGTTTCTTCTTCTTCCTCTGTGTCTTCGTCTGTTTCTTCCTCTTCCTCTGTGTCTTCGTCTGTTTCTTCCTCTTCCTCTGTGTCTTCGTCTGTTTTGTAAAACTGTTCTACGTAAGCGGCAACAGCATGAAGCTGCTGTTCATTCAGAACAGATTCCCATTCCGGCATAGTCGATCCGGGCATTCCCCTGCTGATGATTTGGAAAAGATCCTTTTGTGTAGGCTCTTCTCCGGTCTCTGTGGTACGTATTTTAAACATACCGGAAGTGAAATCACGTGGTTTTGGAAATACGTATTCAAAAGCATAACCCTGTCCGTCACCCTCATAACCGTGACAATGGGCGCAATTTTCATCATAAACTGTTTTACCAGCAGCAAAATCCTGCGACTCTCCCAAAGCAATGCCTGTGAAAGCTGACACCATCAATCCCAATAATCCGCAAAATATCCACTTCATAGAATCAAAACTCAAAATATAAATTTGCTAAATCCCACAAGAACACACAAAAAATAGATTTGTTTTTATTCGATTTTGTGTATTTTTGGCCAAAATTTAAACTGCATCATTCCCAAGTTCTGGGAGGATGATTAGTCGCTTTATATAAAAACAGGGTGACATCCCAAATATCATTTTCTGAAAGTATGCCCTCCCAGGCCGGCATGGCTGTTTGCCACGGCATTGATTCATTCGGCAGACCCGGACCTCCTTTGGCAACCCGCCAAAAAACATAGGTTTCCTGCAGTTGAGCAATCGTTCCTACATCTTGAAAATTGGCGGGTTTTGGATCAAGAGCAGTAGCAAATGGACCTTTGCCATCCAGAAAATCACCGTGACAATAATGACAATTCTCGTAATAAACTTTTCGTCCCAATTCAACATGTTCCGCAAACTTTTCCGGATCTGCTGTTTCATATTCACGGTAGGGGTTAACAGCTGCCCGTAAATTTATAGTTTTTCCACCAAAATTTATTTCTCCAGGAGGAGCAGGATGTATAACGCGTAATACCAGCGGAGCCTGATTGGAAGGCAACAAGGAAAATCCCGCAAATACCGCAATCACAGCCGGAATCGACAACATTACCAACCAACGCAAGATGAACAGCCGTTCATTGGTTAAAAGTGTTTTGATAGGAGCCCAAAACTCCCGCATATTTTTTGTGGTTGAAGTTACAAACAAAATTAAACCAACCACCAGTGCAATTATATAAAACGAAAAAACGCTTTGAGGTATTTCCGGCTTTACCGCATATTGCAGAAACAACACTACTACCAGCACTATCAAGACGTTGATGAATAAAATATGTGTGATTATCTTTTTGATCATTGTATTTATGAATAATGACTTTTTCGAAAGGATTACTGCATGTAAGCTCTTATGAAATAACGCAGCAAATCATTCCCTAATTTCGCTAATTTTTTTACCTTAAAATAATAATAAGTAATTCTGTATCAGTTATTTTAAAAATTCCGTCAAATTCTCAATATCGTTGGCCAAATGAGCCATTGGCGGCATAATTTTAGTATCCCGTTTTGGTTTATATCCCTGAGGATATTCTCCGAGCAAAACCCTTGCTTCCAGCAAATCCCGCGAAGCACCTTTGATTTCAGGGCCAATCGGCCCCGCAAGGGCTGGGTCAGGATTGTGACATGCGATGCAAAGTGTGTCATAAACAACTTTTCCTTTTTCAGGATCTCCGACCAGCGGTTCTGAAGCTGTTGTGCCAACAACGGTTTCTGCTGTGACAGGCGCAGATGAATCTGCTTCCGGGACCACGGAAACTTGACTTGCATTGACCTGCATCACAGCCCGTACATCTTCCGGTGTAATATCGACTTTTCCACCCAAACTCTGGAGATACGCTACAGTAACCATCACTTCTCCGGGAGTTAAAATATTGGCCATAGGCGGCATCATCGGAGCGAAATCATCAACCAAATATACTGAAGGTTTCAGCAGCGATTCCAGTAAATAAGCTTTAGCGCTAACATCAGGTTTTCGGGATGCGGCACGTAAACCGACACCGTTGAGGTCGGGTCCACGCGGGCCTTTACGCCCTATCGCATGACAAATTCCGCATGTGCCCTTTGTTGAATATACCCGTTCACCGGCCTCGATCATTTCATCTTCGCTGAGTTTAGCGTTAAGGCTGATTTTTTTTGGTGGATGGGATTCAGTTTGCGGTATGCTGTTGGCATAAAAGGAATATAACCCAACTACTAAAAAAGTAAAAAGAATAACTTTAAGGGTGTTCATTGTGCCGGCTCCGGGGTTAGTGAAGCATCTTCCTTTTTGTGGTCAGCCAGTGATCCTAGCCAAAAAATAAACATTACCAAACCTAAAAAGACCAGCACACAGACCGAAACCACATTTGCGGCAAATCCAAGTGTCGGTGCAAATGCGTCCACAGAAGTATCTTCCATGACTTTGTAAACGTGCCAATGCTGTCTGATTGCGGATCTGGCATAACCCATCAGTCCCATCAGCCAGGTGAATGAAACTGCAATAAATATCAGGATATATTGGGAACGTTGAGGCATTTTTCCCCAATGGAATTTTCCAAGAGATTCAGAATTCTTGAAGAGAAAAAGATCAATCACTGTTGTTGAGAGGATTGCAAACAAGACCGCAAGCACTTGCCAAACCGAATACTTATTCACCCGTATACTTGGCTCCACAAAATAGCCGTCAATACCCAAATACAAAACATAGGCAGCAACCCCCGCATAAATTCCCGCCTGCAGCAAGTTAAGCTGCAGCGCATAGCTCACAGTCGCGACTTTGTTAGCACGGCGGTAAAACATGAAACCAATCGCAGAAGTTAAAATCATATAGTTAACCGCGGTCATCTTAGCAGACATCACACCGAATACTCCGATCACAGGATGATGCACTCCGCCCATCAGCGTAACTTCTTCCGGTGTTACCACAAGACTGTGCGGCGTTGCCCATACCCAGACACACAACAGCAAAACGCTAAGCATATATTTGATATATTTTTGATATCGTTCCCCGCCGTCAATACGTTCCATGCCAAGCCACAAATAATAATTGCTGGCCAGAAAAAGGGATGAAATAAGTACTGCCTGAATGATCCAAAGCCAGGAAAGAAAACCGCCCATCATCGTAATGCCCATCGTCTGGTCGTACTGATAAAGTTCGCGCATCAGCCAGTATCCGGCAAACGGTAGTACTAAAAATGACCAAATAGCAATCATGTTCCCAACATAACCCATCCAATCGTAATGCGCCTTGTCCTCATCTGTTTTGGAGTGCAAAAACTTAAAGGCAGAATAAGCCCCGACAATTGCCCCGCCAAAAGTAACATTAGCAATCAAACGGTGTATGTTGATTGGCCACCAGGAAAAATTGTCAATGACTTCCCAGATATTCATCAAGGCACCGGTTTTCATATCAACTCCTCCTGGAGTCATCATAAATGTTACCCAGGCATTGGCCACGAGCAACAAAATTGTACCAACTATATTGAGTTGAAGCCCAAGATACAAATGAAACCATTTGCTCTTACCATTTCTCATACGCTCCCATCCGTAATAATAAATATAGAGAGTAAAGGCTTCGAGGAAGAACAACATCGGATAGATCCACAAAGTTGGCAGGAACACCTCGGAAAGGTAATTCATGAAACGTGGATAAAGTGTCAAAAGCAGGAAGAGTAAAACCCCGCCCCAAATGGCGGTTGTGGACATGGCGATTGCGAGCAGTTTTGTGAACTCCCTGGCCATTTTATCGTAGCGTTCCTGACTACTAAGCACGCCGATCAACTCGACAATCACTGCAAACATCGGTACCCCCAGTACAAATGCGGCAAACATCAAATGCACTTCGGCGGCAATCCAAACGGCCACACGGCTGCCAATCCACGGAAAGGCACGATATTCAGGAAGCTCAATCAGTTCCTGTCCCCAGGCTGCTCCAGTGAAAACCAGAATCAACAAAGGAAATAACAGTTTGAGAAATGATTTTTTACAAATTTGTGTTTTCATGTTGGAATGAATCGCCTTGTATCCAATGCAAGTTCAACTGCTTGTATCCTTTTCGGAACGGGATCTGCTATAGCGCATAAAAAGCAACAGCAATCCCGCGATTACTGCAATAACCAAAAGCGCATACCAGTAAAGACTGTCGGGTGCCGGCACATCCAGATAAAGAAAACTCCATGCCGAAAGAGACATGATCATACCATGCTCACCGTTTGAACCATCCCAGGCATTAAGGGCCATCGGGATCATTTTACCTTTTTCAAACTGAGTGTCGTTAAGGTCCTCGGTTTGGAGTGGACGTTTCATGACAACCCGCCAACGCCCGTTTTTCCATACCCCTTTGCCTTTAACTTGTTGTCCCTTTTCCGGCTGTGTTTTGAGTGGTTTCTTGAAACCGTTTGAGTTTGAATCTTCGACGGGATTGCCTCCGGCGTCATCAAGGTCAGATTTCCAAACCCACAAGTTGACAGGATTGCTGCTGTCGCCGCGAAAAAAGTGCGGTTTTTTTGCGCCGGATTTGAGTTTTACCGGAAATTGCAGCGCGACGGAATCCCTGAAAACTTCTCGCTCACGTGGAATTTCATCTACAGCCATCACATATGTATTTTCGAATTCGTGAATTTCTTGACCGGCATCGTGTGTAGTATCTTTAAACGGATCGTCCCACTCCAGTAGAAAACTGATTTCTTCATCGTTAAATACAGCACGAACCTGCACCATGTCAATCGCATGATTTTGCCAGCGTGGTTTAGCAATTACCTGTCCGGCCAAAGGAATTCGCAATTCCGGAAGTGTGTTCCAGATTTCAGCGTCCGCATCCGTCGGTACAGACTGTTCAATTTTAACGGCCTTGAGTATTACCCCCTCGCTGTACTCGGTACTGGCAATGGAAGCAATATAGTTCGCTAAATGCCAGCGCTCTTCTCCACTAATATTTTTGGCAAAAGATGGCATCGGAGTGCCGTTGATTCCTGTGGTAAAACGATAGACAATATCCTCCGGATTTTTCCCGCCTTTGATATTTGATCCTCTTGTCAGGTTCCGGACACGTACCGGAAAACCCCAGCCGTCCTCCAAACCTTCGCGTCCGTCACCTTTGCCTTCCAAACCGTGACATTCAAAGCATTTATTTTTTTCAAATATTTCCCGGCCTGTGAGAATGCTTTCTGGAGATGATTCTACTCTGGGTGGAATTTCAACCACTGCTAAGTAAGGATCATATTCCGGATCCGCAAATTCAACAGCAAAGGTTTTAATATACTGCAGCACCTTCCAACGTTCATCCTCGGAAAGGGTCAGTTCCCAGCGCGGCATGGCGGTTCCAGGAATGCCTTTACTGATAATCCGGAAGAGATCTTCATCGGTAGGCAATTCTCCGGTTTTGGTTGTGCGGATTTTATACATTCCTGCCGTGAAGTCCCTTGGACGAGGATCCAGGAAATCTGCCGCAGGACCGTTTCCATCCCCAACTTTGCCGTGACAATACCAGCAGCGATCTCGATAAATCTGTTTACCTGCCGCTACGTTTTCATCCGTTGCCGGAAGTTTTTCAGCGGTTTGGGCAATTACGATTCCGGAAACCGTGCTGCTTAACAGCAACAGCATTAAAGAGAGCCAACTCGCCAGTTTGATCATTTTGTTTGAATATCCGAAAAACATTATTAATTTCGTCACTAATTACAATTTACAACACGAATCTTGAACCATGTCACCTGCAGCTATTCTAGTTTTTCTGTTTGTCGTGGACCGACTCCGGCGAGAAAATATTCACCAAGCAAAAGTTTCCAACGTTCATCCTCAGTCAAGTCCAAGTCCCAAATCGGCATCGCAGAATCCCAAGGCGTGGATGCCGACGGCAAGCCCGGTCCTCCCTTGCTGACCCGCCAAAAAGCATATTCCTCTACAATCGTTGCAATAGTTCCTGGGTCACGAAAATTAGCCGGCTGCAAACGCCAGCCAACTGCCATCGGTCCAATACCATCGGCTTGCATTCCATGACACGGTCGGCAATTGACTGCATAAAGCGCCGCACCTTCTTCCGTCCATTTGGCGATCAAAGCAAGACGGCCTTCTTCCATATTATTGGGTACAGTGACAGGTTCCATTTCTTCATCATCCGCAGCTTCTTCGGCTAATTCTTTTTGTTCAGCAATGAATTTCTCCAACTGTTCTTCAGTGGGGTGACGCATCGGATTTTCCATGCCCTCAAAAGAACCTGGCATGGTTGGGTGTTGTATCCGCACTGCAGTCTGGCTGACCATTTTAGGAGAATTAGAATCGAAATAACTCCAACCTCCGAATAATGGTATGGTGACCATAACAACCAGTTGAATTCCTTTTTTCAACGAAGACGTTTGAGGTTTTAGAAACTGATGAACTGGAGACATAAAATCTACACTCCGTTCCTCACTTGAGAGAATATAAATTGCAATGGCCGCCATCATCAACCAGGTATACATGCTCAAGGCAGCGGCCGGAGCAGGCAACAAATTAGGCGCACCTACAGCCCATTGTGAAATCCATGGAAAAAGCAAACCGAAAAAACCGTAACGAATAACGACAAAGAACAATATTATTTTCCAAAAAAAGTTCATGTTTCTTCTCCTTCACTTACGTCTTTCTCTGTGTCTGCGTCACTCTCATCGCTATCATCCGCATCCTCCTGTTCATCTCCAGAATCATCTCCGGAACCTTCGTCTTCCTTGTCAGCTTCAGCATCTTCCTCATCATCACCCTCTTCGTCGCCGTCTTCATCGTCTTCTTCATCATCAGCATCACCGCCAATTGCTTGCTCACCATCAAGGGTCAGCACAAAAGCCAATACGTCATGAAATTCAGTCATGGTTAGATCTTCAGCAAATCCGGAAGGCATCACTGACGTTTCCTGCGGTGCAACCTCTTTAATCTCTTCTTTTAAAACTTTAAGCACTTCTCCGGAATCCAGCATCATAGAAACAGACAGTTCATCCTCGCCTTTCTTGATTCCGGTTAAATATCTTTCATCGTTTGTGATGATCAAAATTGACTCAAAGCCGCTGGCAATCACTGCGCTTGGAGTAAGCACCGATTCAACAATGTATTGAGGTGAGCGTGTGCCGGAAACAGTAGTCAATTCCGGCCCTACTTTTCCACCTTTTTCCGCCACCGTGTGACAGCGTGCGCATCCGGCATTGCTTTCTTCGTCAAAGAAAAGCTCCATTCCATTTTCAGGATCACCCGCAAAGTAGGGTTGCCACGGTTCGGATTCTTCTTTTTGCGACGCAAGGATCACATCCGGAAGTTTGATCTGCGCCACATCAACTTCTCCGCCCTGACTTTGTAGATACAAAATAACTGCTTTCACCTCATCCGGAGTGAGACCAATCGGCGACTTATAAACGTATGGCATTTCGTTTTTGAAACCTTCCACCACAAAAGCCCCCGGTTCTGCCAGGCTTTCAACTAAATAATCTGTTGTAGAATAATGTTCGCCTGTCTGTTCACTACGCAATGTCGCTCTCTCTGTGGCTCTCAATCCGATGGGCAGACTCAGCAAAGCGGCAATATTGTTTTCTCCCAAATTCGGGCAACGGATTGCACTGCCCTCATCGCCGACACTGTGACAGGTGCTGCATTTACCTTTACCAAAGAATATCGCTTCACCTGCTTCCGGACTCACGCCTTCGGCTACAGCGGAGGCAACTCCGCCCCCTGCGATGTCTGTAACCACTTGTCCTACGTAAACAAACGCAGCCAAAACAGCAAATATGAAAATGACTATTGGTAAAACACGTTTCATTTTAGTTGCGAACTAAATTACGAATTTGATGCAGTGACAACTTTTTTCTTTTCGCCAAGTTCACTGAGCCAAAAGGCAATGGTCATCATTATGATAAAAGTCAACGCACAGAAGGCAATCACCTTGGCGGCATATAAATTGGTCGGCGTGAAGGCCCACTCTGAAGTATCTTGAAGTACACCGTACACATGCCAGTTTTCACGTAGTCCGGACCGGATGAAACCCATGATTCCCATTGTCAACAAGGCCACGATGAACAAAGTCAACAATACATATTGTGAAACGGCTGACATTTTGCCCCAGCGAATTGCTCCCATGTGTTCTGCTTTGCGGAAGAGAAAAATATCAATCGTGAGTACCGCAATTATGCAACTCAACATAGACAGCCATTGTGCAACTGCAATATTTCTCAGGAAAGGACTGGCCTCAGCCATCACCACAAATCCGTAAATACCTAAAATAAAGACTGTGTTGATTACCGTGTAGGTGAATAAAATCACCTGACCAATTTTTCCCTGATCTTTGAAAGTAAAAACAACCGCCACAGCAATAAAAAATGCCTGCCCAATTAAACACCACGCGGCTAATGAAAAAAATTCTGCTTTTTGAGGTGGAAGATCGAGTTCTTTTGGATCAAGATTCCAGAGAAATTCGCCGTACCATAAAATTGCGGCAAAGGCGAGACCGGTGAAAATCAAAGTCCAAATTTTAGCGCCTGCTCCCTGCTTTGAGAATGGAATGGTTTTGGAAATATTGCCCCGGCGGTAGAGCAAAAAACTGAAGAAAGTTCCGAGGATCATAAAATTAATGACTGCGTTTTTGGCAGGCATCAAACCAAAATATTTAAGCGTTGGATGATACTGACCGCCCATCTGTAATTGTTCTCCGGAACTTAAAGGCAAGTTGTGCGGCGTGAGCCAAATCGCAAAAGAGAGTGTCAAAATGAAGAGGATGAACTTGATAAATCCCTGATAACGCTCTGCTCCTGGAATGCGTCCCATTCCCATCCACAAGTAAAAATTCCCAAGTATGAGCAAACTGCCGATGCCGATGGCCTGAATGATAAAGGTCCAACTAAATGCACCGCCCATCATGTTGTTACCCATGATTGGGCTGAAACTGTAAACTTCACGTCCAAGATAATAACCCGCGAAAGGTAAAAACAGCAGAGAGACAATCGCGATAAAATTACCAACGTAGCCCATCCAATCGTAATGCGCGCGGTCTTCCTCAGTCTGCGCAGTCAAAAATTTAACGGCGGCGTAAGCTCCGGCGACATAGCCGCCAAAAACTGCGTTGCCTAATATCCTGTGCAGGTTGAGCGGATTCCAGAGCGGATTCCATATCGCTTCCATCAGCGTTCCGGTGAACTTCATCGTTTCCGGATCAATTCCGGAAGGACTCATCATGTATGTTGCCCATGAATTGGAAATCCCCATGATGATCAGGCCGATGATATTCAGCAAAACTCCGGCGCTTATGTGAATGCCTTTGCGATTTTTTAGACGATCCCAGGAATAATAATAAAAGTAGAGGACAAAAGTTTCTCCAAAGAAAAAGAAGGCGTAAATATAAAAACTTTCACTGAATATTCCGGTCATGAAATTCATGACTTTCGGATAAAGCGTGAAGAGTGCAAAAGTCAACAATCCTCCCAGAGCAGCTGTCAATGCAAAAGAGGCGGACAGCAAACGGGTGAAATCCTTGGCCAGCCGGTCGTAGCGTTCCTCTTTAGTGAGTACTCCTACGTATTCCACAGTCACCGCAAACATCGGTACGCCTAATACAAATGCTCCGAACATTAAATGCAGTTCCGCGATAATCCAAACGGTCGTGCGTGGATCAAAACCGAAAAAGGTACGGTAATCTACGATTTCAGCGGTTTCTGCCCCGAAGACAGAAAACGCGCCGCTGATAATTCCAATTCCGGTGAGTATGACGAATATCCAAATTCCGGAAATAGCTCTAAATGTAAATGATTTGTTTCGCAACTTAGGCATTTTAAGATCTATTTTAGTAACTTAATACTATAATTATTTCGTATCAATCCGGATCAATCCCTTAATGGAGATGTCTATTATTATTTCATTTTGATAATTAAATTTTGAGATTCCCCAGCTTTAATCACCAAATCCTGTACAATTTCTCCAAGTTTTTCCTGCCAAATTCTCAATTTGTATTTTCCGGGTGGAATATCGCTGATGCTGAATTTTCCGGACTCATCACTGAGTTCAGTGTATGGAGTTTCCGCAGAAATCCACCAGCCTCCCATCCAGGAATGAAGGTCACACTTAACCCGAATTATTCCAGGTTTTTTAATCTTCTTTTTCTTAACTTTCATTTTGGCGTTGGGCTTGATTTTTTTATTAATATTGTAAATTCCTTTGCTCACAGTGTGGAAGTTATGTCCCACATTATCACTGTTGAGTACCACACCTTTTGACTTTGGGCGCACCAATAGTACGTGTGGAATAAAGCGACAGCGATTTTGGTCATAACTAAATTTTTTGGGAATTCCCCACTTTTTCCCTTTCTTGATACCGACAATACTGACTACAGCGTTTTTGATCCCTCCGGAAGAACTGACAATTAATTCCTCGGATGGCCGGTTACTTCCGCAAGTACCTGTATCCTCATCCACTTTGAGCATTCGAGGAGTAGGCGCGGTTCCGTCATAAACAATCTGACCTGTCAACTGGACTCCATTTTTTACTTTTTTAAGAGCTTTGTATTTTGCTGCCTGAATTGGAAGTGTTCCCAAAAAGAACACAAAACAGAGACTTAATAAATATTTATACTTTGTCATTTGTCATCCTTAGTTTTGTTGTTTGCCACAGAATTTCATGGATGGTTACGGAGAATATTTCGTTTTTATCCACAATACCGTGAAACTGAAAATGATTTATTTTTTGCTTTTGAAGATAAAATCATGAGTAATTGAGCCCCCGGATGCCACCTTTATTTTCTGCTGCTGCAATCCCAATGTTGGATGCCACGCCCGCAATTTATACTTTCCAGGGGGAATATCATCGATGCTGAAACTTCCATCAGCACTGGTTTGCACAACGTAAGGATGATCAGCCGCAAACATCCAGGCGAACATAAAATTATGTGCTTCGCAGTTGATACGGACAAAATTGTCCTTCATGCGGGTTTTAATTTCGGCATTGATGTCACCACTTCCTGGAGGCTGACCTTCGTTAAACATTGTCTTTTTTACAGGACGATAACGTTTTCCGGGTTTTACTCCTTTCAACTCACGGATATGGATATTGTGCAAAACCGGGTCAGAGTTTTTAACAACCAGTTTGCTGCCCTTCGGTACAATCTTTAACCAGGGGGTGAAATCACAATCTTTTTGATCAATCTCGTAGGTTCCAGTGTCATCTTTCCAGCCTTTACCTTTTTTCACTTTGTAGAGGTAGACCACCATATTTTGCAATCCACCTTTATCACCGGCTTCTACCCATTTGATTAAACGGTCCTCAGTTCCGCAGGTATCTGGATTTTTGGCAACCGCAATCCGCTCCGGATTGGGTAATTTGCCTTTCAGCAAAACTGTTCCGGAAACAGAACCGCCGTTTTTAACATCAATAACTTTGTACTTGCCTGCCCCCATAACAGGAGAGAAATATAACAGCAACCCCGCCAGAAGCAGTGAAAAAACTACTCTCATTTTTACCTTCTAAAAATATGTTACAAAAAGACCCATGGCATCTCACTTCCGGATACGATGGGCTGTGAAATAATTACGTAATGTTACGTGGAGCAAAAGAGAATGAATGCTGATCTTTCTGATATGCCGAGCCTCCAAGTCGAACGATCTTACCAACACCCATCTTGAAATTATAGTTTCCGCTGATTTGGTCCACCACACGTGCCTGAATGGCATTTGAGGGTTGACGTTTGTCCAGGAAGTTCATAAACAAAACTCCTTTTTTGATCGCAGGCGTAACCATCGCAATCGCAGTGACAGCACCTTTACTCAACTCAATCTGCCCTCTTTCCATCAGTGAGGAAAACTGATAATCATCACCCTTTACTCCGAGAATAGTTTCCTTTTGCGCAGCAACACGTTCAGAGTAAACCATGATACGATCTCCGGATTTGATCCCACGTCTCCTGGCATCATCCGGATGTATTTCACAGTAGTTTTCCGGCCAGCGCTGTGTGATATACGGGCGGCGCTCAACATCATCAAATCCAGACTGCCAGATTTCATTGATACGTCCGTTAGTCACCCACAATTCATCACCCTTCGGAGACAACCATTCCCAGAAATCTGAAAAGAGGCCCCAGGGTGATTTCATGATATTATTCTTACCAGTTTGGGAATTAAAATGGGTGAGCTTTTTGTTGAACATGTTCGCACCCATCGGCCCTGTTTCCGGAAGTTCTTTCTGCGTATCATGCAGTCGTGTTGTACCAACCAGTTCACCATTGATTCGGAAGACAGGACCTTGAATCCCGTCCGTTCCGAATTGCCGTAACCGTTCATGAGCGGTTATTCCTTTGGCGCGGGCATCGACTTTGATCATGTTGTAATCTTTGCGGTTACCCCGCGAAAAACGACATGATTCCTCAAATACATCATTCGAATTTTCCCAGTCAAAACCGTCAAAGCCCATGCGTTGTGCGAGTCGACTGATGATCCACCAGTCCGGTTTTGCTTCTCCAGGAGCGTCATAAAATTTCGAATAGAGCCGCAAGCGCCGCTCGCCGTTCGCACGCACGAAATCTTCCTCACCCCAAGTGGCGGCAGGAAAGACAATGTCCGCAAATTTTGCTCCTATTGGATCAACCAGATAAATATCCTGATTAAAGACTACCATACCTCCGGAATCCGCACGTTTTTTCAATGTCTCGATAATTTCCGCTATGTCAAAAGAACGTACCTGATGCGGATTGGCAGAAACCAATTCATGAAATTTTTTCTGCAAACCTTGAGAACCACACATTGCCTGTAGCCAGGTCGTACCAATCACATGCGCCAGACGAGTGTGTCCAGAATAAAGCCAACGGTCGGTGTCGAGTGCGCGCCTTCGCCGTCCAGGTCGTTTTTCCGGTGACTTATTGCGCGGTGTTTTACCACCTCCGGTACCGCCCCTTTGGTGACCGCCAAAACGTGAAACCATTTGTCCGGGACGCCCTCCGGTTCCGGTGATAATTGCCAATGCTCCAATTGCTTCGGTGTTGCCGGTATTATTTGACCAGTAAAACCCTTTTTCAATGCCAATCGAAGTTTTTGGACGTATACCGTTAACAGGTTTCGAGAGCCACTCTGCAGCTTTACGGATTTTAGCTGCATCAACTCCGGATAATCGAGACGCGTTTTCCAACTCATACTCAGGTTGTGATGTAATCCATTTTTTCCAGTCTTCATAACCTTTAGTTTCAAACATACCCCATGTGGTACGCCACTGCCATGGAGTATTACGGGTTCCCTGACCAAATCCGGAATCGGTTTCCCACTTGTTGTTGACCCATTTTTTTATCCACTCAGAATCTTCCCAACCATTCTCAGCAATTATCCTCGCAATGGCATTGACTACCAGATTATCTGTTCCCGGATAGAGATCAAGGTGGATTCCGCCCATTTTTTTTGCAAAAGCGACTCCAGCAGTTTCACGCGGATTGAGCATGATCACTTTCTGACCTGCTTCAATTGCGGGCTTGATGTGCTGGGTAAAAAGAATGGATTTCGTTTCGTAAGGATCAGTTCCACAAATCATTAAGACTTCCGCAGATGACCAGTCTTTGTAGGATGCGGCAAAGTTATCAAAGCCTGCGTCACGGAAACCTGGAGTGGAACTCACATCGGAAGGTGTATCATGAAAGGTAAACGCTGCGGTATTAACATGACGCCGTGCGTACTTGGTGATGGCATAGGTGTTTTCAATATATTGATACGAAAACGTTTTGACCGAGTAGGAATTTGCGCCATGTTTGGCAATCACATGCTTGCCAACTTCTGCCGCCACTTCCAAAGCCATATCCCATGAAACCGGCATCAAGGTATCGTAAATACGCAAGAGAGGGCTCTTGAGGCGGTCTTTTGTCGGAGTGCCCGGATTGTAGCATTTTTGCGCAATCGTTCCTCCACGAACTGATGAATCACCATTGAGGTTTACTGACTTGATTTGTTTGTCGGGCATAATTACCACATGATGCCGCCGTCCCTTATGCATAACGATATTATGCTGATTAGGAGCTACCCATTCCTGCAACACCAACACAGGGAAATCTTTACCAAAGGCATTTTGGTTGGCCTTGGGGCCACCTTCCTGGCCCATCGGCCAACGATAAACCTTGTATCCGCAGGCGACTATACAATAATCGCAAGCAGTAGTCAGCACCTCTGCGTCACGTGGAGGAAGAGGCACCTTGTCAGTTGGAGTGTAATATGGTGTAGACATTTTTTTCTCCTTTTATCCAATCAAGTTATTATTTCTGCCGAAGATCAGCCCCATTACGCCCACAGCGTAAATACTGTCTCCTTTCACTTCCAGTAACACCTGCGGCAAACTTTGATAAGCCTGTCCCGAAACGATAATACCGTAACGGGTCAGATCGTAAGTTGTCAGATGAAAAGGACATTGGCCCAGAGTCTTATGCTCAGCGTTGTAAGTTCCCATCAATGGACCTCCCTGGTGAGTACATATCGTATTAAAGGCTACCACATCCCGCTGTTTCCCAACCCCTCCTCCGGCTTTCTGCCCCATCTTGACCAGAATACAGGTGGAATTATGACCGTCATCCGGGTAGTTAAAAACTAACGGTTGATCGAGTTTTAAATCACTCATTTTAGCAATCAGTTTTTGCGGATATGTGGCAATGCGAGCCTCCTTTGCCTGAAGGACTCCGGGAATCTGCAACATCACTGTGCCGGTGGTGATTGCCGTTCCACTGTAAAATAAAAACTTCCTGCGGGAGAGCGTGCAACCACTTTGCTTGACTGTTGCTTTCCCTTCGCTTTGTAAATTTTCCATGTTTCTCCTTAGTCCATCGCTAATGGTTCATATTTTGGAAGTTTTGGAGCTTCCATTAAAATTTCTTCTCCACTTAAACTTTCCAGAAACATCAACAAATCTTCTTTTTCATCATCCGTCAAGCCCAGCGGTTTGAGAATTCTTGTTTTGTTGGCAGCAAAATCGTTGGTTCCGCCCCCTTCGTTATAGAAGTCAATCACTTCATCCAAACCAAAAAACGCTCCATTGTGCATGTACGGTGCAGTGTAAAGCGTGTAGCGCAAACTCGGTGTGCGGAACTTGCCTTTATCGCGCTTTTGTTTGGTGCGGAAGTAGAGCCCCGGATCATCCTTCAAGTTCCGGTAATCTTCCTCAGTAACCCCTTTTGCGTACAATTCAAAACGGAAAGTAATTTGCTTCATCCCGTCTTCCAACCAGCCGTCGTGACGTGGCACACCGAGGTTATAATATTTCTGATCTGAAAACAGAGGCCCGTTATGACATTCAACACAGTTGGCTTTGCCTTGAAAGAGCGCAAGCCCACGTTTTTCCGCTTCACCCAGCGCATCTCCATCGTCATTCATGTACTTGTCAAACGGAGTGTCTCGCTGTACCAAAGTACGTTCAAACGCCGCAATTGCTTTCCATGCATTGTTGATCAAAGGCCACTCGTCACCAAAGACATCCTGGAAACGTTCGCGGTATTCCGGAATAAAGGCCAGGCGTGCTTCCATCACATCATCTTCTCCGTTTCCAGCAACACCGCCTTTTGCGGCGGAAGGAGCTTGGGCTTCGAGAGACTTTGATGCACCAGCCCAGAACAACTTACTGTAATATGCAGAGTTAACTATCGTTTGACTACTGCGCCAATGCACCGTAGCCGGATATCCACGACTGATCGGAGCTGCGAATGACCATCCTTCTTTTGGACTGTGACAGTCCGAACAGGCGATGGATGCATCACCGCCAAGGCGGGGATCAAAGAAAAGCATTTTCCCGAGTTCGATTTTTTCCGGAGTTTGCTTATTATCGAGCTGCACCGGCACCGGCCCCAATGCGTCAAGCGGTGCGTCCTTGTCAGGATCACCTTCGGCCAAAAGCAAAGCTGGCAAAAACATTCCTACCAACACTACGGCCAAATACCTTTTAATTGAATTTTTCATCTCTTCTCCTTCAATTTTTTACAGTCAGCCAATTCGGAATTGGATAGTATTTTTGCGAAATACTTTCGCCATAGACGTGTTCCGGTCCAGTCAAGGGATCTCCTGAAAGTGACTCCAGAAAGGCCACCAGGTTTGCCTGCTCCTGAGCCGAGAGGCCCAGAGGTTTCAGCCTTGAATCTTTGTTTGGATCATTGCCGCCGCCTTTGTTGTAAAAGGCTACCACATCTTTGAGAGTGGCCAGCATCCCGTTGTGCATGTAGGGTGCGGTTTGTTTTAATTCCCGCAGAGTTGGGGTGAAAAACTTACCCATATCACGTCCATCGGAATAGTGATTGACCACATGCGCCCCAGGATCACGGCGAAGATTCATAAAATTTTTGTTACCCATGAACATGTTAAAGGCTATAAAAGTAATATGCCTCAAAGGTTCCCGGAAAATATCTTTGTTCTCCGGAACCCCAAGGTTGTACGCCTTTCCATCAGCAAACAGCGGCCCTTCGTGACACTGAACACATCCGCCCTTTCCTATGAATACGGCTTCCCCCTTTTTTGCATCCGCACTCATATTTCCCAGATCGTAAGGGACATTTTTTGAGGTCAGTGTTTTAAGGTACTCCGGAATCAGCTTCCTCACTTTTCCATTGGAGGGCTCTCCCATACCAACATCTTTGAACATTTTACGGTAAACAGGATCCTGTTTGATGCGTTCCTGCATAATTCGCATATCCATGTTCATCCAAATCGTCTCCGTGATTTGATCACGGGTTACATCGTTTAAATTGGTTCCGATCCGGCCGTCATGAAACCAGGGAATTCCAAGGCTTTGCTTGTGGGCAGCATTGATTAAGGTAGGAGTATTTCGGAATCCTTTAGTTCCGGGATAAGCATCGGAAAGTGCCTTGCCGTCTGCAAAACCTTTCTCCGGAATGTGGCAACTGGCGCAGCTTAAAGCACCATCACCTGAAAGGCGTTCATCAAAAAATAGGCGCTTGCCCAGTGCCGCCTTCGCAGCATTGATTTTCATGGTCGGTAGTGTTTGCCGTGCACCGCTTTCAGCAAATAAAATCGATGGTATCCCAACCAAAACACATACCACAAACAAAAGAAAAAGAGTGCGCATGGAGTCTCCTTAATTAAGTTAACAGGAACAGTTGTGCAGGAACAGTTGTGCAATACATTCTGTATTGAACTCGTTCGATCAAGGAAAGAACGAACAAGAAACGATCATGAAAACTTAGTTCGAGCGAACCACGAACATTCCTATTCGTGTATTATCAATAAATTTCAACCACTCCGTCCATAAGCAAACTTACGTACGTAAAACTACGTAAGTTAAACTACATAGATTTGATATTGCTGCAAAGTAATTAAAAAGGAGGGTCTTATTTAGTTGGCAGGGGCGAAATTTATTCGCCCCTTTTTCAGCATTTGCAATGCTCATGCAGGTTAATGTCCAGTACTGGTTCCTGGCAATGTGAGCGCATATGACAGCGTGTCAATCACATCCAACTTCTTTTCGAGTTTAAGAAAATTCAAATCTTCATAGAGCCAGTTGGCGGATATAAGCAATCATCTGCCAGACTCTTTTCTCGCTCATACCTTCATCACTGTATGGTCCGTAACCTTCCATTTCCGCATCCTCACCTGCACCTTCAGAGGCAATATAAAAAAGCTGTCCATCACTTCTTTTACTCATCCACTCTGAGTTATTGAAAACGACTTTCAGGATTCAACTAATTGATTAAAAAATAGATGATTTGCAACTGTCCCCTGAAGTCTTAAACTTGAAGATACTAGTGACAAACTTAAGTCTGATATCTAGCTGTTTATTTGTCTATTGGCAATAATACGAATAGTTAAACTACTTAATGCCGGATTACTATGTTTATGAAAACGCTCTATATTTTACTTTGCCAAGTTCAATAGCAATTGTGGCTTTGGCCAACAGGGTATATATCATTAAACCGATTGCCCATATTCCTGCAGAAACAGCGACTTCTATCAATGTTGGCGTGTACTCAAAAACCTCACCCAGTGGAGTTGGGATAAATCCAGGAATAATAAGTCCCATTCCTTTCTCAATCCAGACTCCAACCACCATCAGCAAGCAGGCAATGGTCAACAGACGGTTATTGTTACGCAGAGATTCAATGCTGAGAATCAGCACTGCCGTAACATTCATTACAATCGCACTCCAAATCCACGGTACCAGCGCGGTTTTCTCACCAATTCCAAAAAACAGATACAACGCAGAAGCGGTGTGATCTGTTTGATGATAAAACTGGGTGAAGATTTCCACAAAAAGCAGAAAGAGGTTGATTTGCAGGGCAACGGTAGCAATTACCGCAATCCGCTGAAATACTTTTGGCGGAACAGGAAAATCAGTATAACTACGAATGAATTTCAACGTCAGCAGGAAAAACGCTGGACCAGCAGAGAAAGCTGAGGCTAGAAAACGAGGACCTAAAATGGCGGTATGCCAAAACGGACGTGCAACGTTTGATGAAAGTAAAAATGCCGTTACAGTATGAATCGAAATAGCCCAGAAAATCGAAATCAGTACTCCAGGGAAATAAATATTGTGCCTTGGCTGCCCCCCTTTATAGCGTACAAAGAGGATGTAATACGGAATCGACAAACTCAAAAAGAGATAACCTGTCAGCACAAAAACATCCCACACCAATAAGGACTGTGGGAAGTTAAACTCACCCAGAAATGGAATCATGTGCCATATTCGTTCCGGTCGTCCCAAATCTACAGTCACAAAAAGGATGCACATGATACATGCTGCCACCGCTAATCCTTCCGCCAGCAACACGACTTCCTGAATCATTTTGTCGCGGAAAATATATGACGGAATGACCAGCATCACCGCTGCGGCAGCTACTCCGACCAAAAAAGTAAAATTCGCAATGTACACACCCCAGGAAACCTGATCACTCATCCCCGAAACTATCAGTCCTTCTTGAATCTGATAAGTGTATGCGTAAATTCCTGAAATAACTAAAGCGGTCAGAAGCGTCATCCATGCATAAAATAATCGACCGCCCCGGAATGCCTCGTGGATAAAATCCAACCAAAATGAGAATGTTGCTTTCATGATCTTAATCCGTAAAATACCAAAATTTTGGTTCCGTTCCTAAATCTTCTTTCAGGCGAAATACCGTTTTATTTTCAAGGATATAACGAATTTCACTTTCCGGGTCAAGCAGGTTTCCGAAGATCCTTGCGCCTGTTGGACAGGCTTCCATGCATGCCGGTTGTTGACCCTTGCGGGTGCGTTGAACACAGAACATGCATTTCTCCATCACACCTTTTGAACGCGGGCGATTGCCCAAATAATGTGTAACCGGATTCAATTCTTCCGGCGGCAGTTCAGGTTCGTTCCAGTTAAAATGCCGAGCCCAGTAAGGACACGCCGTCATACAGTAACGGCAGCCAATGCACCAGTCGTAATCAATCACCACCACTCCATCCGTTTCCTTCCAGGTTGCCTTTACCGGACAGGCTCTTACGCAAGGCGGGTTCTCGCACTGCATGCACTGCACCGGCATGTAAAACTTACCCTTTTGCGGAACAGTTTCAGGATCATAATAATGATTCGATTCTTCCAGATTCATACTTCCGCGTTCCATTTCCAGCACACGAATGTATTGAATTTGAGTATCGCGCCCCTGATTGTTTTCTTCCACACAGGCATCGACGCATTTTCTGTAACCCTTGCATTTGGAAATATTCAGCGCATAACCAAACAGCACATTCGGCAGCGGGTGAGTGGTGTCGATGCTGATGTTTTTTCCGTATTTGCGTTTTGTTTTGCGTTGCAGGCGGGCGATGGTAGCCTCAACTTCTTCCGGACTCATCCTGCGGTAATGCGTTTGAAAAAGTGAAGCCAGCGAATCTGAAAACTCCTCTACTCCGTCTTCCGTAACGTGCTCGGCGAGTGTTGTACCGGAAGCAACAGCAACTCCGGAAAATCCGGCAATTCCTATTTTTTTCAATAAACGCCGACGCGTTAGCCCTTTATTTTCTGCTTTTGCGGGTTCAATCATTTTTGTTTTCGGTCTGATCAAGCAGGTGCTTTTCCCACACCTTTGCTTTGAGGTGAGTTCCGTTCGGCACAAAAACAAGTCCTTTCCTGACTTTCGGAGGAGGATTTGGTTTTATGGGTTTTATGCTCGGAGAGTGAGGATCATGACATTCAGTGCAGAGATAAAGTTTACGCTCACCCATCCAATTTCCCACACGCTTGCCGTGTGCGCCAAAAAACCAGTCTTTTTGACGTTGAAAATGACATTGACCGCAAAGCCGATAGGATTGATCAAAATCAATCGCATTATTTTTTAAGGAACGCAAATAATTCCGATTGCCCGGCTGATGACAGGTTAAGCACCAAAAACGCTCGCCGCCGTGCTCAAGAGTAAGCTCATCGTGCTCCTCTTCCAGTTCACGTATTTCAAGATTTGTTTCCTCGTCTTCATGGCAATCCATGCATGGATAGCTTTCAAGCTGTGACTCCTTGCGGAGTTTCACTTTAAAAGCCGGTGCGTATTTTTCAAAAGACAATAGCTTCTCAAAAACAACTTCCGGAGGTTCTTCCTCATCAGTATCAGTTTCTTCGTTAACTACAGTTGCATCAACAGCCTCGTCTTTGACATTCTTCGCGGAAGTCTGCGTCACAGTACCTGAAGAAGAGTTTAATTCCTGCCCAAAGACAAGAGAGTTCAAAAAAAATAGAATCAGTGGGGAAAACAGCAAGAAGAATGATTTGACTATGCGAAATTTTTGCATATTGAAGTAAACTGACTTTTCAGCAGCTTTTGCGCAGGAAATTTATTAAAGAGCTTTTTGAAAGACTACTACCAGACTATAGCTTTGTGGAAATTAAAATATTCGTAAATTTACGAACTACTGATAGGCTGCACAAAATTGAGCATGATGAATGTAATTAGGATATTTAGGACAACAAGATGCTGTATATACTTTTAGCCCTAAACATTGAAATAGAGGAATTGGTATGGATATTTATGATAAAAATGGGAAGTTTGGAGATGAAACATTATTAGATAACATCCGGAGTTTTGTTTCACAATCAGAATGAATAACGTGCCTCAAAGAAAAGACGATCGTTTTCATTTAAACTTCGAAAATAGGCATTGTCACCGGTCTGATAGAGCATCACGCCGCCCGTGACGGAAAACGCGTCCATCACATCATATTCAAGCGACATACGGTTAAGTCCACCGTCCTGACCGCTTTTGCCGATCATCATCCCGAACATGCTCAGGTGCAAGGTCTGGTTGATGTAATCCTGCATAAAACTGACTGAGGTGGCAATTTTATCTTCCAGTTGAGAATCCGGTGATGCTTCCAATGTTATTTCAAAATCATTGATATGCTGTACTCCAAATTCAAGTGTCAGCGAAGTATCGCTCCATCCGGAATACTCTGTGCCAACCAGAGCATCTGTCCGTGAAAAAGTTTTATCTGTCACCAGCGCAAACTCCATCCCCTGCAACTTTGCCGCTTCCGCTTTCCAGAGGAAATTTCCGGAAGGAATACTCAAAGTCGCTCCGCCCATGGTTAGACGACTGTGTCGCTGTTCAAGTGTCGGAACTGCTCCTACTCCGGGAATAATAGTTATTTTAGTGATTTTAAAATGTGAGCTATCGTCGAAATACTGCGCCCAGTGTAAAGACGCATCCCAACCGCTGAATGTACCGATCAAAGCCAATCCGTATTCCGTATTTTCCGAGGAACTTTCCGGAATGACTTCAGTTATTATTTGCGTTGACGGATTATAATCGCTGCCGAAAGGTGGGGATTTATTGAATTCAATTTGATGAACCGCCACTGCTTCCAGTTTGAAATCTCCAAGATAATAATCAAGTTTTGTCATTGTAATCGGCAGGCGGATGTCTTCCAGATCAGTCATGCCGAATTCTCGGCTGTCGGTTGGATTGAGCACGTCCACAACGCGTGAACTATTTGCTACTCCCCAAGCCACAATCTGCTTGCCGAGTTTTATATCCAAGCTTCCAAACGGGCTGCCTTCCAAATAAAATTCCCGAAGCTCCGCGTCCTTTTCCAACTCGCTCAGCACTTCTTCCGAAAAAGTTTCGCTGTCTTTCATTCCGTAAGCTAAATCGTAAAATGCTTTTCCGGAAATCCGTGTTTTCCAGTTTTTTCCGAGTTTTGCGTCCCAGGTCAAAGAAAAGTAGGGCCGAAGTTTCGTCAATCCGCTCCAATCAGCTTTTGTCCCATCAGCAGGCGCGTCTTTGGCGTAACTGTAACTTGCATTAAATCCCGTGCTTCCGGAAAAACCGCTAAAGACTTGCTTCCAGCTTTCCTCTTCTTCAACTGCTCCTGTTTCTTCATCAGATCCGTCTTCATTTGTCCCGTCATCAAATCCGGAAAGCGCGTCATCTTCATCGGCGGATTCCTCATCGTCAAATCCGGAAAGTGCCTCTTCAACTTCCGAATCCTCCGAAGCATTCTGCGCCAAAATACCACCTGGACTTCCAAATCCTATCAACAACACAATAACGAAAATCAGAGTGGTTAATACCGGATTTGGCCTGGCCGTCGCTAATATATTATTCCCAGAGACTGAGTTCGGGAATACCCTTTGAAGCCTTGAATTTTTGAGACTTTGAAACTTAAAAACTTTGTTTTTAAGTTCCTCAGTCCCTTCTACCCTTTTCATAATCCTTTCTCCAGCCTCCGGATAGTAAACAAATTTTCATTTACTTCTACCTGATTAAACTTAATATTGTTTTGTTTCAGGATTGTTTTGTGCAGAGTTTTCTTACCTGATTTGGTGGTCACATGCATTTCGGTTGAAATCCATATCCCGTCAATTTTCTCCAACTTGCGTACATCCAGATACTTGTTACGCTTTTTCTTATAAACCCAACGTACTCCACGTATCATTACATAATTGTCTTGTCGAATGAAAACAACCGATTTGCTGTAACCGCTTTTCTCTGCTTCAGCCTTGGTTTTAGGTACAGATTTGATTTGCCAGACTTTATTACCCTTGACCTCTGTTTCTTTCATCAAAGTATAATCGTATAGGTCTAGGTCTGGAGAACTCATATCGGAATAATTCAAATCTGATCCCATGAAACTGCCGCTTTTGTCTCCTGCTGCAATCCGCTTGGTTTTGCGCAGAGCTGGAAGAAAAAGCCACTGGTCATCCTCCTTTCCAGACTCATCATAATCATAGGTAAGAAATCCAGTGTTTTTGACATCTGCAGGAGTGATAAAAAACATCAAACTCTTCGAATTTTTACCTTGCTCCAGACCATAACTCTTGAGTTTACGAACACGTTTATTTCCTTTTTTATCTATTAATATCATTTCCATTTCAGAAATCGACCGGTTTCCTACGTCACGGTCATTGACTTTTTCCATGATTTCGCGGCCGCTGAGTGCAAATACTTTTTCTGGAAGCATAATGGTCGCTGAAATTATAATACTAAAAATGCTAAAACTTATTGTGTTTGAAATTCTTTTATTTAATATCATAATGTCTCCTATTTTGTAGAGTTGGAAGTCCTATTTTTATAGATCAAAGCCATCATTGCTGGAGCAAGCAGGATATCCCCAAGCAAAGCGATGATAATGGTCATACCTGTAATCAGACCAAAAGATATAAGGTTGTTCATCGACGAAATAGTGAAGATGAAAAAACCTGCGCAAAGAACGATAGTAGTCAGTAGCATTGCCCGCCCTGTAGAAGTCAGTGTTTTTTCCACTGCCACCTGAATATCTTGATGAATGTGCTGATTCCGGCGGAAGTTGTGCATGAAGTGCACTGTATCGTCGACAGCAAGTCCAATTGCAATGCTGCCGACAAGAATCGACATTGCGTCCAGTGGCATATTTAGCATCCCCATCAAACCCAACCCTGCAAGGATCGGCAGAAAATTAGGAATCATGCTCCAGAGCCCCAAACGTAAATCAGCAAGCAGGAAAATCATCAGCAGAGTGATCACCACTCCTGCAATGAGGTAACTGATAAGCATGCCTTCCATAACAAAGGTGATTGTTTTTACCATGATCGGAATGAGTCCTGTGACGACATATGACTTTTCCTTCCCAAACAGTTCCTCTATCTTTTTTTCCAGCTTGAGCAGAAGTCCGGTATATTGATTTGCATCCACCCAAGTTGCCTTGAGCGTCACACGTGCCTTGGAAAAAGGAGTATCGACAAGATTTTCGAGATCGTCAGTGCCACCGTTTTCGAACAGCAGGAGTTCCTGAGCTATCATTCCCCGGTCCATAGGTACCCTATAGTATTCCTCTTGGTCTTCATTAAGTACCTGGTTGATTTCCTTGACCACGTCGACAACGGATGAAGATTTTCCGACAGAAATCCTGTTGTAACTTGTTCCTTCGGAAAAATGATTGAATTCATCAAGGCGTTTCATGAATTCCGGTTCCTTGACCGCATTTTCCTCACCACGTTCGACAACCAGTTCAATGGCGGCACTGCCTTTCATATGATCGTTGATAGCATCGGTGGCATTTCGCAGAGAGTGGTTATCTGGGAGCCAGGCAACAGGATTATGTGAAAAACGAAGCTGGGCGGCACCGAACGACGACATCAAAGCTATCAAAGTGCTGATCACTATCACCGTCCAGGGCTGATTGACTGCAAAATTTCCACAACCTTTGAGCATCCTGTCTGCAAATGAGATTCGTGGATGAGATGTTTCCTGCATATGCAGCTTATCAGCAACAACTGCTGGTTTTCCTTCTGGAAGCACCGAAAGCAGGGCTGGCAAGAGTACCAGTGTGAAGAAAACACAGAGCAGTACGCCTGCCGCCCCAAATAACCCAAGATC
>MPMA02208244.1_pt1 | contig 42305 bp, 39 predicted proteins | sample 1617361 | NCBI WGS metagenome assembly MPMA02 (sample SAMN05944807, study PRJNA350692) | marine metagenome | biome: marine; feature: ODZ; material: water; isolation source: 180 m water sample filtered on 0.2 um supor filter | place: Pacific Ocean | collected 2012-04-08 | depth 180m m | reverse complement strand
CGAAGTCCGTCCCGTTTCGATTCACCCATCGGGTGTGCCATGCCAACCACTCCATCAACTCCTCAACATATTGATTCTTATAGCATAATCTCCATCTCAGGGCATCGATTAACGAGTTCATCTGGGAAATGGGGGTTTAGACGCCCAGCGGATCTTTCTGACCCCGCCCGTGCGCGGCAAAGGCGCCACCGTGACGGGACTGTTGGCCAGAAAATCGATCAGTTCCTCGCGCTCGGCGTGGCTCAATAACCCCTTTGCCTGGGCTATGAAGGGCTCAGTTTCGACGATCTCTACCGGCCCTGTATCCCCAGTCAGTATATAAGACATTGTCGTACTTGCTCAAGGGCAGAGAAGCTGCCATCCCTAGCCGCCCCTGAGCGGCCGCGAGTGGCGCCACTCGGCCAACAGCGTCCGCAGGCTGGCGATGAAAGCCAGCGGCTGGTCCAGCATCAGGTGGTGGTGGGCTTCGGGGATGGCCACGAAGGGCACGTTCTGGTCCAAGACCCCGAACATGTAGTCGACGGTGTCCTGGTTCATCATCTCGCTCTGCTCGCCATAGATGACGCCGACCCGGCATTTGAGGCTGGCCAGGTCGTTGGCCATGTTGCCGCGCTTGAAGTGCTTGAAGAGCTGGTCGTCGAACTTCCAGCTCCAGCCGCCCTCTGTCTCGACCACCGAATGGCGGGCGATGAATTCGAGCACGTAATCGTTTCCGCAATCCTGCGGCGGCATCAGGCGGAAACGGCCGACGGCGGTATCGAAGTCGGGGTAGTAGCGCTTGGGCCGGATGGGCGAGCGTTTGGGGTCGAACTCCCACTTGTAGTCCGGCGGGCGCACCGGCGCATCGACCAGCACCACGCCGGTCAACTGGTCGCCGAAAAGGGTGCCGGCCTTGAGGCTGATGAAGCCGCCGAAGCTGTGGCCGACGATGATCGGCCGCTCTCCCAGCTCGGCGTGCTGGCAGACCGCCATCAGCTCGGCCGCGAAGGTCTCGGCCCGGTAGCGCTCCCGGTAGCCCGAATCGCCCATGCCGCCGAGGTTGATGGCGGCCACCCGGTAGTGATCGAGGAAGAAGGGCGCGATGAAGCTCCACCAATAGGCATGGGCACCGTTGCCGTGCACCAGCAAAAGCCCTGGCTTGCCCACGTCGCCCCAGACCAGATAGCGGATGGGACAGCCTTCGACTTCGATCTCGCCGTGCTCATAGGGCGTATCCAGGGCGTGCTCGAACCAGGGCGGGGCGGCAATCGTCGACACTATGCTGTTCCTTCTATTTGCTCTCGTTGAGCCGCTATAGTAACCCTCTTTGCCCCGCCACCGAGGAGAGTCCCGTAAAACTCTATGACCTGGCCGCCTCGCCCAACACCCGCCGCGTGCGCATCTACCTAGCGGAAAAGGGCATCGAGATCCCCACCGTCGCCATCGACATGAGCAAGGGCGAGCAGAAGACGCCCGAGTATCTGGCCAAGAATTCGCTGGGCAAGATGCCGGTTTTAGAACTCGACGACGGCACCTGCATCGCTGAGAGCGTGGCGATTTGCCGCTATCTTGAGGAATTGCACCCGGAGCCGCCGATGTTCGGCCGCGACGCGCTGGAGCGCGCCCGCGTCGAGATGTGGCACCGCCGGGCCGAGCTCGAGATCCTGCAGCCCTTGATGCACGTCTTCGGCCACACCCACGAGATGTGGAAGGGCGTGCTGACCCAGATCCCGGAATGGGGCGCCGCCTGCGTCGAGACCGTGCAGGAACGCTACGCCTGGCTCGACCGCGAACTCGAAGGCCGCGAGTTCATCGCCACGGACGACTACACCGTGGCCGACATCGCGCTCCAGTGCGGCCTGTTGATGGGCAAGGGCATCGGCGTCCGCGCCCCCGACGATCTGGCCAACCTGGGTGCCTGGTGGCAACGCGTCTCCAGCCGGCCCACGGCGCGGGCCTAGTTTGGATTTCTCTAGTTGGCGGCGTGGGCGTATGAACCCGGAACGGTGAAGCGCCAGACCCCGCCGGATGACCGGACGCGCAAATTGAGGCAGGCGGTGAGCTTGCGTTGAAAAAACAGTGCCTTGACCGGGTACCAGGCGGTTTTGGGGACGCTGACCAGCACCACCCCATCGTTTTGACAGGTGTGCCTGCCATCGTGCTCGTAGACCTGAACGCCGCCCAGCGCGACACGCAGGCCGTCGTTGGAATAGAACTCGAGCTCGTGGGTCCCCGCTTCGAGGCGCAAATAGCCTTCGATGAAGGCGACCACGAGTTCCCTGGCATCCGAGGTCAGAACCGTGTCACCAGTGGCTGAATTGGCGTAGACGAATCCCGCCAGCGGCGTGCCCGGCTTGGTGTCGTCGGCCCAGACCTCGGCTTCATCCAGCCACTTGACCTCGCGATAGGCGTAGGCGACGGCCAGTCCGGGCCGCAGCGAGCCGGCCTCGGGCTGCGGCTCGGCCGGGGCCAGGAGAATAGGCTCCGCCGCCCGGACCGGAAAGGCCAGCAGCAGGATCGCCGCCAAGGCGATGCGGACGGAACCGCCACTCTGGCGCATGGTTGTTCCCCCGGGGCAGGCAGGTCGATCCCACGACGATAGCCTGCTAATCGAGATGGCGCAGCAGGAAATCCCTGAGCTCACCCGAAGACTGCTCGAATTCCGGCGAATCGCGGAAAAAATAATCGCCGTGCGACACGCCTTCGTAGACGTTGAGGTCGGCCACCACACCGGCAACGCGCATCTTGCGGTGGACGCGGACCGTGTCGCTGAGGAAAAGGTCCCGCGTGCCGGTGACCAGGTAGGTGGGCGGGAAGCCCTTGAAGGAGCCATAGACGGGCGAGATCAGCGGCGTCTTCAGGTCACGGCCATCGGCATAGAGCTTGGCGGCGCTCTCCAGGAGTCCGTGGTAGCTCACTAGCTTGTGGTCGATGCCCTCGTTGGTGTACAGGCTGTCGCCGGTTTTCGAGAGGTCGGCCCAGGGCGTCCCGGCCCAGAGCGCACCCGGCACCTCGAGGCCGAGTTCGATGAAGCGCTGCGTCGCCGCCAGGGTCAGCCCGCCGCCGGCCGAGGTGCCGCCAAGCGCCATCGACTTGGCCTGGCGTTCGGCAAGGAGCTCACGCCAGACCGCCACCACGTCGTCGACGGCGGCGGGAAAGGGATGATCGGGCGGCATGCGGTAGTCAATGGAGACCACCGGGATACGCCCCCGATGGGCGATCAGTACGGCTTCCAACAGGATGGCCTTGCCGGCGCCAATGACGTAGGCGCCACCGTGCAAATGCACGAACAGGCGGCTCCGATTGGCCGGATCGATCCCGGCCGGCGTCGCCGTGCGCACGCTGACGCCGGCGATCTCCGCCTTGCCAATCGTCACCCCCCAACGCTTGGCACGGAACTTGGCTTCCGCCCCGCGGCGGGCATTGGCGGCCCGGATCCTGCGGCGGAAGTCCTTTCCCGGGACGACCGTGGTCTGGCGCACGTGCTTGGCCACGTCCGGCTGCGCCCTGTTGGCGATGCCCGCCCGGATCACCTCGCTGGCGCCAGCGGGAGCCGGCAGCGTGCGTGGCCCGATGGTCCAGGGTTCGTTTCCCGCCAGCGCCGCCGACCATGGCAGAGTGAAGAACAGGGCAGCCAGGAATGCTCTCATTGTTCGCCGGACTCCCGGTTTCGAGGGCGTATGACAGGGTGCCCATCATGGGCCATACTTTCGGGCAATCGCAACGCTCCTTCTTATGGATGAATCCGCGTGCTGTTCAATACGGACGTCTTCATTTTTTTGTTCCTGCCCGGCACCCTGGTCGGATTCTTCCTGCTTGGACGACTGGGTAACGAACGGGCCTCGCTGCTCTGGCTGGTGGCGGCGTCATTATTCTATTACGGCTGGTGGAACCCGATCTATCTGCTGCTGGTGGGCGGATCGATGGCGGTCAATTATACCCTTGGCCAGTATATCAGCGGCGCCCGGGAGGCGGAGGCCGCGAAGCGGGCGCGCCATATTCTGATCGGCGGTATCGTCTTCAATCTCGGCCTGCTGGCCTATTTCAAGTACGCCAATTTCTTTCTCGACAGCATCGGCCATCTGACCGGCAGCACGCTTTCCGTGGGCGAAGTGCTGCTGCCGATCGGCATCTCGTTTTTCACCTTCCAGCAGATCGCCTATCTGGTGGACACCGCCAAGGGCGACGTGGGGCGCTATGATTTCGTCGAATACAGCCTGTTCGTGCTGTTCTTTCCCCAACTGATCGCCGGCCCCATCGTCCATCACAAGGAAATGCTGCCCCAGTTCGCCACCGCCCATACTTACCGGCCTGATCTCAGAAACCTCAGCGTCGGCGGTTCCATCTTCGCTATCGGTCTATTCAAGAAAGTGGTGCTGGCCGACAACCTGGCCATGGTGGCGACACCGGTATTCGCCAGTGCCGAAGGCGGCGCCACGCTCGACTTCTTCGCCGCCTGGCAAGGCACTTTCTGTTACGGCTTGCAGCTCTATTTCGATTTTTCCGGCTATTCCGACATGGCCATCGGCGCCGCCCGCATGTTCGGAATTCGCCTGCCCATCAATTTCAATTCGCCCTATCAGGCGACCGGCATTATCGATTTCTGGCGGCGCTGGCATCTGACGCTGTCGCGCTTTCTGCGCGACTATCTCTATATCGCGCTGGGCGGCAGCCGGCGCGGCAAGACGCGGCGCTACGTCAATCTGATGGCGACGATGGTGCTGGGCGGACTGTGGCACGGGGCGGGTTGGAATTTCCTGCTCTGGGGCTTTTTGCACGGCCTCTTTCTGGTGCTCAATCATCTCTGGCGCGCGCTTTGGGGCCGGCCCAGCGAGAATCCCTTGCTGCGCACCCTGGCACGACTTTTCACCCTGCTCGTGGTGACGCTGGCCTGGGTGCCGTTTCGGGCCCAGACCATGGACGGTGCCCTGGCGGTCTATCGCGGCATGATCAACCTGCCGGCGGAATGGGCCACGGTCGGACCACTGGCGCTGTTGCAATCGCTGGGCTTCAGTTTTGCCGGGCCGGCGGTGAGCCAGGCCAATCTGGAATCCCTGGTCTGGCTGGTGGGCTGGCTGATCGTGCTCTGGCAGGCGCCCAATACCCAGCAATTGATGGCGCGATACGAGCCGGCTTATGAGTTCGATGAAGAGAAAATGGCCGAGGACCCGGTACCGCCGCTGTTGCGGGGCAGATGGCCCCTCTTTTGGCGGCCGGGACTGGGCTGGGCCCTGGCCATCGGTGTGATGTTTGCCTTGGCGCTCTTGAACCTCAACCGCGTCAGCGAATTCCTCTATTACCAGTTCTGAGGACAGCCGATGAATGGCGACAAAAAATTCCTCATCGGCGTGGTGGCCGTGGTCATCGCCCTGGCGCTGGTCTCGGCGGCCGTGAACCTGGTCATCGACCCCTATGGCGTCCATCGTCTGGTCGAGATCGAGGGCTTCAACGCGGTCAAGCCTTCGGCCCAAGGCAATCTGCGGCTGGCCAAGGCCTACAACATCACCAGCCAGAGCCCCGAAGGCGTGCTGCTGGGCAATTCCCGGGTCGAGCAGGGCTTCAATCCGGCCGGCGCCTCGGTGCGTTTCCACCGCTCGATCTACAATGCCGGCCTGCCCGGATCGACGATCTACGAGAACTATCGCTATCTCCAGCACGCCGCCCAAACCGGCAGCCTGAAGGACGCCGTGCTGGGCTTGGACATATTCGCCTTCAACACCAACATGTTCCGCCAGGCCTCGAACTTCAGCGAGGGCCGCCTGGCGGTACAGTTGGACGGCCAAATCACGCGGCTTTGGAACCTCGCCCGATTTCGCGATCTGCATCAGATCTATGTGGCCTGGCCGACGCTGATGAAGTCGATCGCCACGGTGATGGATCAAGACGAGCCCTGGGCCTCGACCCGCACCATGCTGGGCTTCAATCCGGTCAGGGAAGGCGACGAATATGCCAAGGTAAAAAGCTATTGGCGCAGCTTTCGCAAACAAAACCGCAAGCATATTCGGCTGTTGCAGGCACATCCCATGAATTTCGGGCCGACCGCCGGCTGGCCCAACGGCTCGATGGTCTATTTCGAACGCCTGGTGGCCTTCTGCCGAGCCAAGAACATAAAGCTGATGCTGGCCATCCATCCCTATCACGCCCACATGCTCGAAGTGTTGCATGGCTCGGGCGCCTGGCCGGTGTTCGAATCCTGGAAGCGTGAACTGGTCGCCGTGCTGGCCTCGGACCGGGCCCGCCACCCCGGGGCGGTGGAATTCGAGCTTTGGGATTTCAGCGGCTACAACTCCATCACCACGGAAAAGGTACCGCCGCAAGGCAGCACGCAAGTGACCAAATGGTACTGGGGATCGTCCCACTACAAACAGTCCGTCAGCCCGCTGATGGGACAGCGCGCCTTCGACTATGGCGACCTGGCACCGGTCCCGGCCGACTTCGGTATCCTGCTCAGGCCCGACAACCTGGAAACCCACATGCAGGGCTTCGCCGCCCGGCGCCAGGCCTATCGCCAGGCCCGGCCCAAAGAGATGGCGGACATCCAGCGCCTGTTCGCACAGGAGAGGCACCGGCGCGGGCGATGACCCGGTGACAAATCCGGACTACCCATCCCGGCCCTCGAAGGCAGCAAACTCGCTCATGAAGGGGGCGGCAATGTCGGCGTTGATCTTGCAGTCCAGGAAGATCGGCCCCTGAGGGTCGTTCAGCAAAGGGGCGACGGCGCCCAAGTCGTCCAGGGTGCGTATGGTCGCTGCCTGGAAACCGAACGCTTCGGCGACAGGGGCAAAATCGACGTCCGGAAACAGCGACTTTTCGACAGGCTGCTGATGCGCCCGAAGCAGATGCAGCTCGGCCCCGTAGGCACAATCATTCATCAACACCACGATGAGGGGAAGATCTTCGCGGGCCGCGGTATCAAGCTCGCTCATGGTCATGACGAAGGCACCGTCGCCGATGATCAGCACCGTCGTCGTCTCCGGCCGCGCCTTGGCGACGCCCAGCGCTGTACCGAAGCCGAGGCCGATGGAGGCGAATTCATTGGTCATTTTGAAATGCCCCGGTCCGGGCGTCGTGAGGTAAGGAACCACGCCCAGGAAATTGCCCCCGTCATAGATCAGTTGGCGCTGGGCCGGCAAAAGCCGGTCGAGCTCAATGGCCAGGGAGCGCGGATCGACGGTGCGGGCGGTGGGGGCGGCCGAGAAATCGGTGGCGATGTCAAAATCGGCAAGACTTTGCCGCACCTCGCCGGAGTGGAAGGGCTTTTCGGCCGGCGACCGGGTCGGCACCGCCTCCAGGATCTGTTCCGCCACGACACGGGCATCGCCGACCAGAGCAACATCGGCGTTGGTCCAGCGGCCAATATTGCTGCGCACCTGATCCACTTGAACCAGCGGCGCGGCGGGCAGGGCATTACCGAAACTCATGGTCAGGAAGTTCAGGCCGGCGCCAAAAACCAGCACGCAATCGGCTTCGGCCACATAGCGCCGCCCCAATGAATGGGAGAAGGAACCCAGGATGCCCAGGTTGTTGGGGTTGCCCCGGAACATGTCCTTGCCCCGGGCCGTGGTAATCAGCAAGGCGCCGATTTTGTCAGCCAGGCTTTCCAGCGTCGGCCCCGCCTCCGCCAGATGGGCGCCCCAACCGGCAACGATCAGGGGCCGTTGGCTGGCTGCCAGCAGGCCGATGGTGGTGGCGATGCCCGGCGGCCGGGCCCCGGCGCCGAGCCTCGAGGGTGGCTGGGCGATGGGCTTTTGGTCATCCTGCACCTCGAGATCGGCAAGCTGAACGTCAGTGGGCAGGTGGAGCGTTATCAACCGGCCCCGCATGGCCATCGCCACGGCATCGGCAAGCGCCGTCCGGGCGGCCCGGGGCGTGGTGGGAAAGTAGGCCTGCAAGCCGGCGGCGGTGAAGACGCCACGGGAATCAAAGGTCTTGTAATCGGGCCCGATGCTGTTCGGCCCGCCGCCGCCCACCGGCGCCTCGCCGTAAATGAGCAGGACCTTCGAGCCCGTCCGCGAGGCACTGACGGCCCCGTGCAGCCCATTCGCCGCGGCCGGCCCGCGGCCGATGACGGCGACGCCCAGCCGGCCGGAGGCGGCGGCATAACCTTCGGCCATGGCGATGGCGCTGTTCTCGTGCCGGGCGCCCAAAAAGGGGATGCCGATGGCGTCGATCTCCGTCGCCAGCATCGCCGTGTCGTCGCTCATCAGGCCGAATACCGTATCGACACCAAGATTCTTGAGGTCGTGGGCCAGCGCCTCATAGGTAGGTATGGAGCGCCCTGTCCCAGTGCCGCTGGCGGCACTATCTTTTGCCGATTTGTTCATTTCCCCCCCGTCGCGTTCGCCTTTGCCTGGCACGATCTGCGCAACTGCCAGCGCGACCATCCGCGGGCAGGCTAGCACAATCACGTCGCTTCGGCCCCGCCCCCGGTCACGGATGATCTATGGCCGATTGCCAGACCTGAATTTCTGCCGCAATTCGTCGGCGAGATCTCGAAGATGAATTGTTTCATCCGCCAAGTCCTCAAAGGCAAAAGGATTCAGAAATTGGCGGCCCCAGAATAGATTTCCATCGGCATCGCTAAGTTCGGCGGCCTGGCAAACCTTGGCCCAATTCTCGCCGATACCAATCATCTGTTTTTCGATGATGGCGACAGCTTCTTCAATCGAGAGCTGGAACAAATGGGCGGCTTCCAAGCAGGCGGAGATTCGGCTCATGCGATTGTCACCAGATATCAACATGGCTTGAGAAGCCTCGTTGCCGGAACGCCCCTGCGGGCAAATGTCATAGGCGGGGGTTAGGGTCAGTATTTCGCCGTCCCAGAAGGCGGCGTGGTTGCGCGCATGGTCATCGGTATTACCGCTGAGGATGTTAAACGTCATCCGGCCAAAGAGTTCCCTTAAGCTTGCGGGCGCATCGCTGAATCTGTGGCGGACAATTTCCGCCAAGTCCTCATAGCTGGCGTAACGGGCCATCATCTCATCGAGTTCAAAGAGGGTCAGGGCCGAGACCATGCTTTTGCGTTGCCACCCCTGCGCTGACAGCACGCGGTCAAACCGTTCAATCAGCAGCACGTCCTTGCTAGCGGTCTTCTTAAGCGTCACCGGTGCGACGCTCAGGCCGACAATGTGGGCCAAGCGCATGGCGACAAACTCGCCTTTGACTACGCTATGGAGGTCCGAGCTGGAGGAAAACTTGGCGATAAATTTCTTCTTGTGATCCTCGACAAGCGCTTTCGGACGGGCCCCGCCAATCGAACTTCCATAGTGCAGGGCTTGATCAAGTTCAGCAGTCAGGGGAATGCCTTTCTCGACGCGTTCGGCGGCCTCGAGCAGCTCGTCCAGCGACGCGTTTGTCGGCGAACGGGGGACGTATTCACTGGGAGAGCGCTGAAAATCCAAAGCGCCAATACGGTCGGAGCCAGATTCCAGCAGGTAGGTCAACTCGTCGAGTTGGTTGTCGGTAACATTTTTCCCCTGGCGGCTCAGCTTCCTGTTGATGATGACGCGCCGTCCCCACGCATCGGGAGCACCGTCTCGGATGCAGTTGGGCAGGGAAAGGCCGGGGAGCAGGGGAATCATCCCCGCTTGCAACGGCAGTTCCGGCTCATGGATTGGCATGGCGTTGTCGCGTTCCAGATAGCTTTTACCGTAGTTGAACAGCAACACCTCGCCTTCGGCAAATAGCCGACCGGCGACCACCGGCTGCGTCTCTGCCGGCAGCCAAATCCAGACATAAGCCTCGGTGTAGCCGTTAGAAGTCATCTTCTACGACCCTTCGCGGCTTATGGGTGCTTTTGGGGAGCAGGGCCAGCTTTTCGTCTGCCAGCTTGGTGTGCCTGGTCAGCGTCGATTTTTCGGCATCGAACAGCGTGACGCCAACAGTCGTTGCCACTTCGAAGACGAGGCCGATTTCACACTTGAGGTCACCGTTTTCGATCTTGCGCAGCGTGTAACGCGTGATGCCCGCCCGATCCGCCACGTCCTCTGCGGTCAGCTTGCGTTCTTTCCGGCCCAGCCTAATGAGCTTGCCGAGCAGCGCGGCGGCTTCCTTGCTGTAGCGCGAATATGCTCGCGATTTTGTCCGCCCCATAGCTTTACTCGAATGGTTACTGTAACGACCATATTTCCCAAATATGGTCGTTACAGTAATCATTCTAATGCCAAGCGTTGATAGCGTCAAACACAAATGATTACCGTGGTAACCATTTTTTTTGAATATGGTTAATCAGGTGACCATCGCCCACGACGTCCGCTCAAGTTCGCGAGCAACGCAAACGCTTCAGCCCCCGGCGCAGTCGATACAAAGCGGCACCGCCGGATCGAGCTCCAAGCGCGCCGGTTCGATCTCCTCGCCGCAGCGCAGGCAGTCGCCGAATTCGTCGGCTGCCAGGCGGGCCAGCGCGGCGTCGATGCGGCGGATTTCCTGGCCGCGGCGGCGATCGGTTTCCAGCGACATGGCCTGAACCTGCAGCGCGTCCATGCGCGAGAGCCGGCCGACGCGGGACTGGTCGAGCTCGACGGGGGCCCGTGCGGCGTCCGAGGCGGCGGCTATCTCGACCAACTCCTGGCGCCTTTGCTCAAGGCGGGCTTTGGCCTTGGCGGCTTTCATCCGCTCAGCCCACCTGGCGGTCCTGGCCCTGCCAGTAGCGCTGGCGAATGTCGCGCTTCAGCACCTTGCCCACCGGGCTGCGCGGCAGGGTCTCGATGAAGTCGACGCTTTTGGGCGCCTTGACGGAGCCCAGCTTCTCTTTGCAGAGCGCGATGATCTCCTCGACCGCGACGCTGGCGCCGGGCTTGAGTTCGATCACCGCCTTGACGGCTTCCCCCCATTTTTCGTCGGGCACGCCGACCACGGCGCAATCCTGTACCGCCGCGTGGCTCCAGATCACGCGTTCGATCTCGCTGGGATAGACGTTGAAGCCGCCCGAGATGATCATGTCCTTCAAACGGTCGACGATATAAATGTAGCCGTCCTCGTCCTTCTGGCCGATGTCGCCGGTGTGGTGCCAGCCGAACTTCGAGACCTTGGCGGTTTCCTCGGCGTTGCGGTAGTAGCCCAGCATCACCATGTTGCCGCGCACCACGATCTCGCCGGGCTGGCCCGGGCCCAGGATATTGCCCTCTTCGTCCATGATCTCGGTCGGCGTCAGCAGCGTCGGGCGGCCGCAACTGGCCAGCCGGCCGGCCTGGTTGCCGGCCAGCGCCTCGGTGTGTTCGGCGGGCGAGAAATAGGTGCAGATCATCGGCGCCTCGGCCTGGCCAAAGGTCTGGGTCATGATCGGCCCGAAGATCTCGATGGCCTGCTTGAGCTTGTCCACCGACATGGGCGCCGCGGCGTAAATGAAATACTTCAGCGAGGAATAGTCGAACTCGCGTACCCGGGGATGGGCCAGCATGACGTAGACCGCCGTCGGCGGCAGGAAGAGGTGGCTGACGCGGTGGCGCTCGATGGCCTGCATCACCGCCAGGGCGTCGAATTCCTTGAGGATGACGTTGCTGGCACCCAGGCCCATAAGAGTCAGCGCCATGACGCCGGCGGCATGGGTCATGGGCGCCACCACCAGGTGCACCGGCGGCTCGGGGCTGGGCATGCAGAGGTTCATGGTGGCGATCATGGTTTCCAGATTGAGGCTCGAAAGCATGACGCCCTTGGGTGCGCCGGTGGTGCCGCCCGAGCCGATGATCATGGCCAGGCGGTGCGGATCGTCGGGCCAGTCAGCCAGTTCGCCCGGCGGCTCGACGATCCAGTCGGCCAGCGCCGGCACATCGCCGTCGACCCGGTCGATGCAGACGAAGGTGGCGAGAGCGGGGCATTGCTCGCGCATCCGGGCCACGTTTTCCGCAAACGACGAATGGTAGAACAGCACCTCGGCCTCGGTGTTGTTCAAGATGTAGCAATTGTCGTCGATGGCGTTGCGGGCGTTGACCGGCACCCAAACGGCGCCGGCCCGGGCCAGGCCGATGATGCATTCGAAGGCCCGGGCGGCGTTGGGGCTGTAGACCGCCACCTTGGTGCCGTCGCCCAGGCCCAGGGCCTGAAGCGCCTGGGCGATGCCCTGGCTGAGCTCGTGGCTCTGAGCATAAGTGCGGCTCTCCTCGTCATCGACGAGAAAGGCCCGTTCGGGGGCCAGGGCGGCGCCCCGGTCGAAGAAATCGATGATACGCATGCCGGATGCTCTCGAGGCTAGTCGGGGTCTTGCAGCAGCTCACTCAAGTGCGCCTCTGCCCGTTCGGCGCTTTCGGCGGCCTCGCGGGCAGCCCGGCCGCTATCGGTGACCGCCTCGTGGGCATAATCGGCGGCCCGGGCGGCGCGCTCGGCGGCCTGGCCGATGTCCTCGAAGCGGCTGCGCGCTTCTTCCAGGGCCCGGCGGTTAGCGGCTCTCGCGCCCTCCAGCGCCTGGCCCGCCGCAGCCACCTTGTGTTTTGGGCAAAGGCCGGGCGGCTGGCAGCTGCAAGGCGTGGCCTCCAGATCATCGGCCAACTCGTCGAGCAGCCGGCTCAGGGTAGCGATTTCATCCGTCATGGGCCGATCTTAGCCCTCATTTTTCACTTGGTCACGGCCTGCGGTGACCCCAGTCGCTGAGGCGGTCGTAGCTGCCGATCCGCCAGTCGGCGCCGATGGTGCGGCCGCCCCAGCCCAATTCGAACTGGAAGCCCGAGGGCGTGCGGCCGTAGAAAGAGGTCATGCGGTCGTTGGGGTGGCGGCCGATGCCCTGGACGATCTCGACACCCTGGTCCTGGCAGCGATCGAAGGCGCGGCCGAAGTCGTCCCAATCGGCCACTTGGAATATGATGTGGTGGGTGCGCTTGCGGCGCGCCATGCCGACCACCGAGAGCGAATGGTGGCGGGGATTGGCGTGAAAGAAGGTGACGCTGAGGGGCCCGGCCGGCGTCGTGGCCTCGATGGTGTCCGAGAGGCCGAGGCCCAGGAGATCACGGTAGAAGGCGATCGTGGGGCCATATTGCGCCGGCGCGACGTTGATCACCACGTGCCCCAGGCCCTGGTCGCCGGTGACGAAACCGCCGGGCACCAGGGGCGAAGCGAAGCTTTGGGCCGCGTTCTCCGCGCCATGGGCGATCTCCAGCGCATTGCCGGCGGGATCGGCGAGCGCCACGAAGCCGGCAACGCCGCGCCGCCGGGCTTGATCGGCGCCGCCGGCCCGCCACGCCACGCCGGCCGCGGTCAGGCGCTGCTCCAGCGCCGTCAGCGCCGCTCCGTCGCTGGCCAACCAGCCGCTATAAGCGACATCGTCGGCCGCACCCGGCTCGATGACATAGCGCCGCATCCGGGCGTCCATGCGGAAACCAAAATCATCGGCGCCCCGCGTAAGTCCCACGGTGGCAGTAAAAAAATCGCGCCAAGCCTCGGGCCTGCTGGCTTCGATGCCCAGATACCCCAGTTCGACGATGCCACTTTCCATGAGAAAACCCCAAGAGCTGCCGTATTGGCCTCAAACTTAGGAGTTACGGCACCGAAAGCAAGTTGCCGGCGCCCCCCGTCAGGCTGGAACAGAGATTGATATCCTGGCTCTATATCTTTGATATTTCACAATATTTCAAGGTCGAATTCATTTTTTCCGAGTTCGACCGCGATCACGGCGCCAAGTTCTGAAGCGAATACCTTAGTAAGAACAAACTGCGAACACAATTCTGCCACAATTCAAGCCTAGACAAAATCGAGGCAGCATTTGAGACCCCCGGGAGGGCTCTTGGCGATATCTGGAGCGTTTAACAATGACGGCTAACTAGTTCTTGAACCATACATTTTTGACTTGATTTCCCATTGACTCCCATGTTTTCCCATGATACCCCATACCGTCCCATGAAGAGGCCTGAGGCGCAATCGGCAAGGGAAAGCGCGCATTTCAGGCGGTCGGGTGATGGGACCGAGGCTTGGCTTCGGAAAGGGGCTGGGGGATGGCATTGTTCTCATCCACCTTTGTTAACAAGGTCGACAAAAAGGGGCGCGTTTCCGTGCCGGCCCCCTTTCGCGCCGAGCTTGTCGGCCAGACCTTTCACGGCATCGTCGCCTACCCCTCGCTTAGCGAACCCGCCATCGACGCCAGCGGCATCGACCGCATGGCCATGCTTTCGAACCGGCTCGATGCCGAGGATCCCTTCGCCGCGGAGTACGACCCGCGGGCCGACGCCATCTTCGGCGATTCGGTGCAGCTCTCTTTCGATCCCGAAGGCCGCGTGATGCTGCCCGAGATCCTGCGCCAGCACGCCGCCATCGGCGACCAGGCGGCCTTCGTTGGCCGCGGCCCCACCTTCCAGATCTGGGAGCCCGAGGCCATGCGCCGAAGCCGGGCCGAGATCCGCCAGCGCGCCCGCGAGACCATCACCGCGGCGCGGCGCCAAACCGACGACCGGAACCAAGGGTAGAGGGGACTAGAGAACCAAGCATGCGCGACGGAGACAACATGGGGCAAGGCGGCCACGTACCGGTCATGCTGGCCGAAGTACTGGGCGCCCTGTCACCGGCGGCCGGCGAGATCATGGTCGACGGCACTTTCGGTGCCGGCGGCTACGCCCGGGGGTTGCTCGACGCCGCCGATTGCACCCTCTTCGCCATCGACCGCGACGCCCAAGCAGTGGCCCGGGGCGAGGCCCTGGCCGAGCGTTTTGGCGGCCGCCTGAAAATGCTGGAGGGCCGATTCTCGGAAATGCCCGACCTGCTGGCCGGCGCCGGCATAGCGGCCGTCGACGGCATCGCGCTTGATCTTGGCCTCTCGTCACTGCAACTCGACAGTGCCGCCCGCGGCTTCTCGTTCCGCCACGATGGCCCGCTCGACATGCGCATGGGCGGCCCAGGACCCAGCGCCGCCGAGTTGGTCAACCAGGCCGACGAGCCGACCCTAGCCGACGTCATCCGCCGCTTCGGCGAGGAACGCCACAGCCGCCGCATCGCCGGCGCCATCGTGGCGGCCCGCCAAGGCGCCGCCATCCAAGGCACCGCCGAGTTGGCCGAGATCGTCGTCGCCGCCATACCGGCCGGCAGCCGACGTGGTCCCCGGGGTCCCCGTGGCCAGCCCAAAATCCATCCCGCCACCCGCACCTTCCAGGCGCTGCGCATCTGGGTCAACGACGAGATCGCCGAGCTGCGCCGCGGCCTGGCCGCCGCCGAGATCCTGCTCAGGCCCCGGGGCCGGCTGGCCGTGGTCTCCTTCCATTCCCTCGAGGACCGCGAGGTCAAGCGCTTTTTGGCTCAGCGTAGCGGCCGTGGCGCCGGCCAGCATCGTCACGCCCCGGCCAGCGAAACGCCGGAGCCCAGCTTCGAGCTCATCCGCCGCCGTGTCGGCCGCCCCGGCGCGGCCGAGCTGGCAGCCAACCCGCGGGCCCGCTCGGCCCGCCTGCGGGCGGCCCGGCGCACCGCCGCCCCGGCCTGGCAGGCCCCGGCGGGGCAGGAGGGCCCATGAGGCGCCCGCTGACCATCGCCGCGGTGCTGCTGGCCGCCCTCATGGCCTACGGCCTCTACAACATGAAGTACGAGGTCAAGGGGCTGGAGGGCCGGCTGACAGGGCTCAACCGCCAGCTTCTGGAGCAAGACGAGGCCATCCAGGTGCTGCGCGCCGAGTGGAGCTACCTCAACCGGCCGGCCCGGCTGCAACGCCTGGCGCAGCGCCACCTGGAACTGGCGCCGGTTTCGGTACACGGCATCGAGGCCCTGGCGACGGTGCCACTGAAGGTCAGCAGCCGGCCCGTGGCAAACCTCAAGACCCTGCTGCCGGGCAGCAAGCCGGTCCGCCCGGGCACCAGCAAAAGGAAGCAAAGCCGATGACGCCAGCCCGGCCAGCCCGTCCCGAGACCAACCCGGCGCTGGAAACCGGCCGCAACCGGCTGGTCCTGGTGGCAACGCTGTTTGCCCTGGCCTTTGCCGTGATTGCCGGACGCTTGGTCGATTTGACGGTGCTGCGGGGCAGTGGCGGCGAGCCGGCGCTGGGTCGCGACCTGGCGGCCGTGGTGGCGCCGGTACGGCGCGACATCATCGACCGCCGCGGCGTGCTGCTGGCCACCAACGTGGCCACCGCCTCGCTCTATGCCCGGCCGGCCAAGGTACGCGATGCCGGTGAGGCGGCCCGGCGCCTGGCCGAGGTACTGCCCGAGCTCGATGCCCGGATCCTGGCAGCCAAGCTGGCGGCACGGCGGAGCTTTGTCTGGATCAAGCGCCACCTGACGCCGCGCCAGCAATACCAGGTCAACGCCCTGGGCCTGCCGGGTCTGGGATTCCAGCGCGAGAGCCGGCGCATCTATCCGCACGGCAATCTGTTCGCCCACACACTGGGCTATACCGGCATCGACAACCACGGCCTGGCCGGCCTGGAAAAGCATTTCGACAGCGATCTCGCGGCCGGCAGCAACACGGCCGGCCAAGCGCTCAGGCTCGGCCTCGATACCCGCGTCCAGCACGTGCTGCACGGCGAGCTCAGCCGCGCCGTCGAGGAGTTTCGCGCCCGCGGCGCCAGCGGCCTGGTGCTCGACGTCGACAGCGCCGAAGTGGTGGCCCTGGTGTCGCTGCCCGACTTCGATCCCAACCGCCTGGCCACCGCCTCGTCCGAGGCTCGCTTCAACCGAGCCACGCTGGGGGTCTACGAGATGGGCTCGACCTTCAAGACGCTGACCATGGCCATGGCGCTGGAGGCCGGCGTCGGGCTGAAGCGGAGCTTCGATGCCCGCCAGCCCATTCGGGTGGCCCGCTTCACCATCCGTGACGACCACGCCAAGGCACGCTGGCTGACGCTGCCCGAGATCTTCATCTATTCCTCCAACATCGGCGCCGCCAAGATAGCCTTGGACATCGGCGCCAAGCATCAGCGCCAGTTCCTCGGCGATCTCGGCCTGCTGCGCCGGGCCGCCATCGAACTGCCCGAGGTGGGCAAGCCGCTGATGCCCCGGCCCTGGCGCGAGATCAACACCATGACGGTGGCCTTCGGCCACGGTGTCGCCGTGAGCCCGCTGCAACTGGCCAATGCCGTGGCGGCGCTGCTCAACGGCGGCCTGATGCGCAATCCGACGTTGCTGGCCCGCGAGGGCACCGTGCCCGGCCGCCAGGTGGTCTCGCAACGCACCTCGGATGTCATGCGCTGGCTGATGCGCCTGAATGTCGAACAGGGCACCGGCAAGAAGGCCCGGGCGCCGGGCTATTTGGTCGGCGGCAAGACCGGGACGGCGGAAAAGGTAGGCACCGGAGGCTATCGCCAACGCGCCCTGCTGTCGTCGTTCGTTGGCGCCTTCCCCATGAAGCAGCCGCGCTACGTCGTGCTGGCGGTGCTGGACGAGCCCCAGGGCCGGCCAGAGACCTTCGGCTATGCCACCGGCGGCTGGACGGCGGCGCCGGTGGTGGGCCGGGTGATCGCCCGGGCCGGACCGTTGCTGGGCGTCGGCAAGACGGCCGACCAGACGCCGGCCAGCGCTTTTTATGTTTCCTTCAAACAGGCAACGGGGCGCCGTGCGACTTTCTGACCTCATAGATGACGCCCCCGGGAACGTCCACGGCGGCGATTTTTCGTTTGAAGTCAAAGGCTTGACGGCAGACAGCCGACAGGTGCGCCCGGGCTTTCTGTTTGCCGCCCTGCCCGGCAGCGAGCACGACGGCCGCGACTTCATCGCCCAGGCCCTGGATGACGGCGCCGTCGCCGTGCTGGCGCCGCCCGGCACCCAGCTTGACGAACGCCGCGCCGTTCTCATCATCGATGCCAACCCGCGGCGCCGCCTGGCCCGCCTGGCGGCGCGCTTCTTTGGCCGCCAGCCGGCGCACATCGCCGCCGTCACCGGCACCAACGGCAAAACCTCGGTGGCGCGCTTTACGGAACAGCTTTGGGCCAGCCTTGGCCACCAGGGTGCCAGCCTGGGCACGCTCGGTCTCTCTGGTGCCAGCCTCGACGAGGCCGCCGCCCTGACCACGCCCGACCCGGTGGCGCTGCACCGCAGCCTGGCCGGGCTGGCCGACCAAGGCGTCAGCCACCTGGTCATGGAGGCCTCGAGCCACGGCCTCGATCAATTCCGCCTCGATGGCGTCGACCTGGCCGCCGCCGCCTTTACCAACCTGAGCCAGGACCATCTCGACTATCACCGCGACGAGGCCAGCTATTTGGCCGCCAAGCAGCGCCTGTTCGACGAACTGTTGGCAGCCGGTGGCACGGCGGTGCTGAATGCCGACGTGCCCCAATTCGAGGCGCTCCGCGCTATCTGCCGTGAGCGCGACCAGCGCCTCATGAGCTACGGCCGGCGGGGCAGCGAGCTGCGGCTGGTGGCCGAGCGCCAAGATGGCGAAGGACAAAAGCTCGACCTCGAGATCGAGGGCCGGCGCTTCGAGGTTCGCCTGCCCCTGGTCGGCGGCTTCCAGGCCGACAACGCGCTCTGCGCCCTGGGTCTGGTGCTGGCGTTGGGAGCGCCGGCCGATGCCGCCGTGGCGGCGCTGGAGCATCTGCGGGGGGTACCCGGGCGGCTCGAGAAAGTCGCCGTGCATACTTCGGGAGCGCCGGTTTACGTCGATTATGCCCACACCCCGGATGCCCTGGCCCACGCCCTCACGGCCCTGGCGCCGCAGGCCGCCAACCGCCTGGTCGTGGTATTCGGCTGCGGCGGCGACCGCGACCGCGCCAAGCGACCGCTGATGGGCAACATCGCCTGCCGCCTGGCCGACCGCATCATCGTCACCGACGACAACCCGCGCGGCGAGGAGCCGGGCGCCATCCGCCGGGCCGTCCTGGAGGGCTGCGACCGCGGCGTCGAGGTGAACGACCGCGGCGTGGCCATCCGGGCGGCGGTCGGCGGCCTCGACCGGGGAGACGTGCTGGTGATCGCCGGTAAGGGCCACGAGCAGGGTCAGCTGGTGGGCCACGAGATCAGGCCCTTCGACGACGCCCAGGAGGCGCGCCGCGCCGTTCGGGCCAGCGCCGAGGTGCAACCATGACCCCGGAAGTGCTGTGGACGACCCGCGAGGCCCGCGAGGCCACCGGCGGCCGGGCGCTGGGCGACTGGGTCGCCACCGGCGTCTCCATCGACAGCCGCAGCATCGAGGCGGGCGAACTTTTCGTGGCCCTCGAAGGCCCCCACAACAACGGCCACGACCATGTGGCCGAGGCTTTGGCCAAAGGCGCCGCGGCGGCCCTGGTGCGGCGCATTCCAGAGGGACTGAGCCGCGCCGCGCCGCTGCTGCAGGTGGCCGACACCCAAGCCGCACTTGAGGCTCTGGGCAGCCACGCCCGGGGCCGGGTCGGCGCCCGCATCGCCGCCATCACCGGCAGTGTCGGCAAGACCGGCACCAAACAGGCCCTGGACCGGGCACTCGGCCGCTCGGGCGCCTGCCACGCCAGCCTGGCCAGCTACAACAACCTCTGGGGCGTGCCGCTGAGCCTGGCCCGCATGCCGCGCCACAGTGTCTACGGCGTCTTCGAGATCGGCATGAACCACGCCGGCGAGATCGTGCCGCTGGCCCGCCAGGTGCGGCCGCAGGTGGCCATCGTCACGGCGGTGACGGCGGCGCACCTCGAGTTCTTCGCATCAATGGCCGAGATCGCCGAGGCCAAGGCGGAAGTCTTCCAGGGCCTGGAGCCCGGCGGCAGCGCCATCATCAACCGCGACTGCGAGTACTTCGAGCTGCTGGCCGGGCGCGCCCGCGAGCACGGCGCCCGGGTGCTTTCCTTCGGCCAAAACGACGACGCCGACGTGCGCCTCGAACGCCTGGCACTGCATGCCACATGCAGCTGCGCCAGCGCCGACATCGCCGGCCAGCCCATCACCTACAAGATCGGCCTGCCCGGCCGGCACTGGGCGCTGAACAGCCTGGCGGTGCTGGCGGCGGTCAAGGAGATGGGCGCGGATCTCGGCCTGGCGGCACTGGCGCTGGCCGAGCTGGAGGCGCCGGCCGGACGCGGGCGCCTGCACCGGGTGGAACTGGACGAGGGCCACTTCAGCCTGATCGACGACAGCTACAACGCCAACCCGGCTTCGGTGGAGGCTGGTCTGGCGGTACTGGGCGGGGCCCAGGTCGAGGCCGGCGGCCGCCGCCTGGCGGTGCTTGGCGACATGCGCGAGTTGGGAGACGGAGCCATCGACCTGCACGCCGGCCTGGCCGCGACGGTCGAGCAAAACGCCATCGATCTGGTGTTCACATGCGGCCCCCTGATGACCCACCTGGCGGCCTCGCTGCCGGCCAGTCGGCTGGGCAGCCACGCCGACAGCGCCGAAGAAATCCTGCCCCAGGTGCTGGCCGCCTTGCGGCCCGGCGACGTGGTGCTGGTCAAGGGCTCGCTGGCCAGCCGCATGGGGCTCGTGGCCGAAGCGCTGCTGGCACCTCGGCCCCGGAGTCGTGCAGCGCGCCAGGCAGTCAACGGATAGCGCTGGGAGGGGCGACACACATGCTTTTCCTGCTCTCCCAGTTCGCCGATCAGTTCGGGCCCTTCAATCTGTTTCGCTATCTCACCTTCCGCACCGGAGGTGCCGTGCTGACGGCGCTGTTGGTGGCCTTCATCGTCGGTCCGGTGCTGATCCGCTGGCTCAAATCAAAACAGACCAACGGCCAGCCCATCCGCGACGACGGGCCGGTCAACCACATCGTGGGCAAACAGGGCACGCCGACCATGGGTGGCTTCCTCATCCTGCTGGGGCTCTCGATCGGCACGCTGCTGTGGGCCGATCTGAGCAACGATTACGTCTGGGCGACGTTATTGGTGACCATCGGCTTCGGCATGATCGGCTTCGCCGACGACTATTTGAAGGTGACCCGCCAAGATCACCGCGGCCTGCCGGGACGCCTCAAGCTGCTGCTGGAAATCCTGGTGGCGGCAGTCGCGGCCTGGTGGATGGTCGAAATTACCGGAGGTGCCGGGGCCACCGGCCTGGCGCTGCCTTTCTTCAAGGATGTGCTCATAGACCTGGGTATCTTCTTCATACCCTTTGCCGTGCTGGTCATGGTCGGCGCCTCGAATTCGGTCAACCTGACCGACGGCCTGGACGGCCTGGCCATCATGCCGGTGATCATCGCCGCCGGCGCCTTCGCCATGATCTCCTACGTCGTCGGCAACGTCGTGTTCTCGCAATACCTGCAGCTTCACGCCGTCCCCGGGGCCGGCGAACTGGCGGTCTTTTGCGGCGCTCTGGTGGGGGCGGGACTGGGCTTTCTGTGGTTCAACGCGCCGCCCGCCATGGTCTTCATGGGCGATACCGGCAGCCTGGCCGTGGGCGGCGCGCTGGGCGCCACGGCCGTGGTTACCAAGCACGAGTTGGTGCTGGCCATCGTGGGCGGGCTTTTCGTGCTCGAGACGGTGTCGGTGATCGTGCAGGTGGTGTCGTTCAAGACCACCGGGCGTCGGGTCTTCCGGATGGCGCCGCTGCATCACCACTTCGAGGAAAAAGGCTGGCCCGAATCGACCATCGTCATCCGCTTTTGGATCATCGCCGTGGTGCTGGCGCTGATCGGCCTGGCCACCCTGAAGTTGCGTTGAGGCGGGCATGATCAGCATGGACCATCTCAAGCAACAAAAGATCGCCCTTTTCGGCCTCGGCCAGAGCGGCCTGTCGGCGGCCCGGGCGCTGCTGGCCGGCGGCGCCGAGGTGAGGGCCTGGGACGACGCCGCCGGGCGCCGCGACGAGGCCGCCGCCAGCGGCGTGCCGCTGGCCGATCCCGAAGACCTGGACTGGTCCGAAATCCGGCTGCTGGTGCTCAGTCCCGGCGTGCCGCTGAGCCATCCCCAGCCGCACCCGGTGGTGGCGCGGGCCAGGGCGGCGGGCTGCGAAGTCATCGGCGACGTCGAGCTCTTTGTGCGGCGCGGCCTGCCGGCCCTGGTTGCCGCCATCACCGGTACCAACGGCAAATCCACGACCACGGCGCTGTGTGGTTTTCTGCTCGAGGCCTGCGGCCAACGCGTCGCCGTCGGCGGCAACATCGGCACACCGGTGCTTGATCTGCCCGAGTTGGACGCCGGCGGCACCTATGTGCTCGAGATGTCGTCATACCAGATCGACCTGGCGCCCTCGCTGGCCGCCGACGTGGCGGTACTGCTGAACCTCAGCCCCGATCATCTCGAACGCCACGGCGGCTGGCCGGGCTACGTCGCCGCCAAGCAGCGCCTGTTCGAGCAGCAGCGCCCGGGCCAGACCGCCATCGTCGGCATCGACGACAGCGAAAGCGCCGGCCTTTTCGAACGCCTCAACGGGCTGGGCGACCGTACCGTGGTGCCCATCTCGGTGCAGGGCGCGGCAGCGGCACGGCACAACGGCGTCTCGGTCGAGGCCGCCCAACTTCACGAAGCCGGCAGCACGGCAAGCGCCGATCTCGGCGCCGCCCGCGCCCTCAAAGGAATTCACAATTGGCAGAACGCGGCGGCCGCCTTTGCCGCCGTGCGTGCCCTGGGTTGCCCCGGGCCGGACGCCGCCAGATCACTGCTCGAGTTTCCCGGACTTGCACATCGCATGGAAGACTTGGGAGTGATCGGCGGCGTCCGGTTTATCAACGATTCGAAGGCCACCAACGCCGAAGCCGCGGCCCGCGCCCTGGCCTGCTTCGAGCACATCCACTGGATCGCCGGCGGCCGGCCCAAGGCCGGCGGCTTTGCCGCGCTGGAGCCCTACATCGAGCGCCTGGAGGGGGCCTATCTGATCGGCGAGGCGGCCGAGGAGTTGGCCAACTGGCTCGACGGCCGGGTCCCCGCCCGGCGCTGCGCCGACCTGGCCAGCGCCGTCGATTCCGCCCGTTCTGTGGCCCGTTCTGTGGCCCGCTCGGCGGCCTCCGGCGCCACCGTGCTGCTGTCGCCGGCCTGCGCCTCTTTCGACCAATTCGCCAACTTCGAGGCCCGCGGCGAGGCTTTTCGCGAGCTGGTGACGGCGGCGGAGGCGGCGCCATGACCGTGCCGGCCGTCAGCGACAATTCCCTGGTCAGCCGCTGGTGGTGGACGGTGGACCGCTGGACGCTGTTGGCCGTCGGCCTGCTGGCTGCGCTGGGCGCCGTCCTGGTGATGGCAGCCAGCCCGGCGGTGGCTGACCGCATCGGCCTGGCCTCCTTTCATTTCGTGCAGCGCCAGCTGATCTACCTGGGACCCGCCCTGGCCCTGATCGTCGGCGTCTCGCTGCTCTCGCCCCTGGCCGTGCGCCGGTTGGCCACGCTGTGCCTGCTGGCGGCGGTGCTGCTGATGCTGACGGCGCTTGTTTTCGGGGTCGAGATCAACGGCGCCCGGCGCTGGATCAGCTTCGGTCCCTTCGTCATCCAACCCTCCGAATTCGTCAAGCCCTGCCTGGCCGTGATCACCGCCTGGATGTTCTCCGAGCAGGTCCGCAGCCCCGGCTTTCCCGGCCAGTTGATCTCGGCCCTGCTGCTGGCCATCGTGCTGGCGCTGCTGATGGCGCAGCCCGATTTCGGCATGGCCGTGGTGGTCGCCGCGGTCTGGTTCGCTCAGTTCTTCATGGCCGGCGTGGCCATGGCCTGGATCGGTGGCCTGGCCTTCCTCAGTCTGGCCGGCGCCGCCACGGCCTATGCCTTGCTGCCCCACGTGGCCAGCCGCATCGATCGCTTTCTCGACCCCGCGGCCGGCGACAGCTTCCAGGTCGACACCTCGCTGGAGGCCTTTCGTTCGGGCGGCCTTTTCGGCCGGGGACCCGGAGAAGGCACGGTCAAATCGGTGCTGCCCGACGCCCACACCGATTTCATCTTCGCCGTCGCCGGCGAGGAGTTCGGCCTGATCGTCTGTCTTTTCATCGTGCTGCTGTTCGCCTTCATCGTGCTGCGCGGCTTCAGCCGCATGCTCGGCGAGCCGAGCTATTTCGTGCTTCTGGCGACGTCCGGCCTGCTGGTCCAGTTCGGCATGCAGGCAGTCATCAACATGGGCGTCAATCTGCGCCTGATGCCGGCCAAGGGCATGACGCTTCCCTTCATCTCCTACGGCGGCTCATCGCTGATCGCCCTGGCGCTCACCATGGGCATGGTGCTGGCCTTTACGCGCCGCCGCGACGGCCGGAGGCCGGTCTGATGGCCGGCCGCGTCATCCTGGCGGCCGGCGGCACCGGCGGTCACCTCTTTCCGGCCGAGGCTCTGGCCGAGGAGTTGCTGGCGCGGGGCCACCAGCCGGTGCTGCTGACCGACAGCCGCGGCGCCGATCTGGGCACCGTCCTGGGCAACATCGAACGCCACACCGTGCGCGCCGGCACCGTCACCGGCCGCTCCATCGGCGGCCGCATCCGGGGCATGGCGGAGATCGCCGCCGGCACCCTGCAGGCCGGCCGGCTGCTGGGCCGCCTCACGCCATTGGCCGTGGTCGGCTTCGGCGGCTATCCCTCGCTGCCCACCATGCTGGCGGCGACGCGGGCCGGTCTGGCCACGGTGATCCACGAACAGAACGCCGTGCTGGGCCGGGTCAACCGGTTGTTGGCCGGCCGCGTCACGGCCATCGCGCTGTCGTTCACTGAAACCGCCCGGCTGCGCCCAGGCGACGCCGCCAAGGTCTCGCTGATCGGCAATCCAGTGCGCCAGGCGGTTCAGGCGGTGCGCCACATCGCCTACCTGGCACCGCCACCCGAAGCCGCCATCAACCTCTTGGTGCTGGGCGGCAGCCAGGGCGCCCAGGTCCTGGCCGACGTGGTGCCGGCGGCGCTGGGCCTGCTGCCCGAGGCGCTGCGCCGCCGCATCCGCTTGACCCAGCAGTGCCGCCCCGAGGACCTGGAACGGGTGCGCGAGGCCTGCGCGCAGATGGCCATCGCCGCCGACCTGGCGAGCTTTTTCGCCGACCTGCCGGCGCGGCTGGCGGCCACCCACCTGGCCATCACTCGGGCCGGCGCCTCGACGGTCAGCGAATTGGCGGTAGCCGGTCGGCCGGCGCTCCTGGTGCCGCTGCCCTCGGCCACCGACGACCACCAGACGGCCAATGCCCGGTTGCTGGAAGCGGCCGGCGGCGGCTGGCTGGTGCCGCAGCCGCGCTTCCAGCCCCAGCCCTTGTGCGAAACCATCGCGGCCCTGACCGGCGACCCCCACTTCCTGGCCAGCACGGCCGAAAAGGCGCGCCAGATGGGACGGCCCGAGGCGGCCCACGACCTGGCCTCGCTGGTCGAGAGCCTGGCCAACGAGAGCCAGAGCCGGCATAACGCCGGCGCGCCAAGCAGCCAAGGCGCGGCGCCGCGGGCGGCAGTCGAACCCGAGGTCGAGCGGCGCGAGGTGGCGGCATGAGATCGCTGCCCCTCGACATCGGCGTGATTCATTTCGTCGGCATCGGCGGCATCGGCATGAGCGGCATCGCCGAGGTCATGCACAATCTGGGCTACCAGGTGCAGGGCAGCGACGCCGCCCAGGGCGCCAATGTCCAGCGCCTGCAGGCCCTGGGCATAAAGATCGATCAGGGCCACACCGCCGAGCACCTGGGCCAGGCCGAGGTGGTGGTGGTGTCGTCCGCCGTCAAGGCCGACAACGCCGAGGTCGTGGCGGCTCGAGAACGCTTCCTGCCGGTGGTGCCCCGGGCCGAGATGCTGGCCGAGCTGATGCGCCTGAAGTGGTGCGTGGCGGTCGGCGGCACCCACGGTAAGACCACTACCACGTCGCTGGTGGCGGCGTTGCTGGAGGCGGCGAGCTTCGATCCCACGGTGATCAACGGCGGCATCATCAACGCCTACGGCACCAATGCGCGCCTCGGTGCCGGCGACTGGATGGTGGTCGAGGCCGACGAATCCGATGGCACCTTCGTGCGCCTGCCGGCGACCATCGCCGTGGTCACCAACATCGATCCCGAACACCTGGATTTCTACGGCGACTTCGAAAACCTGCGCCTCGCTTTTCGGGCCTTCATCGAAAACGTGCCCTTCTACGGCGCTGCCATCCTTTGTATCGATCATCCCGAGGTGCAGGCCATGGTGGCGCGCATTTCGGGCCGGCGCATCGTCACCTACGGCTCCAGCCCGCAAGCCGACGTGCGCCTTTTGCAGATGCGTCAGGCCGCCGGCGGCAGCCATTTCGACGTCATGTTGAACGACCGCCAAAGCGGCGGCAGCGAACGCCTCGACAACCTGCGCCTGCCCATGCCCGGCGCCCACAACGTCATGAACGCCCTGGCGACGCTGGCGGTGGCCCGCGAAATGGGTATCGGCGTCGACGTCGTGCGCCGGGCGCTGGAAAGCTTCAGCGGCGTCAAACGGCGCTTCAGCCGCACCGGCGAGGGCGCCGGCATCACCGTGATCGACGACTATGCCCACCACCCGGTGGAGATCGCGGCCGTGCTCAGAGCGGCCCGCGAGGCCTATGCCGGACGCCTGGTGGCCATCGTCCAGCCCCACCGCTACAGCCGGCTACGCGACCTCTTCGAAGAATTCTGCACCTGCTTCAACGATGCCGACACGGTGATCGTGGCTGCCGTCTACGCCGCCGGCGAGGAACCTATTGCCGGCTTTGACCGCGACAGCCTGGTGGCCGGCCTGAGACGGCACGGCCATCGCCACGTGGTCGCCCTGGAGGGGCCGGGCGAGCTGGCCTCGGCGGTGGCGGCGGCGGCCGGCAGCGGCGACCTGGCGGTCTGCCTGGGGGCCGGAAACATCACCACCTGGGCCCACGAGCTGCCCCAGCAACTAGCAGCCGCCAAACCCAAATCAAAGGAGGCCCGGGGATGATGATGGCCGCCGAAGCCCAGCCTCCCAGCCTGATCGAGCAACTGCCACCGGTGCGCGGCCGACTGAGCGAGAACGTCGCGCTCTCCGGCATCACCTGGTTCCGGGTGGGCGATCCGGCCGAGGTCATGTTCCGCCCCGCCGACTGCGACGACCTGGCGGATTTCCTGCGCCAGCGCCCGCCCGAGGTGCCGCTGACGGTGATCGGCGTGGGCTCGAACCTGTTGGTGCGCGACGGCGGTGTGCCGGGCCTGGTCCTTCGCCTGGGCCGTGGCTTCGCCCGCATCACCTGCCGCCAACAACGGATCCGCGTGGGCGCCGCGGCGCTGGACGCCAACGTCGCGCTAACGGCCAAGCTGGCCGGCCTTTCCGGGCTCGAATTCCTCAGCGGCATTCCCGGCACCATCGGCGGCGCGCTGCGCATGAACGCCGGCGCCTATGGCCGTGAAATCAAGGACGTGCTGGTCGAGGCCGAGGCCATCGACCCGCAGGGCCAGGCACATCTGCTGAGCCCGGCCGACCTCGACTTCGGCTACCGCCGATCGGGCCTGCCCGAGGACTGGATCGTTACCGCCGCCGTGCTGGCCGGCGAGCCGGCCGAGCCGGAAACCGTGGCTCACCGCATGGCCGCCATTCGCCAAGCCCGCGAGGCCAGCCAGCCGGTGCGCAGCCGCACCGGCGGCTCGACCTTCCGCAACCCCCAAGGCGCCCAGGGCCCCAAGGCCTGGGAGCTCATCGATCAGGCCGGCTGCCGGGGCTTGAGGCGCGGCGGCGCCATGGTTTCGGAACAGCACTGCAACTTCCTCATCAACACCGGCCGTGCCACCGCCGCCGATCTCGAATCCCTGGGCGAGGAGGTGCGCCGGCGCGTCGCCGCCGAGACCGGCATCGAGCTGCACTGGGAGATCCGCCGCATCGGCCGCCACCGGGAGCTGCCGACTTGAGCCGCCACGTCGCCATACTGATGGGCGGCTGGTCCGCCGAACGCGAGGTCTCGCTGGTCTCGGGCGCCGCCGTGGCCGAGGCGCTGGTCGAGCTCGGCCACCGCGTCAGCCCGATCGACGTCGACCGCAACGCCGGACGCGAGATCACGGAGCTGGGGCCCGACGTGGTCTTCAATGCGCTGCATGGCCGCTACGGCGAGGACGGCTGCTTCCAGGGACTGCTGGAGGTGCTGGGCATTCCCTACACCCACTCCGGCGTGCTGGCCTCGGCCCTGGCCATGGACAAGCCCATGGCCAAGACGCTGTTCGCCCGCGAGGGGCTGCGCTGCGCCGAGGGCCGGGTGGTACACCGCGACGAGGTGCTGGCCGACGAGGTCATGGAGGCGCCCTACGTCATCAAGCCCCTCAACGAGGGCTCCAGCGTCGGCGTCAAGATCGTGCTGGAGGGCGACAATTGCGAGCCCCAGGCGGACGAGCCCTGGAACTTCGGCGATCAGGTACTTGTGGAACGCTACATCCCGGGCCGCGAGATCCACGTGGCGGTGATGGGCGATGCCGCCGTGGGGGCCGTCGAAATCCGCCCCAAGGGCCGCTTCTACGACTACCAGGCCAAATACACCGAGGGCTTCGCCGAGCACCTGATGCCGGCCCCCATGGCGCCCGAGCGCTACCGCGAAAGCCTCGACATCGCGCTGCGGGCCCACGTCGCGCTGGGCTGTCGCGGGGTCAGCCGGGCCGATCTGCGCTTCGACGAGGAAAGCGCCGAGGAGGGCGGTTTTTATCTGCTCGAAATCAACACCCAACCGGGCCTGACGCCACTCTCGCTGGTGCCCGAAATAGCCGCCCATTCCGGCATCGGCTTCGTCGAGCTGGTGGAATGGATGCTGGAGGACGCCGGATGCCAGCGTTGATGCGCCATAGCATGCCCCGCGACTTGGGGCGCTTGAAAAGCAAGTCCCGGCCCGCCAACCGCAATCGGGGAGGCCGACAGGGCCGCCGCCAGGGCCTCAACCGCCGCCTGCTGGGCAGCGCTCTGGCGCTCAGCGCCGCCGCGCTGCTGGCCCTGGCGGGTTACTGGCTGGTGCGCCACGACTATCCCGGCCGCGCCGTGGCCTGGAACGAAGAGCAATTCGACAAGGCCATAGAGGGCGCCGGCCTGAGCATCGTCGACGTCGTCGTCCAGGGTCGCCACGAGACCAGCCGGCGCGACCTGGCTCGCGCCCTGGCCGCCCCCAAGGGCGGCTCGATCATCGCCTTCGACAACAAAGCCGCCCAGCGCCGCATCGAGGCCCTGGGCTGGGTAGCCCGGGCCGCGGTGGCACGGCGGCTGCCCCACACCATAGCCGTAACCCTCGTCGAGCGCCGGCCCTTCGCCATCTGGCGGCGCGGCCGGCGGCATTCGCTGATCGACCGCGAGGGCGTCGTCATCGGCGACCGCATCGCCAAGCGCTACGCCGACCTGCTGGTATTGGAGGGGCGCCAGGCGCCGGCCCAGGCGGGCGCGTTGGTCGACTTGCTGGCGCGTCAGCCGGCGCTCTATGCCCGCGTTGTCGCGGCCCGCCGCCAGGGCGGCCGGCGCTGGGACGTGCGCTTGCAGAACGGCGTCTGGGTGCGACTGCCCGAGGACGACGGCGCCCAGGCCTGGGCTCGCCTGGCGGTACTGGAGCACGAGCACCGCATTCTTTCGCGGCAGTTACAGGTCATCGACCTGCGCCTGCCGGACCGTCTGATCGTGCGCCTGACGCCCGGGGCGGCAGCGCGGCGACGCCATCCCGGCAAGAGCACCTGAAGGAGGATGGGCAGCGTGAACGGCATCAACAAACGCGGCACCGCACGTAGCGGAACAATGGCCGCCCTCGACATCGGCAGCCGCAAGGTCTGCTGCTTCATCGCCCACATCGACGCCGCCGGCAGCAGCCGTGTGGTCGGCATCGGCCACCAGATCTCGGAGGGCCTGCGGGGCGGCGCCGTGGTCGATCTGGAAGCCACGGTGGCAGCGATCACCGCCGCCGTGGCGGCGGCCGAGCGCATGGCCGAGGTCAATGTCAAGCGGGTGCTGGTGAGTTTCTCCTGTGGCGACCCGGCTTCGCACACGGTCGGCGTCGAGGTGCCCGTCTCGGGCCACGAGATCAGCGACGCCGACCTGCGCCGGGTGCTGGCCCAGGGTCGGCCGCGAGCCGAAAACGGCGAACGCGAGGTGGCCCATGCCGTGCCCGTGGGCTTTCGCGTCGACGGCGCCAGCGGTGTGCGCGATCCGCGCGGCATGTTCGGCTCTCGTCTGGGTGTCGACATTCACGTCGTGACCGCCGGCGTCGGCGCCATGCGCAACCTCAGAATCTGTCTCGAACGGGCCCATCTCGACGTCGAGGAAACGCTGATTTCGAGCTACGCCTCGGGACTTTCCGTGCTCGACGAGGACGAGTTGAACCTGGGCGTCACGGTCATCGACATGGGTGGCGGCACCACCTCGATCGCCGTGTTCTACGAGGGCGATCTGCATTTCGCCGACGTGGTCACGCTGGGTGGCCAGCACGTCACCAACGATATCGCTCGCGGCCTGGCCACTCCGGTGGCCCATGCCGAGCGCATGAAGACACTGTATGGCACGGCCACCGCCAGCCCCGCCGACGAGAGCGCCATGATCGACGTTCCCAGGGTCGGCGAAACCGAACAGGCCGAGCCCAACCACGTGCCGCGTTCGGTGCTGAGCTCCATCATCCAGCCCCGCGCCGAGGAGATCCTCGAGTTCGTGCGCGAGCGCCTCGAGCTCTCGGGCTACGCCCGCACGGCCGGCCGCCGGGTGGTGCTGACCGGCGGCGCCAGCCAGCTCACCGGCATGCGCGAATTGGCCGCCCGGGTGCTCGACAAACAGGTCCGCATGGGCCGGCCGGTGCATATCCAGGGACTGGCCGAAGCCACTGGCGGTCCCGCTTTCGCCACCTGCGCCGGTCTTTTGTGCCACGCCGCCCAGGGCCGCAGCGCGCTCCTCGAGGCCGCCGAGACGGCGCCCCGGCAGGGTCTGGCGCGCGTCGGCCATTGGCTGCGCGAGAATTTTTGAGGAGCCCGGAATGGGCCACGGGGGAGGAAAGTGAAGTGAACAAGAAAAGGGCCGCAAAACCGACGGGCCACGACTGCAATCCCGGGGAATGGGGAATTCCCCGTCATAACTGGAGGTAGCTATGCCGATCAATCTAACTATGCCGGAACCCACCGAGCTAAAACCGAGGATCACCGTCATCGGTGTCGGCGGCGCCGGGGGCAACGCCGTCAACAACATGATCAACGCCCAACTCGAGGGCGTCGAATTCATCGCCGCCAACACCGACGCCCAAGCGTTGGCCCAGACCTTGACCGAGCGCCGTATCCAGCTCGGCACCAACGTCACCTACGGCTTGGGCGCCGGCGCCAATCCCGAGGTCGGCCGCGATGCCGCCCTTGAGGCGCTGGACCAGATCATGGACCATCTGGAAGGCAGCCACATGGCCTTCATCACCGCCGGCATGGGCGGCGGCACTGGCACCGGGGCGGCGGCCGTGATGGCCCAGGCGGCCCGCGAGGCCGGCATCCTGGCCGTCGGCGTGGTGACCAAGCCCTTTCATTTCGAAGGCGCCCGGCGCATGGCCATGGCCGAGGCCGGTATCGAGGAGCTCAAGCGCTACGTCGATACCCTGATCGTCATTCCCAACCAGAACCTGTTCCGTGTGGCCAACGAGAAGACGACCTACGCCGAGGCCTTCAAGATGGCCGACGACGTGCTTTATTCCGGCGTCCGCGGGGTCACCGACCTGATGATCATGCCTGGCCTGATCAACCTCGATTTCGCCGATGTGCGTGCGGTGATGGGCGAGATGGGCAAGGCCATGATGGGCACCGGCGAGGCGGAAGGCGAGAAACGGGCGCTGGAGGCCTCCGAGGCGGCGATTTCCAACCCGCTCTTGGACGATGTTTCCATGCAGGGCGCGACCGGGGTCTTGATCAACATCACCGGCGGCATGGACATGACGCTGTTTGAAGTCGACGAAGCCGCCAACCGGGTGCGCGACGAGGTGCATGCCGAGGCCAACATCATCTTCGGCTCGACCTTCGACCAGAACCTCGAAGGCCGCATGCGGGTGAGCATCGTCGCCACCGGCATCGATTCCGAGACTGGCCAGCAGCCCTTGCCCGTTCCCGGCCTGCGCCTGCAGGTGGTCGGCGGGGCCCAGACCGAGAGCGCCACGGAGGCAGGCTCGGAAGCGGAAACCGACGACGTCGAAGCCGATGCCGGTCCGGCCCAGGTCCGGCAACTGGCCGAAGCCCGCACGCCGGCCGTGGCGCTACGCTCGAAGGCGCCGATCGGTCCGGTTCCGGCCCCGGCCCCGGCCCCGGCAGCGGCAGTCGAAATCACGCCGGCAACAGCCGAGGCAGCGAGCGAAACCGTGACTTCGGCCGCGGTCGAGAGTCAGCCCGGCCAGCCCGCGGTAGCGGCCAAGGAGACGTTCATCCCACCGCCGCCGGTCGAGCCCCTGCTCAAGAACCAACCTCTGCGGGCCCCCGAGCCCTTCGCCACGGCGGCACTCGACAACGCTGCCAAGCCGCAGAAGAAGCATCTTCGCGGGCCCAGCCTGCTGGAGCGCATGACCGGCACCGGGCGGGCGCGCCAGGCGACGGAGGAGGACAAAAAGCCCGAACCCGCCGTAGCGCCGGCGGCCAAGGCAGTCGGCCGGGTGCCCGAAGAGCGGCCCCAGCCGGCTCCGGCCCCAACGCCGGCCAAAACGGTCGAGGCCACAGCGCAAGTGGCGGAGTCCCCGGCAGCCAGCACCTTGAGCCCGCTACCCAATGACGACGACCTGCTTGACATCCCGGCCTTCCTGCGTCGTCAGGCCAACTGAGGCGGCTTCGGCATCAGCCCCCGGGAGACGGTGGCGGAATTCCCCCCGAACGGATTTCGTTCGGCCGCCTGCCGTCGCCCCGCGGGTGCCCCTGGAGGTTCAGAGAAGTCTAGCGAAATCCCTGGCGGAATATCCGGCGGATAGCCCGTAACAAACTGCAATAACAAGTGATTTGAGACCTTCGGGGGATGTTGTTAGAATCGCCGAAGTGCTTGTTCCACTGGTCATTTTCCGCGATCTGGAGGATGGCTGGAAAGCCGCGGGGGCGGCTACTCTGGAGGGTTGGTTCCATCGCATTCGATCTTCAAGCGTCGCCCGGCGTGCGTCAACAAACACTGAGAAATCCCATCAGTTGCACCGGCATCGGACTCCATAGCGGCGTTCGCGTGGCCATGACGCTACGACCGGCCGAGGCCGGCAGCGGCATCGTCTTCCGCCGCCTCGACCGCCCGGCCCCGGTGGCCGATGTGGCGGCGCGCTGGGACGGCGTCTCGGACACCACGCTCGGCACCACCATCGGCAACGACGAGGGCACCAGCGTAGCCACGGTAGAACACCTGATGGCGGCTTTATACGGCTGTGGCGTCGACAACGCCATCGTCGAGCTTGACGGCGGCGAAGTTCCCATCATGGACGGCTCCGCCGCACCTTTCGTTTTCCTCATCGAGTGCGCCGGCCTGATCGAGCAGATCCCCGAGCGCAGCAGCATTTGCGTGCTCAAGACGGTGGAGGTCGAGGACGACGATCGCTACGCATGCCTCAGCCCCTACGACGGCTTCATGCTTGAGGTCGAGATCGATTTCGACAACCCCTTGATCGCGCACCAGAGCTGGCAATTCGATGCCGCCCTGGGCACCTTCAAGGACCAGTTGTGCCGCGCCCGCACCTTTGGCTTCCTTGACGACGTCGAGGCGCTGAGGGCCCGCGGCCTGGCCCGCGGCGGCTCGCTGGAAAACGCCATCGTGGTCGGCAGCGAAGGCGTCATTAATCAGGATGGACTGCGCTACGGCAATGAATTCGTGCGCCACAAGGCCCTCGATGCGGTCGGCGACCTTTATCTCGCCGGCGCCCCGCTCTTGGGCCGCTATCACAGTCAGCGCGGCGGCCACAGCCTCAACAACCGGCTGCTGGCGGCTTTGTTCGCCGATGCCGAGGCCTGGTGCCGGGTGACGGCGGGTGGTGCCCTGGCGGCCGCCCCCGCCCTGGCCCCGGACGAAGCTCCCGCCTGGCAGCCGGCCACCGCCGCCGCTATCGCCTGAAGGTATCTTTTGAGCTTGCCGGGCCGGCAACGGCACTTGCAATAATTTCGCCCGTGATATACTCCGCCGCGCTTGGCCCGAGCTTGGCCCGAGCTTGGCGGACGGATGAGGGTATGACGGTTTTGCAGCGATCGATGGCGTTTTGGCGCGGCCGACACAAGGCGGCATGGGCGGCACGGGCGGCACTCTTGCTGACGCTGGGTCTGGTGGTGGCCTGCTCGTCGGACGACGAACGCGAATACGTCGAGCGTCCGGTCGAGGATATCTACAACGAAGCCCACGCCACCATGCTGGCCAACGACTATTTCGAAGCGGCCGAGCTGTTTGACGAGGTCGAGCGCCAGCACCCCTACTCCACCTGGGCCACCAAGGCCCAGCTCATGGCGGCCTATTCCTATTACAAGATCAACGAGTACGACCAGGCCATCCTGGCCGCCGACCGCTTCCTGCAGCTCCACCCCGGCAACGAAAGCGCGCCCTACGCCTTTTATCTGATTGCGGTCAGCTACTACGAGCAGATCGCCGACGTCGGCCGCGACCAGAATGTCACGAAAATGGCCCTGGGATCCTTGCAGGAGTTGGTGCGGCGCTACCCGGCCAGCGAATACGCCCGCGACGCCCGCCTCAAGATCGACCTGGCCCGCGACCACCTGGCCGGCAAGGAGATGGAAATCGGCCGGTTCTATTTGCGCCGCGGCACGCCGATCGCCGCCATCAACCGCTTCCGCGTGGTCATCGAGGACTTCCAAACCACGAGCCACGCGGCCGAGGCGCTGCATCGGCTGACCGAGGCCTACCTGCAACTCGGGGTGACGAAGGAGGCACAGACGGCGGCCGCCGTGCTGGGCCACAATTTCCCCGGCAGCCCCTGGTACCAGGACAGCTACCTGCTGCTGACCGGCGTCGACCTGAGGCCACAGGGCGATCCCGAATCGTGGATCACCAAGACCTGGAAAAAGGTATTCTGAGGGGCAGGGTCAGGCGTTCTTTTGCAGGGCAAGGCGTCGATTGCGGGGGACAAATCGTGCCGCAACGAGATTGGCATCCGCCTCAAAGCTGTCGCAGGCTAATTTTACGGCAGTGGGGACAAGGTTACGGCGGTGATAGTTCTTGACGGTCGCCAACGATACGCCAAGCAAGTCCGCGGCTTCACTGTTCGAGAGGCCAAGTATCTTCTGCCAGGCCTTGAATTGGCTTCCCGTCATGTCCTCTTGAGCGCGCCCCAGCCGAAGAAGGGCGCCGGCCGAATAGTCAAGGCCGTTGTCCCACTCGATGCCGATGCCGTTATGGACCAAGTGGAAGAATTCAAATAGTTCGGGCTGATCAAGAAAGATCCGAAAATGCCTCGATCGGGCGCAGAGGCCCGCGAGGTTTGCGTACACCTCTTGACCGTCAGCGAATTCAGCATGGAATGATAGCGGGCCGCCCAGTTCCAGTTTCGTGATGCGTTCCACTTCACTCATGGAATTCTTCCCACTTGGCGAAAAGGAAATCCTGGTTGTCGAAGATCCAGGCGCGGGCCCGGCGTTCGGCCCTAGGCGACACCGAGCCGGCAAACACGGTGCCGTCACTGATGGCCAACTTTGCGGCGTTCCCGCCAGCAATGACGTGAACGTGCGGCGGGTTGTGGTCGTTGAAGTACATACGGACCTGAATCCCGTCAATTTCGATCAGCGTGGGCATCAATGAATAAAATATAGGCTAATATTTAGCCTAGTCAAGGGAGGACAAAAACAATACCAAGGCCGCTGTCGGCTGCCTCACAAATCCGCGAAGAAATCGTTGCCCTTGTCGTCGACGATGATGAAGGCGGGGAAATTCTCCACTTCGATGCGCCAGATCGCTTCCATGCCCAGTTCGGCATATTCCAGCACTTCGACTTTGCGGATGCAGTCCTGGGCCAAACGCGCCGCCGGACCGCCGATGGAGCCGAGATAGAAGCCGCCGTGTTTGGCACAGGCCTGGCGCACCTGGGCGCTGCGGTTGCCCTTGGCCAGGCTGATCAGGCTGGCGCCATGCTGCATGAAAAGGTCGACGTAGGCGTCCATGCGCCCGGCCGTGGTGGGGCCGAAGGAGCCTGAGGGCAGTCCCTCGGGCTGCTTGGCCGGGCCGGCGTAATAGATGATGTGGTCCTTGACGTAGTCGGGCAAGCCATCACCGGCGTCTAGCCGCTCCTTGAGCCGGGCGTGGGCGATGTCGCGGGCCACGATCAACGGGCCGCTGAGCGCCAGGCGGGTCTTGATGGGATGGCGGCCGAGCGTAGCCAGGATATCGGCCATGGGTGCGGCCAGGTCGATGGTCACGACGTCTTTTTCGAGACTGCTCTCATCGACTTCCGGCAGGTATTGCGCCGGATTGACCTCGAGCTGCTCGAGGAAGACACCGCCGGCGTCGATACGGCCCAGGATCTGGCGATCGGCCGAGCATGATACGCCGATGCCGACCGGGCACGAGGCACCGTGGCGGGGTAGCCGGATGACGCGCACGTCGTGGCAGAAGTACTTGCCGCCGAACTGGGCGCCGATGCCGTTTTGGCGGCTGAGCCCGAGCACCGCCGCCTCGAGATCAAGATCACGGAAGGCGCGGCCACTGGCGTCGCCGCTGGTGGGCAGGGTATCGAGATAGTGGCAACTGGCCAGCTTGACCGTCTTCAGGTTCAACTCGGCCGAGGTGCCGCCGATGACGATGGCCAGGTGATAGGGCGGGCAGGCGGCGGTGCCCAGCGTGCGCATTTTCTGGTCGAGAAAAGCGAGCAGCGTTTGAGGGTTCAAAAGCGCCTTGGTCTCTTGGAAAAGAAAGGTCTTGTTGGCCGAGCCGCCGCCCTTGGCGATGAAAAGGAACTTGTAGGCGGCACCGGCTTCGGCCTGGATGTCGATCTGGGCCGGCAGGTTGGAGCCGGTGTTGACCTCTTCGTACATGTCCAAGGGCGCCATCTGCGAATAGCGCAGGTTGCTGGTGGCAAAGGTTTCGGCGATGCCGCGGCTGAGCGCCGCCTCGTCGTGACCCGCCGTCCAGACGTACTGGCCCTTCTTGGCAACCACGATGGCGGTGCCGGTATCTTGGCAACTGGGCAGCACCATGCCGGCCGAGATGTTGGCGTTCTTCAAAAGCTCGAGCGCCACGTAGCGGTCGTTCTCCGAGGCCTCGGGGTCAATCAGGATAGCCCGCAACTGGGCCAAGTGGCTGGGCCGAAAGAGGTGGGCCACGTCGCGCATGGCCTCGGCCGCCAGCAGGCTCAGCGCTGCCTCGTCGACTTTGAGCACGGTCTCCCCGCCGAGCTCCTGGATCTCGACGAAATCGCCCTCCAAGCGGCGCCAGGGTGTCTCTTGGGCAGCAAGCTGAAAGAGGGGCTGATAGTCGCTGTCAGGCAACGATCTATTTCTTGCGAAAGCTGTCCAGCACCACAACCTCGGCCGTGCCGTCGTCGGGGCCATCGTCCTGGACCTCGCTGACGGCTGCCGTTGTCGGGGCATTGTCGCCCACCGGCAGCTGCCTCTCGTCGGTGCGGAACTGCAGCCCGAATTCGACGCTGGGATCGGCGAAACCGGTGAGCGCCGAGAAGGGTACGACCAGGCGTTCGCTCTTGCCGCTGAAGCTCAGCGTCACGGCGAACTGCTCGTTGGTCACCTCGAGATCCCAGAACTGGTGCTGAATGACGATGGTGATCTCGTCGGGATAACGTTCGCGCAAATAGCTCGGTATTTCGACCCCGGGATCGCCGGTCAGGTAGGAGACGTAGAAGTGATGCTCGCCCGGCAGACCGCCCACGGCCACGTACTCCAGCGCCTCGCGCACCACGCCCTTGAGCGCGCGCTCGACGATATCCTTGTATTGCATCAGGTCTTCGACCATCGCGGAGACAATACTAATGCCCCGGCAGACCAAGTCGACCATGAAATTTTTTGATTGATGTCGCCGAGCCGCCCGCCGAACCCCGAAGAGCACCCCCGCCGGGCCAGCCTCGACGGCTGCCGCGGCCAAGCGCGCGGATGCGCGCGCCCGGTGAGGGCCTAAATAAAGTGGAGGGCTTCTGTTGCCAGGTGCCCCCCGAACCCCGCAGTTAACTGCTAAGCAGCAACTGCAAATGCCTCGTTGTCGTTGGCATTTGTGAATGTGACCCGATAACGGTGGTATCATGCCGGGCGAAAAGTACACCTTTAATACGCACGTCGATCCTGTGTCGCCCCCAGCAAAACCGCACCGCCAATCGAGCCTCCCGGCGCGCCGCCGGGTCATGCGGTTATGGTGGAGGCGCCGGGTACTGCCCCCGGGTCCGTAACGCCTATTTCGCGCACCGTTTATCGCCATAGTCGGTTGCCCGACACAATGTATATAGGCTTTTTTGCCGCTTTTTGGAAGTGCCGCGAGAGCATCTGTTGGCGCCGCGCGGCGGCCGGCGTTATGGTGCTGATCGTCTGCCAAGGAGATCAGCGATGCACGTGACGCCCGAGCAAGAGGCCGAGATCGAGGCCCAACGGCAAGAAACCTTCAGCACCCGCCGCAACACCTCGCCCGGGCTCGAGGAAATCCTCTACCAGGTCATTCCGGTCCTCGACCACGGTTTCATCCGGGTGGTCGACTACATGGGCGACGACAGCGCCGTGGTGCAGGCGGCGCGGGTCTCCTACGGTCGCGGCACCAAGGCCGTACGCGGCGATGCCGGCCTTATCAACTACCTCCTGCGCCACCGCCACACCACGCCCTTCGAGATGGCCGAGATCAAGTACCACGTCAAGCTGCCGATCTTCGTGGCGCGCCAGTGGATCCGCCACCGCACCGCCAACGTCAACGAATACTCGGCCCGCTATTCCATCCTCGACAACGAATTCTACATCCCCGCCCCCGAGGCCCTGGCCGCCCAGTCGACGGAGAACCGCCAGGGTCGCGGCGATTTGCTGACGGGCGACGAGGCAGCACGGGTGTTCGAGCTGTTGCGCCGCGACTCGGAGCAGAGCTACGCCGATTATCAGGAAATGCTCAACGAGGACGCCCAAGGAGAGCCCCTCGATCCCGACCGCCAGGGCTTGGCCCGGGAGCTGGCGCGCATGAACCTCTCACTCAACTTCTATACCCAGTGGTACTGGAAGACGGACCTGCACAACCTCATGCATTTTCTCTCGCTACGCGCCGACGTGCACGCCCAATACGAAATTCGCATCTACGCCGAGGCCATGCTGGAAACCATGAAGAGCTGGGTGCCGCAGACCTACGACGCCTTCGTCAACTACCGTTACGGCGGCGCCCACCTGTCGTCCAAGGGCCTCGAAGCGGTCAAGCGCCTGATCGCCGGCGAAGAGGTCGAACAGGCCGCCAGCGGCATGTCCAAGCGCGAATGGACGGAGCTGATGGAGACGCTGGGACGGGCGCAGTAGCCCTCCCCTCCCCTACTGCACGACGATGCGTGGTGCCTGGCTGGCGCTCTCCTGCTCGGCCGCAACTATTTTCTCGCCCAGCCGCCGGGCGATGGTCAGGAAGGCCTGGGCCTCGGCACAGTCGGGATCATGAACCACGATCGGCGTGCCGGCATCGGAGGTCTCGCGGATGCCCAGCGAGATCGGGATCTCGCCCAGGAACTCGACACCCAGGCGCTCGGCCTCGCGCCGCGCACCGCCGTGGGAGAAGATCTCCGAGCGCTCGTCGCAGTGCGGGCAAACGAAAAAGCTCATGTTCTCAATCAGGCCGAGCACCGGCACATCGACCTTTTCGAACATCGAGATGCCTTTGCGGGCATCGGCGAGCGCCACATCCTGCGGCGTCGACACGATGACGGCGCCGCTCAGGGGCACGCGCTGGGCCATGGTCAGGTGGGCGTCGCCCGTGCCCGGCGGCAGATCCACCACGAGCACGTCGAGCTCGCCCCATTTGACGTCGCGCAGCAACTGTTCCAGCGCACTCATGACCATCGGGCCGCGCCAGATGGTGGCGGTGTCATCGGGCACCAAAAAGCCCATCGACATGCAGACCACGCCATGGTTCTGCATGGGCAGCAGATAACTGCCGTCGGGCGACAGCGGCTGGCCGCCGATGCCCAGCATGCGAGGAATCGAGGGGCCGTAGATGTCGGCGTCGAGAATGCCCACGGCACGGCCCTCGGCCGCCATCCCGAGCGCCAGGTTGACGGCCGTGGTCGACTTGCCGACCCCGCCCTTGCCCGAAGCCACGGCGACGATCGAGGTGACGCCGGGCAGGCTCTGGGGCGCCGGCCGGGGGCCGCCGGGACCGGCAGCAACAGCGGGGGCCGGGGCGGCGGCCCGGTGGGCGGTCAAAACGGCGCTGACGGACAACACGCCGGGCAAGGCATGGACGGTCTTTTCGCAGAGCTGGCGCAAAGGTTCCTTGGCGGCGCCATCCTCGGGCGCCACCTCGATGGCGAAGGCGACGTGGCCGTCGCGGATCTGCAGGCCGCCGATCATGCCCAGGCCGACCACGTCGCCGCCCTGATCGGCGTCGTCGATGGCGCCTAGCGCCGCCAATATTTGTTCTTCCGTCACCGTCACCATGCTTGAAATCCTTACAATCGTGCCAATATCATCGACACCCCGGCCGGGGTGGCGAAATTGCCGCCGGCACCTCGCGTTGCGCCCGCCGGCTAGCTGTCATATAACGCCGGGACGCGCAATGGAAAGACTTCCGCGGCGCGATATCGTATCGGACCATTCTAACGAGCAGGAGACATAACCCGATGTCTTGGAGAAACCAGGGCGGTGGCTGGCAAGGCGGTGGCGGTGGCGGTGGCGGCGGCGGCGGCGGCGGCGGCCCCTGGGGACAGGGCCCCGGCGGCGGCGGTGGCGGCCCCCAGCCACCCGATCTCGAGGAACTCCTGCGCAAGGGCCAGGACCGCTTTCGCGGCCTGCTGCCCAGCGGCGGCGGCGGCCTGCGGGGCATTGCGCTCATCGTGCTGATCTTGATCGCCGTCTGGGGGGCTAGCGGCTTCTACCGCGTCGATGCCTCGGAACAAGGCGTGGTGCTGCGCTTCGGCGAATGGGTCAACACCACCCAGCCGGGGCTCAACTATCACCTGCCGGCGCCCATCGAGAGCGTCGTCCTGCCCCAGGTCACACGCATCAACCGCATCGACGCGGGCTACCGCACGGCGGGCAACACTGGTCGCGCGACGGCCAGCCGCGACGTGCCGGAAGAGAGCTTGATGCTGACCGGCGACGAAAACATAGTCGACATCGACTTCGCCGTCTTCTGGCGTATCGGCGATGCCGGCAAGTTCCTTTTCAACATTCAAAATCCCGAGTCAACGGTCAAGGCGGCGGCGGAAAGCGCCATGCGCGAAGTGGTCGGCAACACGCCCATTGCGGCGGTGCTGGCCGAGGGCCGCCAGCAGGTCGAGCAAGGCACCAAGGATTTGCTGCAAAGCATTCTCGATTTCTATCAATCGGGCATCGTCATCACCGAACTCAAGCTGCAGAAAGTCGATCCCCCCGGCGCCGTCATCGACGCCTTCCGCGACGTCCAGCGCGCCCGCGCCGATATGGAGCGCCAACGCAACGAGGCCGAGTCCTATGCCAACGACATCATCCCCCGGGCCCGTGGCGAGGCCGAGCGCATGAACCAGGAGGCCGAGGCCTACAAGGCCGAAGTGGTGGCGCGTTCGGAAGGTGACGCGGCCCGCTTTCTGGCCGTCTATGCAGAATACGCCCAGGCCAAGGACGTGACGCGCAAACGCATCTATCTCGAAACCATGGAGGAAATCCTGGCCGGCATGAACAAGCTGATCATCGACAACAAGGGCGGCAGCGGCGTGGTGCCTTATCTACCGCTGCCAGAGCTGAAAAAGCGCGCGGGAGGTGGACAATGAGCCGGCGCACCCTGGCGATTCTGGGAATTCTCGTCGCCCTGGCGGGCGTCGTCGCCTTCGGCGCCCTCTATACGGTGCACCAGACCCAGCAGGCCCTGGTCATGCAGTTCGGCAAGATACAGTCGGTGGTCTCGACGCCGGGCCTGAAAGTGAAGGTTCCTTTCGTCCAGGATGTGATCTACGTCGACAAGCGCATCCTGGCCTACGATGCCCCGGCGGAGGAGATCATCGCCTCGGACCAGAAGCGCCTGGTGGTCGACAGCTTCCTGCGCTTCCGTATCTCCGACCCGCTGCGCTTCTATCAGTCGGTGCGCACCGAGGCCACGGCCCGCAGCCGGATCAACGCCATCCTGTCCTCGGTGCTGCGCCGCGTGCTGGGCGGCGTGCCGCTGGCCACCTTGCTGACCAAGGAACGCAGCAAGCTGATGCGGCAAATAACCAATCTGAGCAATCTCGAGACGAGCAATTTGGGCATCAAGGTGATCGACGTGCGCGTCAAGCGGGCCGACCTGCCAGAGGCCAACAGCCAAGCCATCTATGCCCGCATGAAGTCCGAGCGTGAGCGCGAGGCGCGGGAGTTCCGGGCCCAGGGCGCCGAAATCTCGCAGCGCATCCGCTCGCGGGCCGACCGCGAGAAGACGGTACTGATCGCCGAGGCCCAGAAGCGGGCTCAGATCACCCGCGGCCAGGGCGATGGCAAGGCCGTCAGGATCTTTGCCCAGGCCTTCGGCAAGGACCCCGAATTCTTCAATTTCTACCGCACCATGGAGGCCTATCGCGAATCCCTGAGCGGTGACGACACGACGCTGGTGCTGTCGCCCGATTCGGAGTTCTTCAGGTTCTTCCGCAGCCATACCGGT
>MPMA02099141.1_pt1 | contig 42672 bp, 41 predicted proteins | sample 1617361 | NCBI WGS metagenome assembly MPMA02 (sample SAMN05944807, study PRJNA350692) | marine metagenome | biome: marine; feature: ODZ; material: water; isolation source: 180 m water sample filtered on 0.2 um supor filter | place: Pacific Ocean | collected 2012-04-08 | depth 180m m | reverse complement strand
CTACAGCCGAGACATGTCTGGGCCATACGGACACGGCTGCAACTGGCCGGCCGGATACGAGACCTGGCCCTCTTCAATCTGGCGATCGACAGCAAGCTCCGGGGATGCGACGTGGTGTGCCTCAAGTTCGAGGATGTCGCTCCGCACGGCTATGCCATCGACCGGGCCACCGTGCGGCAGAAGAAGACGGGCCGACCGGTCAAGTTCGAAATCACCGAGCAAACCCGACAGGCCATAGACGCCTATCTCAAGGCGGCCGACAAGCTGCCTGGGGAATTCCTCTTCACTGGGCGGCGCCGAAAGGACCGTTGCCTCACCACCCGCCAGTACGCCCGCCTGCTTTCCGAGTGGATCGCCGGCATTGGTCTGGACCCATCCCTGTTCGGCACCCACTCGATCCGGCGGACGAAGGCGACGCTGATCTATCGACGAACCGGCAATCTGCGAGCCGTGCAGCTGTTGCTGGGTCACACCAAGGTCGAGAGCACTGTCAGATGGCGTGTCGTTCGCTCTATATGTGGGGGGTGTCTGCATTAACCGGATAGGCACGCTTTCCAGCATGTCAGGATTGATCCCGGCCACCCGCCGGGGCACAAGTCCCCCTCCAGGCGCTCGAGCCACATGGAGCAATGGGTCGCTCCCGGCCAGCCGGCCCGATCCAAGAACGACAACCGAGCTCGCCTCGGATCACGAGGAGAGGTACAGGGAGCGGGTGGCCGGGATCAGCCTTGAAAAGCTCTAACTTTCCTCGGGCAGCGCGTGGCGCTGCATCAGCGGCACCTGGGCCAGGGCGAAGGCAAAGGTCAGCGGCAACAGCCCGAAAACCTTGAAGGAGACCCAGGTGTCGGTCGAAACGTTGCGCCAGACCACCTCGTTGAGCGCCGCCATGGCCAGGAAGAAGAAGCCCCAGCGCCAAGCCAGCTTGCGCCAGCCCGGCTCATCGAGCGCCAAGGCACCGCCCAGCACGGTGCGCAGGTAGTTCTTGCCGAACGCCATGCCGCCCAGCACGACGACGCCGAAGAGGGCATTGACGATGGTCGGCTTGAGCTTGATGAAGACCTCGTCCTGCAGCCACAGCGTCAGGCCGCCGAAGATCCCGACCACCACGGCGGTGACCAGCGGCAGGGTGGGAATACGCCGCTCGAAGCCATACGAGAGCGCCAACGCCAACGCCATCGCCACCATGAAGGCGGCGGTGGCGAAAAAGATGCCGGCGTAGGCGTTGCCGCCAAAAAAGACCGCCAGCGGCCCGATCTCGACCGCCAGCTTGACGGCCGGCGGCATGCGGCGTTCGCTCATGATGACCGGGCGCCTCTACAGCTTGCCCAGCGCCGCCGCCATGGCGGCCTCGTCGAAGGCCGGGAGCGTCTGTAATGAACCGAAACCCTGCTGGCCGTACCACACCGAAAAGGCCAGCATGGCGGTGGCGTCCGGGGCGTCCATGATGTCGACGAAGTCGTATTCGCCCTGGGTGTAGTAGACCGCGTCGATGGTGATGCCGAGATCCGCGAGCTTGGCCTTGGCACCCGCCAGGCGTTCCTCCTGGCGCGTCATCCAGTCACTCGACAGTTTACCGAGAAGCACGTATTTCATGGTTCCTCTCCCTGGTTGCGAGCCCGTCCACGGCGGACGGTGCCGCCAGGGTAGCAAGATAATGCGGGGGTACGCCATGGCGAGGAAGGACAACCTGCCCAACGGTGCCGAGGCCTTCGTCCGCCTGCTCGAATTGCACGGCGTCGAGCACGTCTTCGGGCTTTGCGGCGACACCAGCCTGCCGCTTTATGATGCGCTCTACCGCCTCGACCACGGCATCACCCACATCCTCTGCCGCGACGAACGCTCGGCCGCCTACATGGCCGACGTCTACGCCCGCCTTACGGGTCGGGTCGGCGTTTGCGAGGGACCCAGCGGCGGCGGCGTTACCTACATGCTGCCGGGCATCACTGAGGCCCACGAAAGTTCCGTGGCCCTGCTGGCCGTGACCAGCGACATCGCCGTTTCCAGCCGCGACCGCCAGGCCCTGACGGCGCTGGACCAGGAGTCCCTGATGCGGCCCGTGACCAAATGGAACCGGGTCATCGAAAGCTCGCACCGCGTGCCGCTCATCGTGCGCAACGCCTTCGCCAGGCTGGGCACGGGATCCCCGGGCGCGGTCCACCTGGGCTTGCCGGTCGACGTCCAGAGCGGCCCCGTGGACCAGGCCGAGATTTGGGGTGAGGCCGAACTGGGCCGCTTCCCCGCCCGCCGCACGGGGCCCGGGCCCAAAGCCGTGGCAGCGGCGGCGGCGGCGCTGTCGAGTGCCGAACGGCCGCTGCTGCTGGCCGGCGGCGGCCCGCTCTTTGCCGCTGCCGAGGCCGAGCTTCGCGAACTCGCCGAGCGCCTCGGCGCCCCTGTCGCCACCACCGTCTCGGGCCACGGCGTGCTGCCCGACGACCACCCCCTGGCGCTCGGCGTGACGGGATCGAACGGCGGCGTTCCCGAGGTCCGGGAAGTGGTTCTGGCGGCCGACCTGGTGGTCTTCGTGGGCTGCCGCGCCGGTTCGGTGACGACGGAAAAATGGCGCCTGCCCGAGCCCCGACAGCGCATCGTTCACATCGATGCCGACCCGGCCGTGATCGGCATCAACTACCGCACCGAAGCCGCCCTGGTGGGCGATGCCAAGCTCGCCCTTGCGGCCTTGCTGGACGAGCTCCCAAGCGCCCCACGAAAAGGCTGGGGCGCCGCCGCGGTGGCCGCCGCCAAGGCGCAAAAATTCGCCCGCTTCGAGCGCTTGGCCTCGGACGAGGTGCCGATCCGGCCCGAACGCCTGATCGCCGAACTGCAGGCGGTGCTGCCCGGCGATGCCGTCATCGTCGCCGATCCGGGTACGCCCACGCCCTTTCTCTCGGCCTACTACCGCCTCGACCGGGCGGGCCGGCACCTGGTCTTCAACCGCGCCCACGGGGCGCTGGGCTACGCGCTGCCGGGCGTCGTCGGGGCGTATTTTGCCCGGCCCGACAAAGTCTGCGTAGGTATCATGGGCGACGGCGGTTTCGGCTTCGCCTCGGGCGAACTCGAAACCATTGCACGGCTCGCTCTGCCGGTCGTGCTGGTGGTCGTCAACAACGCCACCTTCGGCTGGATCAAGGCGGGACAGCACCACGGCTACGAAGGCCGCTACCAGAGCGTCGACTTCAGCCCCGGCGACCACGCCGCCGTGGCCGCCGCTTACGGTTTCGAGACTTGGCGGGTGGAGGATCCGGACAAGCTGGGCGCGGCCCTAGGTTCGGCCGTGGCCTGCCAACGACCGGCTCTGGTCGACGTGGTCTGCCAGCCGCTGCACGAAACCGAGGCTCCGGTCAGCGAGTGGATCGCCTGATCTGAGCCGCTATTTGCGGCCGCCGGCGGGGAGTTTGGGCTGCTTTTTCGGACGCTCGGGTCCCCACACGCGATCGAAATAGGTGTCGGCCAGGTGCAGCGCACCGATGGGGTTGTGGGCCAGCACCCGGTCCTTGGTTACCAGTACGCTGACCAGGCCTTCGGAGTGCTTGATGAACAGGCTGTCGTGGCCGATGCAGAGCCCCATTACCAGGTTGAACTGGCAGCCGGCACGGTTCAGCAACTCGGCCTGCGACACAGGATTACACATGGATTCGTGGCCGCCCGGGCGGATTTTCTGGTCGTCGCGCAAGCCGATATCCTCCTTGGCGATACCGCCGTGCTTGCAAGCCACCGAGACCACCTCGAGGCCGTGGCTCTCGAGGATTTGGGTCATGACCAGGGACTCAGCCACGAAGCTGATGCAGTTGGCGATGCCGACGCGGGTGAAGCCCATGCGCTTGGCGAAATGGCAGGCCTCCTCGACCCGCGTCCACTTGCAGTAGCCCTCGGCCTCGATCACCGCCGAGACCTGGGAAATCTTGCGGATCTCGGGGTCGTCGTAGATGGCATAGGCACAGTCGATGCCGTCCTGGTCGACCTTGGTGGGGCAGAACCCCGGCCCCCGTTCCACCGATTCCCCCTGCCGGCAGGCCTGAACATTGGGCGGACAATAGGCACAACTCGGTACTTCGTAATTCATGATCGCTGGTTCTCCTGGCTTCGTCCCGAGCCCGATTGTGGCGCAAATCGCAACGCCTGCCAACAAACCCCAGGCTTGCCCGGGGGCTATAATCGCGCAAGAATTGCTCTATGCCGACGCCAATGATCGCGCTCTTTACCGATTTCGGTACCGAGGGTCCTTACCTCGGGCAGATGCGCGCTGTGTTGCAGACCCGGGCGCCCGGCATTCCGGTGGTCGACCTGATGCACGACGTGCCGGCCCACGATCCCCGGGCCGGGGCCTACCTGCTGGCGGCGCTGGCGCCTGAGTTTCCCTTCGGCTCGGTCTTCGTCTGCGTCGTCGACCCGCGCGTCGGCACGGAACGCAAGCCCATCGCCGTGCGCGCCAATTCGCGCTGGTACGTGGGTCCCGACAACGGACTCCTGAACGTGGTGGCGCAGCGCGCCGCCGAGGCCGAGTGGTACGACATCACCTGGGAGCCCGAGCGGCTGTCGTCGACCTTCCACGGCCGCGACCTGTTTGCTCCCGTGGCCGCCATCATCGCCCGCGGCGAGGAGCCGCCGGGCCGCCCGGCCCAGGCGCGCCCGGCCGACTGGCCCGACGACTTCGAGGCAATCATCTACATCGACCGCTTCGGCAACGCCATCAGCGGCAGCCGCGCCGCCAGTGTCGGCGAAGACGCCGTGGTCGAGGTCGGCGGCCAGCGTCTGACCCGCGCCCGCACCTTTGCCGACGTGCCGCTGGGCCAGGCCTTCTGGTACGAAAACTCGAACGGTCTGGTCGAGATCGCCGTCAACCAGGGCCGCGCCGACGAGCTCCTGGGCCTCAGCGTCGGTGTGCCGCTGACGATCGGTTAGCGGAGCGCCGCCAGGAACTCCAGCAAGCGGGCGCAGAATTCTTCGGGCTTTTCCTCCGGCACCCAGTGGCCGCATTCGGCCAAGACGTGCTCCGTGACGTCGTCGGCAACGCTGCGCAGGCAGTCGCCGACTTCCGGGCCGCGGCCCCGGCCGGTGGCACCGCTCAGCGTCAGCACCGGCATGGCCAGGCGGCCGGCCGCAGCCAGGGCCTGGTTGTTCTCGATGTCCTGGGGAATGGCCCGGTAATAGGCCAGGCCGGCTCGCAAGCCCTCGGGCGTGGCGTAGTTGCGCAGGTATTCCGCCTGCGCTTGGTCATCGACGGCCTCGGGCCGGGCACCGAAATTGCGGTAGAACCAGCCGTAATATTCGCCCTCGCGGCCGCTGATCAGGATCTCCGGCAGCTCCGGCGTCAGGTGGAACTGGTGGTGCCAGCGCCAGCCGCCCTGGCTGAAGTGCGAACCGATACCGGGAATGGCGACGTCGACGATGGTCAGGCTGCGCACCAGATCGGGCGCCGCCATGGCCAACGCGAAGGCCACCGGCCCGCCCCAGTCGTGGCCCACCAGATGCACCGGCCCCAGCTCGAGCCGAGCGATGAGTTCGGCGATATCGCCGGCCACGGTTTTCTTGTCGTAGCCCGCTGCCGGCCGCGACGAATCCCCGAGCCCGCGCATGTCGGGCGCCACAACCCGGTATTTCCGCCCCAACGTGGGCATCACCAGGCGCCATTCGAACCAGGTCTGGGGCCAGCCGTGCAGCAGCACCAGCGGATCGCCGGCTCCACAGGCCACGGTGTGCAGGGTGACGTTGGAAAGCCCGACTTGGCGATGTTCGAATTCGTCGTCCACGGCGCTAATCCTCCAGTCCGACCAGGGCGCGGGCAAAGCTCAGCGCCTCGAAGGACTGCAAATCGTCGATGCCCTCGCCGACGCCGACGGCATGGATGGGCAGGCCGAAACGTTCCGCCAGGCCGATCAGCACGCCGCCCTTGGCGGTGCCGTCGAGCTTCGTCATCACCAGACCGGTGACGTTGCACAAGTCGCGGAAAGCCTCGACCTGGCTGTGGGCGTTCTGGCCGGTGGTGGCGTCGAGCACCAGCAGCACGCTGTGCGGGGCGCTCTCGTCGATCTTCTGCACCACGCGCACGATCTTGCCCAGCTCGGCCATCAGGTTGGCCTTGTTGTGCAGCCGGCCGGCGGTATCGATCATGAGGAAATCGTTGCCCGCCGCCCGCGCCTGGTTGAAGGCGTCAAAGGCCAGGCCGGCGGCATCGGCCCCGGGTTCGCGGGCCAGCACCGCCTGGCCCGAGCGCTGACCCCAGATCTCGAGCTGTTCGATGGCGGCGGCGCGAAAGGTGTCGCCGGCCACCAGCGTGCCGGTTTTTCCCCCGCCGGCAAAGCCCGCCGCCAGCTTGCCGATGGTGGTGGTCTTGCCGGTGCCGTTGACACCGACGACGAGGATCACATGGGGCCGCCGGCTGGCATCGAGTTCCAGCGGCAGTGCCACCGGCTCGAGGATCTCTGCCACCATCTGGGCCAGCTCGCCACGAACCTCCTCGGGGGTCACATCCTGGCCGAAACGGCTTTTGGCCAGGCCGGCCGAGAGCCGGGCGGCCACCGTGACGCCCAGGTCGGCCCGGATGAGCAGCTCCTCGAGCTCCTCCAGCGCCTGGTCGTCGAGCTTGCGCTTGACGAAGATATCGCCGATGCCGCCGCCGATGGCCCCGGCCGAGCGGCCCAGCCCGGCCTTGAGACGCCCCAGCCAGCCGCTCAAGAGACTACCTCGGCGCAAAGGGCGTGCCCGTCCGTTCCCGTCACCCGGGCCGAGACGATGCTGCCCGGCTCAAGGTCCGAACGATCCAATTCGACCGCCGCGTAGGCTTCCGCGCGCCCGCGCCGCCCTTCCTCGACCAGCACCCGCTGGCGGCTGCCCAGGCAGCTCTCGAGGTAGGCCGAGAGCGCCGCCTCACCGAGTTCGCGCAAGGCCGCGGCGCGCTGCTTGCCGAGCGCCGGCGGCAATTGCGGCATGCCTGCCGCCGCCGTGCCCGGCCTGGAGGAATAGGGAAAGACGTGGAGATACGTCAGGCCGCAATCATCGATCAGGGCCGCCGTGGCGGCAAAGGCGGATTCGGTTTCGCCCGGGAAGCCGGCGATCAGGTCGGCCCCGAACTGGGCCTGGGGACGGCACCGCCGCATTTCGGCGGTCAGCTCCACCGCCTGGGCCCGGCTGTGGCGGCGCTTCATGCGCTTGAGCACGAGATCGTCGCCCGATTGCAAGCTGAGGTGAAAGTGCGGCATCAGGCGCGGATGCGAGAGGCAATCCAGGAGATCCGCATCCAGGGCGGCGGGGTCGAGCGAGGTCAGCCTGAGGCGGGGAAGCTCGGGCAGGGCGTCGAGCAGCCGGCGCACCAGGCCGCCGAGGCGCGGCCCGGCCCGAAGGTCGCGGCCATAAGAAGTGACGTCGACACCGGTCAGCACGATCTCGCGATAGCCGTTGGCCAGCAGGCGGTGGGCCTGGGCAATGACCTCGGCGGCCGGCACGGAGCGGTTGGGGCCGCGGCCCATGGGGATGATGCAGAAGCTGCAGCGGTGGTCGCAGCCCTGCTGCACCTGGAGGAAGGCGCGGGCACGGCCCTCGAAGCCCTCCACCAGGTGGCCGGCGGTCTCGCGCACCGTCATGATGTCGGCAACCTGGATGGGCAAAGCCCCCTCGGGCGCGTAGCTGGTGGCCGACAGCTTCTCGGCATTGCCCAGCACGCCGTCGACCTCGGGCATGGCGCCATAGCGCTGGGGATCGATCTGGGCGGCGCAGCCGGTAACGATGATGCGGGCCCCGGGGCGTTGGCGGCGCGCCCGGCGGATGGCCTGGCGGGCCTGGCGCTCGGCCTCGGCGGTGACGGCACAGGTGTTGACGATGACCGCGTCGGTCAGCCCGGCCTGGCGCACATGTCCCTTTATCACCTCGGATTCGAAGGCATTCAGGCGACAGCCGAAGGTGATGATTTCGGGCTCGGCGGTCACGACGATACCTGCAGCAGGGCGTCGTCGATGAGGCCCCGAAAACTGGTGTTTGCCGGCCCGGTCATCAGGGCGTGGTCATTGCCGACCCATTCGATCTCCAGCGGCCCGCCATCGAGATGCACCGTGACGCTACGCTCCGTGAGACCGCGGCGCGCCGCAGCCGCGGCGCTGGCGCAAGCGCCGGTGCCACAGGCTTTGGTGATGCCGACACCGCGCTCCCAGACCCTGAGGCGAATGGTCCGGCGGTCGATGACCTGGGCCGCCTCGACGTTGGTGCGCTGGGGATAGAGCTCATGGTGCTCGATCTCGGGCCCCAGACGCTCCAGATCCACGGCCTCGGCCGCCTCGACGAAAAAGACGGCATGGGGGTTGCCGATGTAGACGGCCACCGCCGGTCCCAGCTCGCCGCCCAAGTCCAGCGCCATGGTATCGGCCTCGTGGGCCAGGGGGATATCCCGCCAGGCGAAGCTGATGCGGCCCATGTCGACGGTCACCCGATCACCATCACGCATCGTCTCGAGCAGGCCGGCGCCGGTCTCTATGGCCACCCGGTCGCGGCCCATCTCGTCCATCAGGCTGCGCGCGACGCAGCGCGTGGCGTTGCCACAGGCCTCGACCTCGCCGCCGTCGGCGTTGTGGATACGCATGAAAACGTCGCCGCGCTGCGAGGGCTCGAGGGTGATGAATTGGTCGCAACCGATGCCCCTGCGCCGATCGGCAATGGCGCGGATCTGGCTGGCGCCAAAGACGATCCCGCCGGGCCGGATGTCGACCACCACGAAATCGTTGCCCAGGCCATGCATCTTGACGAAGGGAATAGCCATCAGGGCCGCGTTATATGGCGCCGGAGACGGCCAAGTCCAACGATTTCGGCCGCTCGCGGCATGTTCCCTGGCGCTTGACTTGCCGCTGTCGCCCCACTAGTTTCCCCGGGCTTTCGGTCCATTGCTGGTTCGCAAGCGCCCACGGGTGCCCGTCAGTCCGCGAGGTTTCGCGCACTGGCGCCGTTTTCCGTTGGTATTGATCTTGGCTACGGTCACGGAGATCGCATGTTCGAGAGCCTGAGCAATCGACTATCAGATGTCTTCGAGGGGCTGCGCCGGCGCGGCGCGCTTTCAGAGAGCGACGTCGAGGCGGCGCTGCGCGAGGTGCGTGTGGCGCTGCTGGAAGCCGACGTGGCGCTGCCGGTGGTCAAGGATTTCGTGGCCCAGGTGAAAACCAAGGCGGTCGGCGCCGACGTCGTCAAAAGCGTCACCCCGGGCCAGATGGTGGTCAAGATCGTGCACGACCATCTGGTCGAGATGTTGGGCGCGGAAAGCGTGGCGCTGAACCTGGCGGCGGTGCCGCCGGTGCCCATCCTGATGGTCGGCCTGCAGGGTTCGGGCAAGACCACGACCACGGCCAAGCTTGGTCTCAGCCTTCAGGGGCGCGACAAGAAAAAGGTCATGATGGCCTCGCTCGACGTCCAGCGCCCGGCCGCCCAGGAACAGCTGCGCCTGCTGGGCGAACAGGCCGAGGTCACGACGCTGCCCATCGTGGCCGGCCAGATGCCGGTCGACATTGCCAGTCGGGCCATGGCCGCGGCCAGGCTGCAGGGCTTTGACGTGGTGCTGTTGGATACTGCCGGCCGGCTGCACGTCGACGAGGCGCTGATGAGCGAACTGGCCGCCGTGCGCGATGCCGTGAACGCGGCTGAGATCCTGCTGGTGGCCGATGCCCTCACGGGCCAGGACGCGGTCAACGTGGCCGAGGCCTTCCGGGCCCGCATCGAGGTCAGCGGCATCGTGCTGACCCGTGTCGACGGCGATGCCCGCGGCGGCGCGGCGCTCAGCATGAGGGCCGTCACCGGCTGTCCCATCAAGCTTTTGGGCGTGGGCGAAAACCTCGATGCCCTGGAGGTCTTTCATCCCGACCGCATTGCCTCACGCATCCTCGGCATGGGCGACGTCGTCGGCCTGGTCGAGAAGGCGGCCGAGACCATCGAGCAGGAAGACTTGGACAAGCTCGAAGCCAAGATGCTCAAGGGCCAGTTCGACCTCGAGGACATGGCGCAACAGCTCGGTCAGATGCGCCGCATGGGCGGCATGGAAGGCATGATGGCGATGCTGCCCGGTGTCGCCAAGATCAAGAAGCAGGTCGCCGAGGCCCAGATCGACGAGCGCCAGTTGATCCGCCAGGAGGCCATCATCTCCTCCATGACGCCCCGCGAGCGGCGCCACGCCAAGCTCATCAATGCCTCGCGCAAGCGGCGCATCGCCGGCGGCTCGGGCACCACGGTGCAGGACGTCAACCGCGTGCTCAAGCAGCACAAACAGATGACCGTGATGATGAAGAAAGTGAAGAAGCTCGGCAAAAAGGGGCTCATGCGCCACGGCTTGCCGGGCCTCATGCCGCGCTGAAGCGGCAGCCGGATGCCCGAATGACTGACATCAACCCCCACGAGAGGTCCAACGTTCCATGTCCCTGAAGATCAGATTGGCCCGCGGCGGCGCCAAAAAGCGCCCCAGCTATCGCATCGTCATCGCCGATTCGCGCAGCCCGCGCGACGGCCGTTTCATCGAGAAGGTCGGCACCTACAATCCGCTGTTGCAGCGCGACGATCCGGCCCGCGTGACGCTGAACGAGGAGCGCATCCGCCATTGGCTGGGCCATGGCGCCCGGCCCACCGACCGGGTGGCCCGCTTTCTCGGCGCCGCCGAAATCACCGCCATGCCGGCAAGCCGCAACAACCCCGAGAAAGCCAAACCCAAGGCCAAGGCCCAGGAGCGCCTGAAGGCCGCCGAGGAGGCCGCCCAGGCCGCCGCCGAGGCGCCAGCCGAAGAGGCAGCGGCTGAGGAAGCCCCGGCCGAAGAGGCCGCGGCGGAAGAAGCGCCAGCCGAAGAGGCCGCGGCGGAAGAAGCGCCGGCCGAAGAGGCCGCGGCGGAAGAAGCGCCGGCTGCAGAGGCCGCGGCGGAGGAAGCGCCGGCCGCAGAGGCCGCGGCGGAAGAAGCGCCGGCCGAGGAACAAGCGCCGGCCGAGGAGGAAACGCCGGCCGAGGAGGCCGCGAAAGAGGAATAACGGCTTAGGGGAGCGCCTCCATGCCCGAACGGGTCTGCCTGGGTGCCATCAGCGGCGCCCGCGGCCTGCGCGGCGAGGTCAAGGTCAAGACCTTCACCGCCCGCCCCGCCGACGTGGCCGCCTATGGGCCGCTGACGGACGAGGTCGGCGAGCGCAGCTTCACGCTGACGGTGACCCGCACCATCAAGGGCGGCGTGGCGGCAACGATTGCGGGCATTGCCGATCGCCAGGCGGCGCTGGCGCTCAAGGGCACCCGGCTCTACGTCTCGCGCCAGGCCCTGCCGAAACCGGAAGGCGACGAGTTCTATTACGCCGACCTCATCGGGTTGGCGGTGGAGTTGGAGGACGGCGGCGCCTTCGGCACCGTGAAATCGTTGGAAAACCACGGCGCCGGCGAGCTGTTGGTGGTCGATCGGGAGGGCGTCACGGAATTCCTGCCCTTCACGGCCGAGGTGGTGCCGAGCGTCGATCTCGAAGCCGGGCGGCTGGTGGTTCGGCCGCCGGCGGAAATGCCGGACTAGACCATGGCCCAGGTAATGCAGAAGCAAGTGATGCAGAAGAGCGATATCGGCGATGCCACGGAAGCGCCCTGGAGGGCCCGGGTACTGACGCTGTTTCCCGAGATGTTTCCCGGACCGCTGGGCTTTTCGCTCGCCGGCCAGGCCCTGAAAAAGCGCCTCTGGGCGCTGGAAACGGTGGACATTCGCAGCTTTGCAAGCGATAAACACCGCTCTGTCGACGATGCCCCGTTCGGTGGCGGACCGGGAATGGTGATGCGGCCCGACGTACTGGCCGCCGCCATCGATGCTACGGTTACCGGGGGGGTTGCCGGGGGGGTCGCCGAGGGGCCGCTGATTTGCCTGAGCCCGCGCGGCCGCCTGCTCGACCAGGAACGGCTCAAGGCGCTGGCGGCAGGCCCTGGCGTGGTGCTGGTATGTGGCCGCTTCGAGGGCATCGACGAGCGGGTCATCGAGGCGCGCGGGCTGGAAGAGCTCAGCCTGGGCGATTTCGTGCTTTCGGGCGGCGAGCCGGCGGCACTGGCGCTGATCGACGCGGTGGTGCGCTTGCTGCCGGGGGTGGTCGGCGATCCCCGGTCGCTGGCCGAGGACAGTTTCGAGCGCGGCCTGCTGGAATATCCCCAGTACACCCGGCCGCAGGAATTCGAAGGGCACGTGGTACCGGACGTGCTGCTTTCGGGCCACCACGAACGCGTGGCGGCCTGGCGATTGGAACAGGCCGAACGCACCACCCGGGAGCGGCGGCAGGACATGTGGCAGCGCTATGCGACTGCCAGGCAGAAGACGGAGTAGGCGTGATGAATATCTTGCAGGAAATCGAAAACGAACAGGCCGAGAAGCTGGCCGCCGAACGCAGCGTGCCCGAATTCGGGCCCGGCGACACGGTGCGCGTCAGCGTCAAGGTCGTGGAAGGCAGCCGCGAACGCGTGCAGGCCTTCGAGGGCGTCTGTATCGCCAGGCGCAACCGCGGCCTCAACTCGTCCTTCACGGTGCGCAAGATTTCCTACGGCGAAGGCGTCGAGCGGGTGTTCCAGCTCTATTCGCGCCAAATCGCCGACATCGCCGTGGTGCGCCGCGGCGACGTGCGGCGGGCCAAGCTCTATTACCTGCGCGGCCTGAGGGGCAAGAAGGCCCGCATTCGCGAAAAGCGCGACGACCGCCGTCCGGCCAAGCAGGCAGGGAGCTGATCGCCGGCCCGCTCGCCTTGCCCGAGCGGCGGGCTAGTTCCCTATCGGCCCCACCCATCGCCAGCGAAGGACCCGGTCATGGCTGCAGCGCGTACCTTGTTCGACAAGATTTGGGAGAGCCATGTCGTCGATACCCAGGACGACGGCACCGAGCTCATCTACATCGACCGCCACCTGGTCCATGAGGTAACCAGCCCCCAGGCCTTCGAAGGGCTGCGCAACGCCGGCCGCCCTGTGCGCCGGCCCGAATCCATCATCGCGGTGGCCGACCACAACGTGCCGACCCGCGACCGCGCCGCCGGCATCACCGAGGAGATAGCCCGCATCCAGGTCGAGACGCTGGAGCGGAACTGTCGCGAATTCGGTCTCGAATACTGGGGCATGGACGACATCCGCCAGGGCATCGTCCACATCATCGGCCCCGAACAGGGCATGACCCAGCCCGGCATGACCATCGTTTGCGGCGATTCCCATACCGCCACCCACGGCGCCTTCGGCGCCTTCTCCATCGGCATCGGCACCTCCGAGGTGGAGCACGTGATGGCGACGCAAACCCTGATCCAGCGCCGCCCCAAGACGCTCAAGCTCGAGGTCAAGGGGGCGCTGGGCGAGGGCGTCGGGGCCAAGGACCTGATCCTCGCCATCATCGGCCACATCGGCACCGCCGGCGGCACCGGCCATGCCATCGAATACACAGGCCCGGCCATCCGCGCGCTCTCCATGGAGGGCCGCATGACGGTTTGCAACATGACCATCGAGGGTGGCGCCCGGGCCGGCATGGTGGCGCCGGACGAAACCACTTTCGACTACCTCAAGGGCCGCCCCATGGCGCCCAAGGCCGGCGCCTGGGAGCTCGCCCTGGCGAACTGGCAGGGACTGCCCAGCGATGCCGGCGCAAGTTATGACAGCACCATCGAATTCGATGCCGAGGGCCTCGAGCCCCACGTCACCTGGGGCACCAGCCCCGAGGAAGTGCTGCCCATCAGCGGCTTTGTACCGGACCCCGAAAGCGTCGCCGACGAGGTGCGCCGGGCCAAGATGGAGCGCGCCCTTACCTACATGGACCTGCGCCCCGGCACGGCGCTCACGGAATTGTCCGTCGACCGCGTCTTCATCGGGTCGTGCACCAACGGCCGCATCGAGGACCTGCGCCAGGCCGCGGCCATCGCCCAGGGCCGCAGTGTCGCCGCCGGGGTCAACGTCTTGGTGGTGCCCGGTTCGGGCCTGGTCAAGCACCAGGCCGAGGAAGAGGGCCTGGACGAGATCTTCAAGACCGCCGGCTTCGAATGGCGCGATGCCGGCTGCTCCATGTGCCTGGCCATGAACGCCGACCGGCTGGAGCCGGGCCAGCGTTGCGCTTCTACCTCCAACCGCAATTTCGAGGGCCGCCAGGGCAAGGATGGCCGCAGTCACCTGGTCAGCCCGATGATGGCCGCCGCGGCGGCCGTGACGGGGCGCTTAGTCGACGTCCGCGAATTGATCTGAGGAACCCTGGCATGGAAAAGTTCACCACCTTGCGCGGTGTCGCCGCGCCGCTCAACATGGTCAACGTCGACACCGACATGATCATCCCCAAGCAGCACCTCAAGACCATCCAGCGCAGCGGCCTGGGCAAGTACCTCTTTACCGACATGCGCTACGATGCCGAGGGCGCCGAGAACCCCGATTTCGTGCTCAACCGGCCGGCCTGGCGCGAGGCCAAGATTCTGGTGGCGGGCGAGAATTTCGGTTGCGGATCATCCCGCGAGCATGCGCCCTGGGCGCTGCTGGATTTCGGCATCCGCTGCGTCATCGCCTCGAGTTTCGCCGACATTTTTTTTAATAACTGCTTCAAGAACGGCGTGCTGCCCATCGTGCTGCCGCCCGAGGACGTGGAAAAACTGCTTGACGACGCCGAGCGCGGCTCAAATGCGGTCATCACTGTCGACCTGGAGAAGCAGGAGATCACGGGACCCGACGGCGGCAGGCTCGCTTTCGACATCGATCCTTTCCGCAAGCATTGCCTGATTAACGGTCTCGACGATATCGGCCTGACCATGCAAAAGGGCGGCGATATCGACGGCTTCGAGGAACGCCAGCGCACCAGCGAGCCCTGGCTTTACGCCGCCTCCGGCGGCTAAACTCACCCTCCTTCCGAAGCGCGCAGGAATATTCCCGGCATGGCGACGAGAAACAAAAGCATCCTGATTCTGCCCGGCGATGGCATCGGCCCGGAAGTGATGGGCGAAGTGCGGCGCATCGCCGGCTGGCTCGAGAAGGGCCGCGGCGTCGCCTTCGACATCAGCGAGGGCCTGGTCGGCGGCGCCTCGATCGATAAGCACGACACGCCGTTGACCGACGACACCATGGCCCAGGCCATGGCGGTCGATGCCGTGCTGCTGGGTGCCGTCGGCGGCCCCAAGTGGGACGAGCTGGATTTCGCCAAAAAGCCCGAACGCGGCCTGCTTAGGCTGCGCAAGGAAATGGATCTCTTTGCCAACCTGCGCCCCGCCATCGTCTTCGACTCCCTGGCCGAGGCCTCGACGCTGAAGACCGAACTGGTCGCCGGCCTCGACATCATGATCATCCGCGAACTCACAGGCGGCGTCTATTTCGGCGAGCCGCGCGGCATCGAGACGCTGGCCGACGGCAGCCGCCGCGGTGTCAACACCCACGTCTACACCACGTCCGAGATCCAGCGCGTGGCCCGCGTCGCTTTCGATCTGGCGCGCCAGCGTGATGGCCGCGTCTGTTCCGTGGAAAAGGCCAACGTCATGGAATCGGGTGTGCTCTGGCGCCAGGAGGTGCAGAAGGTCCACGACGAGGAATACCAAGACCTCGAGCTCAGCCACATGTACGCCGATAACTGTGCCATGCAACTGGTGCGCAATCCCAAGCAGTTCGACGTCATCGTCACCGACAATCTGTTCGGCGACATGCTGTCCGACGAGGCCGCCATGCTGACGGGCTCGCTGGGCATGCTGCCCAGTGCTTCGCTGGGTGCCAGCGACGCCACCGGACGGCGGCGCGCGCTATACGAGCCGGTCCACGGCTCGGCTCCCGACATCGCCGGCTCGGGCCTGGCCAATCCCCTGGCCTGCCTCTTGAGCTTCGCCATGATGTTGCGCTATTCCTTCGACCTGGCCGACGACGCCGAGCTTATCGAACGCGCCATCAACAACGTGCTTGACGGCGGTCTGAGAACGACCGACATCATGCAAGACGGTAAAGCCAGGGTCTCGACCGGTGTCATGGGGGACGCGCTGCTGCGTGAGTTGGACAAGCTGGCAGCATAAGAACGGCCCCACGGGGCCAACGGAGCAAGAAAATGGGTTATCGCGTGGCTGTGGCCGGGGCGACGGGGACCGTCGGCCGGGAAATCCTCAACATCCTCGCCGAACGGCGGTTTCCCGTCGACGAGGTGGCGGCGCTGGCCTCCGAGCGCTCGGCCGGCAAGCAGGTCTCGTTCGGGGACGACGACGTGCTCGACGTGCAGGACCTCTCCAGCTTCGACTTCAAGGGCTGGGATATCGGCCTCTTTTCGCCCGGCGGCAAGGTCTCGGCGGTGCAGGCGCCGCGGGCCGCCAAGGCCGGTTGCGTGGTCATCGACAACACCTCGCACTTCCGCATGGACCCCGACGTGCCGCTGGTGGTGCCCGAGGTCAACGCCGATGCCGTGGCCGGCTTTGCCAAGCGCAACATCATCGCCAATCCCAACTGCTCGACCATCCAGATGGTGGTGGCGCTGAAGCCGTTGCACGATGCCGCCGGCATCCGCCGCGTCGTGGTATCGACCTACCAGTCGGTCTCGGGCGCGGGCAATGCCGCCATGGACGAGCTTTTCGAGCAGACCAAGTCGATCTACGTCGCCGATCCCAAGCCGCCGGCCCATTTCCCCAAGCAGATCGCCTTCAACGTCATTCCCCACATCGACGTCTTCCTTGATGACGGCTCGACCAAGGAGGAATGGAAGATGGTGGTCGAGACCAAGAAGATCCTCGACCCCAAGATCAAGCTCACGGCGACCTGCGTGCGGGTGCCGGTATTCGTCTCCCACGCCGAGGCCATCAACGTCGAGTTGGAGCGCCCCCTCAGCGCCGACCAGGCGCATGAGTTGTTGCGCCAAGCGCCGGGCCTGATGGTGGTCGACAAGCGCGAGGACGGCGGCTACATGACGCCCTTGGAGGCGGTCGGTGAATACGCCACCTACGTCAGCCGCATCCGCGAGGATGCCACCATCGAGAACGGCCTCAGCCTGTGGGTGGTGTCGGACAACCTGCGCAAGGGCGCCGCCCTCAATTCGGTGCAGATCGCCGAGGTGCTGATCAACCGCTTTCTCAAGAAAGCCGCCTAGGATCGGCCGGCGGTTGCGTCGGGCCGGTCAGCAAATCGGCGACGTAATTCTCGAAGGGCTGTTCCAGCTCGTCCTGGGCCTCGATCAGCGCCAGCTCGCCACCGCCCATTTCCGCCGTCGCCTTGAGTACCGCGTAGGTCCCTGAAACCGCCAGGCCAAGACGCCCGCCAGGGTAGAGGCCAGCCACGTGGTGGGCGGCGTAGAGCGCCGAAAACAGGTCCCCGGCGCCGTGGAAGTCGCCTTCCAGCCGAGGCGTCGCCACCAGCCAGGTGTCGTCCTCGACCATCAGCGTGCCGGTCTTGCCGTCATCGAGCGGCAACGAGGTGCAGATGACGATCCGCGGCCCCTGTTGCCTGACGGCGGCGACGGCGGCCAGGGCGCTGTCCAGCGAGTTCACGGGCCGTCCGGCCAGGAAGCCGAGTTCAGTGGCGTTGGGCAGCACCACGTCGGCCGCCCGCACCAGCTCGCGCATTACCGCCTGGATTTCCTCGTCGACGAAGAATCCGTCCTCGTGGGCCATCACCGGATCGCAGATGAAGGGTGTGCGGGGATCGATGGCGCGGACCTTCTCCACCGCTTCCAGCACGGCCCGGCCGTTCTCGGCCGAGCCCAGGTAGCCGCTGAGCACGCCCTCGCATTCGCCCAGCCAGCCGCCTTCCTCGAGGCCGGCCACCAGCTCGGAGATCTGCCCGGCCGGGGTGGCGCCGCCGCGATGGCTGCCGTGGGCCGGGTGGTTGGAGAACACCACCGTGGGCACGGCCCAGACCTCGAACCCCAGGTACTGCAGCACGAAGGCCGCCACCGAGTTGCCGACGTGGCCGTAGACGACATGGCTTTGCAGGGAAAGGACGGCCATGCCGGTACTCCCGTTTGCTCTGGCACTGATTCCTTTGTAGTCTCCGCGCCAACCGCCAAGCGGTCAATTCACAAGCTCAGGAAACCTCGATGACCCAGCCCGTGCGGCCGCGCCGCTCCGTCCTCTATATGCCCGGCTCCAACGCCCGGGCCCTGGAAAAAGCCAGGACGCTGGCGGCCGACGCCCTGATCCTCGATCTCGAGGACGCGGTAGCGCCCGATGCCAAGGAGATGGCGCGGCACCAGGTCGCCGAGGCGGCCGCTTCGGGCGGCTATGGCCGGCGTGAGGTCGTCATCCGCTGCAACGGACTCGACACGCCCTGGGGCCAGGACGACATCGCCGCCGCCGCTGCTTCGGGCGCCGATGCGGTGCTGCTGCCCAAGGTCGAAAGCGCCGCCCAGGTGCGGGAGGCCGAGGCCCTGATGGTCGATGCCGGCGCCGGCCAGGACGTCGCCATCTGGTGCATGATGGAGACGCCGCTGGGTATCCTGCATGCCGAGGAGGTGGCCGGCTCGAGCCCCCGCCTGGCCGCCTTGGTCATGGGCACCTCGGATTTGACCAAGGACCTGAGGGCCCGGCATACGGCAGAGCGCCTGCCGATGATGACCAGCCTCGGGCTCTGCCTGTTGGCCGGCCGGGCGCACGACTTGGCCATCCTCGACGGCGTATATCTGGATCTCAAGGACGAGGAAGGCTTTCGCCAGGCCTGCCAACAGGGCCTCGAGCTCGGCTTCGACGGCAAGACACTGATCCATCCCAGCCAGCTGGCGCCCTGCAACGAGATTTTCGGCCCCTCGGCCGCCGAGGTAACCGAGGCCGAGAAGATCATTACCGCCTTCCAGGAGGCCGAGGCCGAGGGCAAGGGGGGGGTGCTGCTCGACGGCCGCCTGGTCGAGAACCTGCACGTGGTGACGGCCCAGGAGACCTTGGAGCTCGCTGCCGCCATCCGAACCCTGGAAGAGGAAGGCGCGGCGGCGTAAGGCAAGCCCATGCAGAAAACCAGCGCCGGCAACTTCTTCGAGGACTTCGCCCTTGGGCAAAAACTCCGCCACGCCACGCCGCGCACGCTGATGGCCGGCGATGTTTCGCTCCATACCGCGCTCTACGGCAACCGTTTCGCCGTCAACTCGTCCGAGCCTTTCGCCCAGTCGCTGGGCTTCAAACAGGCCCCGGTCGATGACTTCCTCACCTTCCACGTGGTCTTCGGCAAGACCGTGCCCGACGTCTCGCTGAATGCCGTGGCCAACCTGGGCTACGCCGAGGGCCGCTTTCTCGCGCCGGTCTACGTCGGCGACACCCTGACCACGACGTCGACGGTGATCGGCCTCAAGGAAAATTCCAGCGCCTTGACCGGCACCGTCTACGTGCGCTCGGTGGGCCTCAACCAACGGGACGAGGTGGTGCTCGACTACGTGCGCTGGGTGATGGTGAACAAGCGCGACCCGGCCGCGGCGGCCCCCGAAGCCAGCGTGCCCGACCTTGCCGACCACGTCTCGGCGCAAGATCTCTGGCTGCCGACCGGCCTCGGGATGACGGACTACGACGCCCAACTGGCCGGCTCGCCCCACCTCTGGGACGAATTCGTGCCGGGCGAGCGCATCGACCAAGTCGAAGGCGTCACGGTGGAAGAGGCCGAACACATGGTGGCGACGCGGCTCTACCAGAACACGGCCCGGGTCCACTTCAACCAGTTGGCCCAGCAGGAAAGTCGTTTCGGCCGCCGCCTGATCTACGGCGGCCACGTCATCAGCCTGGCCCGGGCGCTGAGCTTCAACGGCCTGGCGAATGCCTTCCGCGTCGCCGCCATCAACGGCGGCCGCCATGTGGCGCCGCTGTTTGCCGGCGACACCGTATTCGCCTGGACCGAGGTGCTCGACAAGGCCGAGATCTCGGGCCAACGCGACATCGGCGCGCTACGCTTGCGCACCTTGGCCACCAAGGACCAGCCCTGCGCCGAATTCCCCGACCGCGACGCGGAGGGCAAATTTCCGCCGGCCGTCATCCTCGAGCTCGACTACTGGGTGCTGATGCCGCGGCGCTGAACCACCCCGCGACCGATGGCCGCAGACCGCCCCTAGGTCGTTCCGGTCGTTGACTTGATCTGGCGCAGGGGCTTAAATCGGACTGCCCGAGACCGGCGGCGAAGCCCGCCTTTCCTGGAGATTTGTGCGATGTCAGAGGTCGAACGACCGCTCTCCCCCCACCTCCAGATATACCGCCCGCAGCTCACCTCGCTGCTCTCGATCACGCACCGCGCCACCGGTGTGGTGTTGACGCTGGGGGCGCTGTTGTGGGCTTGGTGGCTGGTCGCCGCCGCCTATGGCCCGGAGGCCTTCGCCGTGGTCCAGGCCTTCCTGGGCTCGTGGTTCGGGCGGCTGGTGTTGCTGGGCTTCACCTTTTCGCTCTTCTATCACCTCTGCAACGGCGTGCGTCACCTGCTCTGGGACATCGGCTGGGGTTTCGAGCTTCCTGTGCTCTACCGCACGGGCTGGCTGATGCTCGGCTGCTCCATCGCGCTGACGCTGCTGGCTTTCATCGCCGGCTATGCCATGCGAGGTGGATCATGAGCCTGCGCACGCCGCTTGCCATCGCCCGGGCGCTGGGTTCGGCGCGCCACGGCAACGATCACTGGTGGGTGCAGCGCCTGACGGCGGTGGCGCTGGTGCCGCTGACCTTCTGGCTGGCCGCCGCCACGGTGTCGCTGGTCGACGCCGACCACGCCACCTTCACGGCCTGGATCGCCACGCCGGGAAGGGCGGTGGGCGTGCTGCTCTTCATCTTCGCCACCTTCTACCACCTCAAGCTCGGTCTGCAGGTGGTCATCGAGGATTACGTTCGGCCTCGGTCTGCCACCGTTACCATGCTGATTTTGAACGTTTTTTTCTGTGTGCTACTGGGTACGGCCTGCGCCTTTGCCGTCCTCAAACTGGCGATTGGAGGCTGATCGCATGGCCCAGGCCTACCCGATCACGGATCATTACTACGACGCCGTCGTGGTTGGCGCCGGCGGTGCCGGTTTGCGCGCCACCTTCGGCATGGCCAACGCCGGCCTGGCCACGGCCTGCCTGACCAAGGTCTTCCCCACCCGCAGCCACACCGTGGCGGCCCAGGGCGGCATGTCGGCGGCGCTGGGCAACATGGGCGAGGACGACTGGCGCTGGCACATGTACGACACCGTCAAGGGCTCGGACTGGCTGGGCGACCAGGACGCCATCGAATACATGTGCAAGGAAGCGGTCCACGCGGTGGTCGAGCTGGAGCACTACGGCGTGCCCTTTTCGCGCACGCCCGAGGGCAAGATCTACCAGCGCGCCTTCGGCGGCATGACCACGCGTTTCGGCGAGGGCATCGCCCAGCGCACCGCCGCCGCCGCCGATCGCACCGGCCACGCCATCCTGCACACGCTCTATCAACAATCGCTGAAGCACGAGGCCCAGTTTTTCGTCGAATACTTCGCCCTCGACCTGATCATGGACAACGAAGGCGTCTGCCGCGGCGTGCTGGCCTGGAACCTCGACGACGGCAGCCTGCACCGCTTCCGCGCCCACACCGTGGTGCTGGCCACGGGCGGCTATGGCCGCACCTACTTCTCCTGCACCTCGGCCCACACCTGCACCGGCGACGGCAACGGCATGGCGCTTCGCGCCGGCCTGCCTTTGCAGGACATGGAGTTCATCCAGTTCCACCCCACCGGCATCTACGGCGCCGGCTGTTTGATTACCGAAGGCTCGCGCGGCGAGGGCGGCTATCTGGTCAATTCAGAGGGCGAGCGCTTCATGGAGCGCTACGCTCCCAGCGCCAAGGACTTGGCGTCCCGCGACGTGGTCAGCCGGGCCATGACGATTGAAATCCGCGAGGGCCGCGGGGTGGGGCCGAAGCAGGACCACATCTACCTTCATCTCGACCACATCGACGCCGCGGTCATCGAGGAGCGTCTGCCCGGCATCGCCGAAAGCGCCAAGATCTTCTCCGGCGTCGACGTCACCCGCGAACCCATCCCGGTGCTGCCGACGGTGCACTACAACATGGGCGGCGTGCCGACCAACTACCGGGGCGAAGCGGTATGCCCGAAGAACGGCGACCCCGACGCCGTGGTGCCGGGCCTGATGGCCATCGGCGAGGGGGCCTGTGTCTCGGTCCACGGGGCCAACCGGCTGGGCTCGAACTCGCTGCTGGACATCGTCGTCTTCGGCCGCGCGGCAGCGCTGCGGGCGGCCGAAACGATAACCCCGGGAGCACCGCACAAGCCGCTTGCCGAGGCTGCCGTGGAAGCCTCGCTGGCGCGCTTCGACGGCTTCCGCCACGCCGACGGCGGCTCCCCGACGGCCGAGATCCGTGACGACATGCAGAGCGTCATGCAGCAGAACTGCGCGGTATTCCGTATCGGAGAGGTGCTCGAGGAGGGCCGCCGCAAGATTGCCCAGACCTGGGCCCGCATGGCCGACCTCAAGCTCAGCGACCGTTCGCTGATCTGGAATTCGGACCTCATGGAAACGCTGGAGCTCGACAACCTGTTGCGCCAGGCGGTGGTCAGCCTGGAAGGCGCCGTGGCGCGTCAGGAAAGCCGCGGCGCCCACGCCCGTGAGGACTTCCCCGAGCGCGACGACGTGAATTGGATGAAGCACACCCTCAGTTGGCTCGACGATGCCGGCCAAGCGCGGCTCGATTACCGCCCGGTGCATACCTACACGCTCTCGGACGAGGTCGAGTACATCGAGCCCAAGGCCCGGGTCTACTGAGCGCCCCCCGCGGCTATTCGAGAGTAAGGAAACGACGTCATGGCTGAGTTCACGTTGCCGGCCAATTCCAAGATCGGCAAAGGCCGCACCTTCAAGGCACCGGAAGGCGCCAAGCGCATCAAGCGCTTTCGCATCTACCGCTGGTCACCCGATGACGGCAAGAACCCCTCGCTCGATATCTTCGAGCTCGACCTCGATCAGATCGGCCCGATGGTGCTGGACGCCCTGATCAAGATCAAGAACGAGGTCGATCCGACGCTGACCTACCGCCGCTCCTGCCGCGAGGGCGTCTGCGGCAGTTGCGCCATGAACATCGACGGCATAAACACCCTGGCCTGCACCAAGGCCATCGAGGACATCCGCGGCGACGTCAAGATCTATCCCCTGCCCCATACCCCGGTGATCAAGGATCTGGTGCCCGATCTTTCCACTTTCTATGCCCAGTACACCACCATCAAGCCCTGGCTGCAGACCAAGTCGGCGCCGCCGCAAAACAGCGAACGCCTGCAATCGCGCGACGACCGGGCCAAGCTGGACGGGTTGTGGGAGTGCATCCTCTGCGCCTCGTGTTCGACCAGTTGCCCGAGCTACTGGTGGAACGGCGATCGCTATTTCGGTCCGGCCGTGCTGCTGCAGGCGCTGCGCTGGATCGACGACAGCCGCGACGAACACGCCGGCGAACGCCTCGACGAGCTGGAGGATCCCTTCCGGCTCTACCGCTGCCACACCATCATGAACTGCACCGCCACCTGCCCCAAGAGCCTCAATCCGGGCAAGGCCATCGGCGATCTCAAGATCAAGCTGGCCGAACGAATGTAGGGCCGCGACCCGTATTCGCGCCGGGCAACCGCAGGCAATCATGTACACACCCGACCATTTCCGCCTGGATGAGCCCCAGGCGCTGCAGGCCGTGATGACGGAAAATCCCTTTGCTTTGATGATCACGCCTGGCCCGGAGGGCCTGGAAATCAGCCATCTGCCACTGCTGTTCGCGGCCCACGCCGGCTCGCAGGGCCGCCTGCAAGGCCATCTCGCCCGGGCCAACCCACACTGGCGTTCGTTCGCCGCCGGGGTCCCTACCAGCATCGTCTTCCAGGGACCGCACGGCTACGTCTCGCCGTCCTGGTACCAAAGCGCGCCGGCCGTGCCGACCTGGAACTACGTTGCCGTCCACGCCCACGGCCACCCCACCCCGGTCGAGGACCGTGAGCAGGCGCGGACCATGCTGGAAGCCCAGGTCGAGCACTTCGAGGCGGCCCTGGCCAAGCCCTGGCAGCTAAGCGGTGCGGATGAATTCGTGGACCGCATGATCGACGGTATCGTGGTTTTCGAGATGCCCATCGAGCGCCTCGAAGGCAAGGTCAAGTTGAGCCAGAACCGCGGCGCCGAGGACCGTTTAGGCGTCATAGCCGCCTTGCGGGCGGCTGGGGATGCAGCCCTCGCCGAGGCCATGGAAGCCCTGGCAAAGGACTGACGGGGGCTCTATTTCGCCATGCCCGCACCTGCCGACGGCCCCCTTGCCGCCTACCGAACCCTGTTGCATGACGGCACCTGGCAGCCGGATGCGGCCCAGGAAAGGGTGGCCGAGAGGTTGCAAACCCTGGCCACCGAGCTTGGCGAGGGCAGGCCTGAAAGGGCCGACGGCAACAACTGGGCCCAGCGGCTGGGCCTAGCCCCCGCCCCCCCGCCGCCTCGGGGGCTTTACCTGCATGGCGACGTGGGACGCGGCAAATCGGCTCTCGCGGACCTTTTTTTTGCCACCCTGCCTTTGGCGCAAAAGCGGCGAGTGCACTTTCACGCCTTCATGATCGAGGTGCACAAGCGCATCCACGTCTGGCGCCAGGCCCACCGAGGCACCACGCCGGGCGACACGCCCGGAGACCCGATCCTGCCACTGGCTCGCGACCTGGCCGCCATCCGGCTGCTTTGTTTCGACGAGTTCCAGGTTCACGACGTTGCCGACGCGATGATTTTGGGCCGCCTCTTCGAGGCGCTCTTCGAGCTCGGCGTGGTGATCGTCGCCACCTCCAACCGGCCGCCCCATGAGCTCTACACCGGGGGTCTCAACCGCGAGCTCTTCCTGCCCTTTATCGCCCTCATCACGCAACGCCTCGATGTCCTCGCGCTTGATGGCCCAGCGGACTACCGTCTGGCGCGCCTCAACCACCAGCCGGTTTACTTCACGCCTCTCGATCCCGAGACCGATGCCCGGATCGAGGCCGCCTTCGATCACCTGACCGACGGCGCAACGCCGTCGCGGCAGCGGATTCCGGTTCAGGGACGGCTGTTGGAGATTCCGGCGGCCAGCGGCGGCATCGCCCGTTTCGCCTTTGCCGAGCTCTGCCAACAGGCCGTGGGCGCGGCCGACTACATCGAAGTGGCGCGCCAATTCCACACCGTCTTCCTCGAAGGCATCCCGCGCCTCGAGGCGGCCCAGCGCAACGCCGCCCGGCGCCTGGTCAATCTGGTCGACATCCTCTACGAGCACCACGTCAACCTGATCTGCAGCGCCGAGGTCGAGCCCGATCAGCTCTATCCGCGCGGCGACGGCACCTTCGAATTCGCCCGCACCGCCTCGCGGCTGATGGAGATGCGCAGCCACGATTACCTGGCGGCGCCGCACAAGGGATAATACAAAGGGTCGCTTGGCGACCCTGGGGGGACAAAAAAAGGGTCGCCGAGCGACCCGCGAGAAACCTTGGCGGTGAGAAATTCGGGCTAATGCCCGTAGCCTACCGCCATCAGGTCTTTGGGCCGCCGCATTTTGACCAAAATCGCCTGGCGGCTGGAGAGCATTTCCCAGCCCGTCAAGCCGACGCTCGGTTTCTTCCACATGGGGCCGAACCCGGCGTTATCCGCATCGGGATAATCGACCAGCGAAACCAGCCTCATCTCGGCGTTGCCGCCGGCCGCCGCGCCCTGGCCGCCAAGACCGCGCGAAGCCACCATGATGGCGCTGCTGGCGGGTTCGATCTGACGGGCCAGAATGGGGCCGATGCCCCTGAAGTCCTGGCGCGTAGCCAACGAGCCCGGCACCTCGCAGATATCCCGGTCCTGGCGCAACACGCCTTCGATGACCCGGCAATCCCGGCCGCTGACGGCGTCGACGGCATATTCAGCGACACCCTTGCCGGTAATCACGGTCGACGACAGCGAAACGACGGTGATGATGTCTTTCATGGCGAAGGCACCGATGAGCGGCGCGGCGCAGCCGCTGACCAGGCCGGCAAGGCCGATCAACAGTGCCACCATCCCCACTCGACGAAGCATCGTTTAGTCTCCAGTCCTCTCCGACATTTTCCGGCGGTCGGTATGGGCAATATGTTGCCAGACCCCCAACGGTTTGTCACCTGCATCGAATTCACATTATATTACAATCAGTTACGGCTGCGCGCAACCCAATAGTCCGTGCAAAATGTCGGCCCCGATGATGCAGCCCTGAAAATTGGCGCGCCAGACGTCGACCTCTTCCAGGTTGGCGCCGCGCAGGCAGGCGCCGCGCAGGTCGGCATCGCTGAGATCGGCCCGGAAGAGCGAAGCGTCCTCCAGATTGGCTCCCGCCAGCATCGCGCCGGTAAGACGGCACTGGCTCAGATTGGCACCGCTGAGGTTGCTGTTGCTGAAGTCGGCACCACCCAGGTCGGCGGACTGCAACACGACATTTCGTAGATCGAGCCCGGCCAGGTTGCGATCGGTCAGCATGGCGCGCTTGCCGCCCGGCGATCCCGCCAGCCACAGCTCATGCAACTCGAGTATGTGTTGCAACAATTCCGCAACCATAAACCCGCCCCGCGACTACCCCCCCCGGAACAATTACTTTGCCATATCCCAAAGCTTTCTGGCAAACGCGCCGCTTGCGGCCTGAGCCGCCATCCCGCAAGCTCTGCTGCCACCGCTTCCGGAACCGCCATGAAACGACAAGAATGCCTCGAACTCGACCGCCTCGATCCCCTAGCCGCCAGGCGCCAGGACTTCGAGCTGCCGGCCGACGTCATCTACCTCGACGGCAACTCCCTGGGGGCGGCGCCACGCGCCGTGCAGCGGAGACTGCAATCGCTGATCCGGCGGGAATGGGGCGAGGGCCTGATCCGCTCCTGGAACGAGGCCGACTGGTTCACCATGCCGACCAGGGTGGGCGAGAAGCTGGCGCCGCTGCTGGGCGCCGGGCCGGACCAGGTGGTGGCCGCCGACAGCACCTCGATCAACCTTTACAAGGCCCTGGTGGCGGCGCTCAGGCTGCGCCCGGATCGGCACCGGGTGATCGGCGATGCGGCCAACTTTCCCACCGATCTCTACCTGCTGCAGGCGGCTTGCGAGGCGGTCGGCGGGCGCAGCCTCGAACGCCTGGATGCCGAGGACATCGCCGCCGCCATCGACGGCGATACCGCTGTGGTGGCGCTCTCCCATGTCGACTACCGCAGCGGCCAATTGCATGACATGGCCACGATTTCGGCGGCGGTCCACGCGGCCGGGGCGCTGGTAGTCTGGGATCTGGCCCATTCGGCCGGGGCGCTGGCGCTGGCGCTGGACGAAGACGGCGCCGATTTCGCCGTCGGCTGCGGCTACAAGTTCCTCAACGGCGGCCCCGGCGCTCCGGCTTTTCTTTACGTAGCCCTTCGCCATCAGGGCGGCATCGAACCCGTGCTTCCGGGCTGGATGGGCCATGCCAATCCCTTCGCTTTCGCACCTGATTACGAACCGGCCCCGGGTATCGCGCGCAATCTCTGCGGCACCCCGCCGATCCTTTCGCTGGCCGCCCTGGAGGCGGCGCTGGAGATCTGGGCGGATGTCGACCTGGCGGCGCTGCGCCACAAGAGCCAGGCCTTGGGCCAGCTTTTGATCGAGAGGGTCGAGGAGATCTGTGCCGGCCACGACCTGGCGCTGGCCTCGCCCCGCGATCCCGACCAGCGTGGCAGCCAGGTCTCGTTCCACCACCCCCAGGGCTATGCCCTGGTGCAGGCCCTGATCGGGCGCGGCGTGATCGGCGATTTCCGCGACCCCGACATCATGCGCTTCGGCCTGGCGCCGCTTTATCTCCGTTACGTCGACGTCTGGGATGCCGCCGGGCATCTGGCGGAGATCCTGGAAAGCGGCGAATGGCGGCAGGATTCCTTTCGCAGCCGCCGGACGGTAACCTGACCCGCTACCAGTTGAAGCGGCACACGGCGGCCATGGGTTGCTGGCCGGCCTGGCGGCAGAGCGCCGCCACGGCCTCGGCGGCGGGGGGCTCGGGGGCCGGGGCGAATTCGTCGGCGTGCAGGCCGCCGGAGACGAACAGCGCATCGATGCCGGCCCGGGCGGCGCCGGCAATGTCGGTGCGCAGGCTGTCGCCGACCACCAGGATGCGCGACCGCGCCAGGCCGCCCAGGCGTTCGACGGCGAGGTCGTAGGCGCCGGCGTGGGGCTTGCCGTGGTAGCGCACCTGGCCGCCCAGCTCCTCGTAGGCCGCGGCCAGCGAGCCGGCGCAGGGCACCGTGCGCGGGCCGCGCATGACGTTGAGATCGGGGTTGGCACAGATCATGGGCAGGCCACGGCCGAGCGCTGCGGTGAACAGTTCGCGGTAGTCCTCGGCGCTTTCGTTTTCGTCGTCGTAGAAACCGCTGAGGAGGATGAAATCGGCCTCCTCCAGCCCCACCACTTCGCAATATGGCGTGTCGTGCAACAGGCCCCAATCGCGGGCCGGACCGAGATGCAGGAAGAAGTGCCCGAGCCGAGCGTGCCAGGCGTCGGGGCGGCACTTTAGCGCCTCGAGCGTCACGTCCCCCGAAGTCACCAGGCCGTCGACCTCCGTGGCCCCGATGCCCATGCCGGCGAGCGCCGCCATGACCCGGCTTGCCGAACGCGGGGCGTTCGAGAGCAGCACCACGCGGCAACCGGCCCGGCGCAGGCGGTCGAGGCAGTCGAGCACGCCGGGATAGGGTTGCTGGCCGTCGTGGATGACGCCCCAAAGGTCGACGATGAGGCCCTCGTAGCGCTCGGCCAGGGCGGCCAGTCCGGGCAAGACGGCGATGTCGGTCCCTGGGCTCATGCGCTGACTTCGCGGCTGGGCCGGGGCTCGCCGAACAAAAAGCCCTGGCCCAGGTCTATGCCCAAATCCAAGAGGTCGATGACCTCGCTCTCCTCCTCCACCTTCTCGGCGACAAGCTGCAGCCCGGCGCGGTTGACCGCGTTCTTGTAGTCGTCGATGTGGAAAGGCAGGTCCTCGTAGTTGGCCCGGTCGCGCAGCACCGCCGAGAGCACCTTGAGGAAGCGGAAGCCGCGCTTGGCCAGCCCGGCGAAGTTGAACGAGAGGTCCGAAACCTTGTCCAGCGAGAAGGTAAAGCCGAGCCGGGCCAGGGCCTTGAGATTGCGCTCGATGCCGGCGTTCATGATGTCGCTCTGGGCCAGTTCGAAAACCAGGTTGTCGGCCAGCGCCGCGTTGGCCCGCATGAACTCAATGAACTGGGGGAAGAATTCGTTGTCGTTGAGGCTCTCGGAGGCCAGGTTGCAAAAGAATCCCACCGTTAGCTTGTCGATCTGGGCCCGGCGGATGAGCTGGACGCAGCGAAACAGCAGCATGTTGTCGATGTCGGCCAGCAACCCCTGTTCGGCCGCCAGCGAAAGATATTGTTCCGGCAGGATGACGTTGCCCTGGTCGTTGCGGATGCGCGAGAAGGTCTCGTAGAAGCGGACCTTGCGCTCGGGCAGGCTGACCACGGGCTGGAGATAGAGATCGACGCGGTTCTGCTCCAGTCCCTGTTGCGTGATCTCGAGGATTTCCTCGTTGGATAGCGACTTGGCCAGGGCGGCCGGCGCCGCCGTGCGGATGCGGTCGCCCAGCGGGCCGTCGCTCTTGACCTGGCGGCGGCTGCGGCTGCGCTCGGCCAGGCGCTCCAGCAGCCCCTGCATGGTGTGCATCTCGGCCACCATCTGGTCGGAGTTCCAGCCCTCGGCCTGGTCGATAGTGGCGCGGACCTCGGTCAACGACTTCTCGGCGGCCACCAGCCGGCCCTTCAGCGCCGCCAGTTGCTCGCCCGCCCGGCTGAGCGCCGCCTGGGTTTGGCGCCCCTGCCGGCGGCGGTTGAGGGCCTCTTGCAGCAACACCGCGGCAAGGAACAGCAGCGCTCCCAGCAGCGCCGCGATAAGCGGCGCCACACCGGCCACCTGGGTCAGGCCCGCCCCCAGCGCCAGGGCGGCCAGGGCGTAGGCGGCGATCAAGGCGATTTGAGTGATGGCTGTGATGGTGCTCTCGTTCCTTGCCGGGGCCGGGTTCAGGCCTTGATACAGAAGAAAATGCCGGCCGTCACTTCTCCGCTCAACCGGCGTCGAGGCCCACGGCTTCGCCGACATGGGCAAAACCGTCGGCTTCGAGCAACGCCGCCAGTTCGCACTTGAGGCGGCCGATCAGGCCGGGTCCCTGGTAGACCAGGGCGGTATAGAGCTGCACCAGCGAGGCGCCGGCCCGGATCTTGGCATAGGCGTGGCGGCCGTTGGCCACGCCGCCGACACCGATCAGCGCCAGGCGCCCGCCGGTCAGGCGGTAAAAGCGGGCCAGCAGCGCCGTCGAGGGCTCGAACAGCGGCGCCCCGCTGAGGCCGCCCGCTTCGTGGCAATGGCGGCTGCGAAGCCCTTGGCGGGCCAGCGTGGTGTTGCTGATGACGAGGCCGTCGACGGCCCGCGCCAGCACCACCTCGGATATGGCCTCGGCCTCGCCCTCGGCAAGATCGGGCGAGACTTTCAAAAAAAGCGGCACCGCCGTGGTGCGGGCCGCCAACAGGCGGTCCAAAAGCTCGGCCAGCGCCTCCCCGGCCTGCAAGTCCCTAAGGCCGGGCGTATTGGGCGAGGAAACGTTGACGACCAGATAATCGGCCAACCCCTGCAACCTTTTCAGGCCGCTGACATAGTCGCCGACGCGGTCGTCGCTGTCGCCGTTGGCCCCCAGATTGACGCCGACGATGCCCTGCCTCTGGGGACGCGGCCGCGCCTCCAGGCGTCTGGCGAGATGCTCCAGGCCCCGGTTGTTGAAGCCCATGCGGTTGATCACGGCCCGGTCCTCGAGCAGGCGAAAGAGCCTGGGCCGCGGATTGCCGGCCTGGGGGCGGGGAGTGACGCTGCCCACCTCGGCGAAGCCGAAACCCAGTCCCAGCAGCGCGTCCGGCACCTCGGCGTCCTTGTCGTAGCCGGCCGCCATGCCGATGGGGTTGGCGAAATCGAGGCCCAGCAGGCGACACGCCAGCCGCGGCGAATCGAAGGCCGGCGCCCGCCACAAGCCCGTGCCCAGCGCCTTGATCGAGAGCCGATGCGCCGTCTCGGCATCGAGCCGGCGCAACAGCGGCCAGGCCAGGCGGTAGAGACCGCTCATGCCTCGAGCTCGACCGGCTCGGCGCAGGCGGCATCGTCGTGGCGCGGGTTGTTGAGACGCCGCGAGACCGGCGTGGCAACCAGATCGGGTGAGCTTGCGTCCTGCACCAGGGCCAATAATTGGTCCGGCGAAGATGCGCTTTCGCCCAGCCAGGAGGCATAGTCATCGGGCGAGAGAATTGCCGGCATGCGCTGGTGGATGGGCCGCACGGCAGCGTCGGCAGCCGTCGTGATGATGGTACAGCTTTCCACCGCCGCGCCGCCCTCGGGCGGCATCCAGCGCTCCCAAAGCCCGGCGAAGGCAAACAGCCCATCGTCGCGCCGCGCCAGGCGATAGGGTTGCTTGCCGTCTTTCATGGCCAGCCATTCGTAATATCCGTCGGCCGGCACCAGGCAGCGCCGGGCCCGGAAGGCGGCCCGGAACGAAGGTTTTTCCCCTACGCTTTCGGCCCGGGCGTTGATCAGGCGGGCGGCGATTTTGCGCTCCTTGGCCCAGGACGGCAACAGCCCCCAGTGCACCATGGCCAGGCGGCGGCCCTCGCCACCCGGGTTACGAACGATAGCCACCTCTTGGCTCGGGGCGATGTTGTAGCGCGGGGCCAAGTTGGGCCGATCCTCGACACCGAACAATTGGCGCATGGCTTCGACGGGAGAGGTAAAGGCAAACCGGCCGCACATGGCGCGACCTTATCAGATCAACGCCTCGGCCACCTGTCCGGCGGTCTCGGCAATCGCCTCCGCGGCCGCATCGACGACCTTGCCCATGGTGATGAAGCCATGGATCTGGCCCTCGAAGCAGCGGTACGTGGTGACCACGCCGGCCGCCCGCAGGCGCTCGGCATAGGCCCGGCCTTCGTCGCGCAGGGGGTCGAACCCGGCGGTCAGAACAAAAGCCGGCGGCAAGCCTGAAAGGTCATCCGCCAGCAACGGCGAAGCGCGCCAGTCGGTCTGGTCCGCGGGACCGTTCAGGTAATGGTTCTGGCACCACATCTGCATCGCCGCCGTGAGCAGATAACCTTCGCCGAATTCCTCGTGGCTGGGGGTGTCGCGCAGCATGCTGGTGGCCGGGTAGATCAGGGCCTGAAAGGCAATGTCCGGCCCCTGCTCGCGGGCCAGCAGGGCCACCACGGCGGCCAGGTTGCCGCCGGCGCTGTCGCCGCCCAGCGCCAGCCGGCCGGCCTCGACGGCCCGGCCGCCGGCTCCTGCGGCGAGCCAATCGACCACCGCCTTGGCATCATCGACGGCGGCCGGGAACTTGTCCTCGGGGCCCATGCGGTAGTCCACCGAGCAGACGGCAAAGCCCCCGGCGTTGGCGAGTGCGCGGCAGACCACGTCGTGGCTTTCGAGATCGCCGAAGACCCAGCCGCCGCCGTGGTAGTAGACCAGCACAGGCAAGGCCTGATTTTCGGTGCTGCCGGCCGGACGGTAGAAACGCAAGGGAATCTCGCCGCCCGGCCCGGGCACCCGCAGGTCTTCGGAGAGCGCCACCTCAGGCACCTCCGGCGTCACCGCCGCCCGGGTCTCGCGATATTGCTGGCGGGCGGCATCGGGCTCCAGGGTTTCGCTCTTGGGCCGGCCCGCGGCCTCGGCCTGGGCAATGGCGTCCAGCACCGCTTGGGCTTGGGGGTCGATGGTCATGAACTGCTCCCGGACAAGGTGGCGCCATGTTCCGGCGATGATCGCCTTGTGTCAACGGACCGCTATGGCAGCTCGCCATTCGTGCTAGCCTGAATATATTCCCAGGCAAAATTCGGGGTATTTGCATGTTGAGCCACGGCGGTATCTGGAAGGCCATCGACGCCTTGGCACGGCACAACCAGCTCTCGGCCTCGGGGCTGGCGCGCAAGGCGGGCCTCAACGCCACCACCTTCAATCCCAGCAAGCGCACCACCGGCGGCGGCCGCCCTCGCTGGCCCAGCACCGAAAGCGTGGCCAAGGTGATCGAGGTGACGGACTGGTCGCTATCCGATTTCTTCGCCTTGACCGAGGAGGACCCTGGTCTCAAGGCCCCCCGCCGGGTGCCGCTGCTGGGCCTGGCCAAGGCCGGCGACAAAGGCTATTTCGACGACGCCGGCTATCCCGCCGGCCATGGTTGGGACGAGGTCGTGGTGGCCGATATCAATGACCCCGGCGCCTACGCCCTCGAGATCAGCGGCCACAGCATGGTGCCGGTCTACCGTGACGGCGATGTCATCGTCGTCTCGCCGGCCAGCCGCATCCGGCGCGGCGACCGGGTTGTGGTGAAGACCCGAGAGGGTGAGGTCATGGCCAAGGAACTGCGGCGCAAAAGCGCCGCGCGCTTCGATCTGCATTCCCTCAACCAGCAGGCCGAGGACCGCCTGCTGCCGGTGGGCGAGGTCGATTGGATGGCTCGCATCGTCTGGGTCAGCCAGTAGGGGCATCTTTCCCGCGGCCCTGCGAGAGGTTATGCTGCGCCGTTTTGGGGCCAGTGGGCCGATTTGCAAAAAAGGGAGAGGGCCATGGAGGCGATCTATTACGAAGGTCAGTGGTACGACAAGAACCCGGCCCTGACCGGTCCCATGGACCACGCCTTCTGGATGTCATCGGTGGTCTTCGACGGCGCCCGCGCCTTCCGCGGCCTGGCCCCCGACCTCGACATGCATTGTCAGCGGCTGCTGGTCTCGGCCAACGCCCTGGGTCTGGATCCGGAGCTCGACGCCAAACAGGTGGAGGCCCTTTGCATCGAGGGCGTGCGGCGCTTTCCCAAGGAGAGCGAGCTCTACATCCGGCCCATGTTCTTCGCCACCGAGGGCTTCGTTCTGCCCGAACCCGGCAGCACCAAGTTCACCCTGGCGGTCTACGAGATGGAAATGCCGCCTTACGAGGGGCTCAAGGTCTGCCTCTCCAGCTTCCGCCGCCCCGGCCGCGACCAGGCCCCGACCGACGCCAAGGCCCCTTGCCTCTATCCCAACACCGGCCGGGCTTTGCGCGAGGCCGCGGCCAAGGGCTACGACAACGCCCTGATCCTCGATCCCAACGGCAACGTCGCCGAACTCTCTACCGCCAACATCTGGATCGCCAAGGACGGCGTGGCGTTGACGCCGATGACCACCGGCACTTTCCTCGATGGCGTCACGCGCCGGCGCATCATCCAGCTCCTGCGCCAAGACGGCACCGAGGTGGTCGAACGCACCATCCGGCTGGAAGAGGTGATGGAGGCCGACGAGATCTTCACCACCGGCAACTATGCCAAGGTGCAGCCCATCATCCGCCTGGACGAGCGCGACCTGCAGCCCGGCCCCATGGCCCAGCGCGCCCGCGATCTCTATTTCGAATACGCCGAGGGCTGTAGCGTTTTCTAGGAGGCTGGTGGCGCCCGGCCACCCGCTCCCGCTTTTCGCTATCCAGCGACGGCACTTGAACTTGGTTGCCGGCGGCACCTAATAGTTTGGGGATCGCCGCGTTGGTTCAAACGCTGCACTTTGCCGCGAATGCCGCTGTCATGAGGCCGAGAATGGCGAATAGGGAAGTCATGGACGACATCGCCCCGACCGTCGCCGCGGAATCGGAGGCAGAGCAGGATTCCTCGTTGGAACTCACCGTGCCCGAGCTGAGCTTTCCCCGGGCACTGCATATCCTGCCGCTTTTCGAGCGCCCCTTCTTCCCCGGCCAGGTCATGCCCATCCTGGTCAAGGAAGACCCCTGGCGTTCCACCGTCGAACAGATCAGCCAGACCCCGGACCGCCTGGCCGGCGTGCTGCTGGTCAAAGGCGACAACGCCAGCGAGGTTCCCCGATCCGACGCCTTGTTCACCATGGGCACGATTATCCGCCTGCATGAACCCAAGAGCGCCAACGGTATGGTGCAATTCATCGCCGAAGGTTTGGCCAGATTTCGCCTCGGCGACTGGATTTCCAGGGAAATTCCCTATACCGCCCAGGTCGAATACCCCGGGCCGGGGCAAGAGGACGCCGACCAGGTCAAGGCCTACGGCCTGGCCATCATCAACACCGTGAAGGAGCTGTTGCCGCTCAACCCCCTGTACGGGGAGGAGCTCAAGATGTTCCTCCACCGCTTCGATCCCTCCGACCCCTCGCCCTTTGCCGATTTCGCCGCCGCGCTGACCTCGGCGAAAAAGGAAGAGCTGCAGGAGATCTTGGAGACGGTACCGATTCTCGAGCGCATGCAGAAGGTCCTGATCGTGCTCAAGAAGGAGCTGGAGGTGGCCAAGATTCAGGCCCAAATCCGGCGCTCCGTGGACGAGAACATCAGCGACAACCAGCGCAAGTTCTTCCTGCGCCAGCAGCTCGAGGAGATCCAGAAGGAACTGGGCATCTCCAAGGACGACAAGACGGCCGAGCTGGAACGCTTCCGCCAACGCCTCGAGGGCGCCGAGCTGGCGCCCGAGACGCAGCGCCGCATCGACGAGGAAATGGACAAGATGGCGATCCTCGAACTGGGCTCGCCCGAATACGGTGTGACGCGGAATTACCTGGATTGGGTCTCGCGCCTGCCCTGGGGCCGTTTTTCGGCCGACAAGCTGGATCTGAAAACCGCCCGGGCGGTGCTCGACCGCGACCACGAGGGCCTCGACGACGTCAAGGAGCGCATCGTCGAATTCCTCGCTGTCGGCGTCAACCGGGGCGAGATCGGCGGCTCCATCCTGCTCTTCATCGGGCCGCCGGGCGTGGGCAAGACCTCCATCGGCCGTTCCATCGCCGAGGCGCTGGGGCGCAAGTTCTTCCGCTTCAGCTTGGGCGGCATGCGCGACGAGGCCGAGATCAAGGGCCACCGCCGCACCTACATCGGGGCCATGCCGGGCAAGTTCATCCAGTCCATCAAGGAATGCGGCGTCGCCAATCCGGTGATCATGCTCGACGAGATCGACAAGGTGGGGGCGTCCTACCATGGCGACCCGGCCTCGGCCTTGCTGGAGGTTCTGGATCCGGAGCAGAACGCCGCCTTCCTGGACCACTATCTCGATCTGCCCTTCGACCTTTCCAAGGTGCTTTTCGTCTGCACCGCCAACCAACTCGATACCATTCCCGAGCCCTTGCTGGATCGCATGGAGAGCATTCGCCTCTCGGGCTATATCGCCCGCGAGAAGGTGGCCATCGCCAAGCACCACCTGTGGCGGCGCCAGCTCGAAAAAGCCGGCGCCAAGGCCAGCGAGATCAAGCTCTCGGAGGCGGCGCTGCGCCAGGTGGTGGAGGGCTATGCCCGCGAAGCCGGGGTGCGCAATCTGGAGAAACAGTTGGGCCGCATCATCCGCCAGGCCGTGGTCAAACGCCTGGGTGGGGCCAAGCCGCCGCTGCGCATCGGGGCCAACAATCTGGCCGATTATCTGGGGCCGCCGCGCTTCCGTGCGGAAAAGCCGGCCAGCGGCGTCGGCGTGGTCACGGGCCTGGCCTGGACGGCCATGGGGGGGGCCACGCTGGACGTCGAGGCGGCCAGGATCCATGGCGAAAGCCGGGGCCTGAAGCTGACCGGCCAATTGGGCGACGTGATGAAGGAATCGGCCGAGATCGCCTATTCCTTCGTGGCCTCCCATCTCGAATCACTGGGTGCCAAGGCCGGTTATTTCGACGAGATTTACCTCCATCTGCACGTCCCGGAAGGCGCCACGCCCAAGGACGGACCCAGTGCCGGCGTCACCATGGCCAGCGCGCTGCTGTCGCTGGCAAGGGGGCGCCGCCTGGCGCGCAAGGTGGCCATGACGGGCGAGCTCACCCTCACCGGCCGGGTGCTGCCGGTCGGCGGCATCCGGGAAAAGGTGATTGCGGCGCGGCGCATCGGCGTCATGGAGCTGATCCTGCCCGACGACAACCGCCATGACGTCGACGAGTTGCCGGCTTACCTCAAGGAAGGCTTGACGGTGCATTTCGCCAAATCGTATCGCGACGTGGCCGAGGTAGCGTTTACGAAAAAATAGGGCTCAGGCCCGGCGTTCGCGCGGGATGGCATAGAAGATCGTCTCCCAGCGCTCGTAGCTGTAGACCTCGAGGTGGAAGTCGTAGTCGGGGCAGAGCGCCATCAGGGCCTTTGGGATCTCCCAGAAATCGGGCACGAAGTGATAGATGCTGACGGCCAGCTGCGGCCGCAGCCGGCGGATGCTGTCGTGGGCCCCGGCCACGGCATTGGCGTCGGCGCCTTCGAGGTCGAGCTTGATCAGGTCGAGACGCTCGAGCCCCTGTTCGGCGACGAAGGCGTCGATGGTGGTGCAGGGAAAGCTCGAGGTCGGGACCTCGGGATGCATGGCCTTGATCCAGGCCGAGACCTCGCCTTCGCCGTCGAAGGGAAGCTCGAGGCTGCCGCAGTAGTTCTCGAAAGCCACGGCGTGTTCGTGGAAGTCCTGCAATCCGGCCTCCAGCCAGGGCCGCACGTAAGCGGTCAGCGGCCCATGGCCCAGCGGATCGACGTTGTGCACCTGGGCGCCTGGCGGCAGCCGGCAGGCCAGGAAGGGGATCTCGTAGCCGCCCAGCACGCCGCCGTTGATGACCACCTGGCAAGCGCCATAATCGAGGTAATCGAAATACTGGATCGAGCCGAACACCCGGCCCAGGTAATGGGCCCAGAACTGCTGCGGCTGGCCGCTGATGATCATGTCGTAGGTCCGGCGGCTACGCTCGTCCGATAGCCCCGCCGCGACCTCGGCGATGGCTTGGCGGTGGGCCGCCAGCTCGTCCTCGAGATAGGACAGGTAAGACCCCATCATCACCTGGAAATTACCGGCTTCGTCGATTTCGGCCCGCTCCTGGGCCTCGAGGTATTTCAAAAAGTCGCCGCTATCGATATGCAGGCCGCCGTCGTAGCGCACCTCGCCGGGGAAGTTCCGGGAGAACTCCCAGTAGGACCACATCTCGTCGACCGGCAGGGGAAAGACGATCAGGCGCGGCTTGTCGCGGCCTTCGCGAAACAGCGCCTGGGCGCGGGCGCTGGCCAGTTCGGCCAGCATCAGATGATGCTCGCTGGGCACTTCGTCGACGAAACCGGCGAAGCGGGCGGTCGGGCGCAGCAGCGCCAGCAGATCGCGCAAATGCCGCGTCAGGTCACTTTCGCCGAGCAGGCAATAGCTGATGTCCTCGGGAAACTTGAGCGGCGCGTCGACGATCACGAGGCGGCGCTATCGGTGCCGCCGGCCAGTTCGCCGGCCAGCGCCCGCCCGATCAGATCGACGGTCTCATTGAGGCCGTAGAGCGCCACGAACGAGCCCATGCGCGGACCCTGGGACTGGCCGAAGAGGGTCTCGTAGAGCGCCCGGAACCAGTCGCGCAGGTTCTCGTAGCCGTGTCGCTTGCCGGCCTCGTAGAGCTCGTACTGGATGGCCTCGGCGTCGCTCTCGGGCGCCAGTGCGGCCAGCGTCGCCGCCAGGTCTTCCAGCGCCTGGCGCTCGGCCTGGCTGGGCGCCCGGTACTGCTTGGCCGGCTTGACGATGCCCTCGTAGTAGGCGATGGCGTAGCCCGCCAGGCGGTCGAGTATGGCGTGGCTTTGCGGCCTCGCCTCGGGCACGTAGCGGCTGATGAAGCCCCACAGCACCGACTTGTCCTCGGCGTTGCAGGCACTGGCCAGGTTGAGCAGCATGGCGAAGGTGACGGGCACCGCCTCGGCCGGCGGCTGGCCGCCGTGCAGGTGCCAGACCGGATTGGCGAGGCGCTTCTCAGTGTCCTGGTCGGGGTACTTGGCGAGGTGCGCGAGATAGTCGTCGACGGCCCGGGGGATGACGTCGAAAAACAGCCGCTTGGCCCGGCGCGGAGACTGAAACATGTATAGCGCCAGGCTTTCGGGGGCGGCGTATTGCAGCCATTCCTCGAGCGCCAGGCCGTTGCCGCGGGATTTGGAGATCTTTTCGCCGTTCTCGTCCAAAAACAGCTCATAAGTAAAGCCTTCGGGCGGCGTGCCGCCGAGGACGCGGCAGATCTGGCTCGAATGCTTGACCGAATCCATCAGGTCCTTGCCCGACATTTCGTAATCGACGCCCAGCGCCACCCAGCGCATGGCCCAGTCTGGCTTCCATTGCAGCTTGCAGTGGCCGCCGGTCACCGGCACCTCGACCTTGGCGCCGTTTTCGTCCTGGTAGACCACGGTGCCGGCATCCACGTCGCGCTCCACGATGGGCACCTGCAGCACCCGGCCGGTGCTCGGGCAGACGGGCAGGAAGGGGCTGTAGGTGGCGCGGCGTTCGTCCCTGAGCGTCGGCAGAATGACGCCCGCCACGGCCTGGTAATTCTCCAGCACACCCAGCAACGCCTCGTCGAAGCGGCCCGAGCGATAACATTCCGTGGCCGAGACGAACTCGTAGTCGAAACCGAACTGGTCGAGAAACTCCCGCAGCCGGGCATTGTTGTGGTGGCCGAAGCTTTGGTGCGTGCCGAAGGGGTCGGGAACCTCGGTCAGGGGCTTGCCCAGGTGCTGGGCCAACATCTCCTTTTGCGGCACGTTGTCGGGCACGCCGCGCAGGCCGTCCATGTCGTCGGAAAAGGCATACAGCAGGCTGGGCCGGTCGCTGAGCTCGGCAAAGGCGCGGCGCACCATGGAGGTGCGGGCGACCTCGCCGAAGGTGCCGATGTGGGGTAGACCCGAAGGGCCGTAGCCGGTCTCGAACAGCACCGGCCCGCCATTCGCCCCGCCGTTCGGCCGCCGGGCCAGGCGGTCGACGATCTTCTGCGCTTCGAGAAAGGGCCAAGCCTTGCTGGCCAGGGCGGCGTCGGCGTTGGATGTCATTGCCTGATATAGGCTTTGCCATGGCGGGGCGTCAACGCAACGCTTGCTATACTGGCGCCATGACTGCCGGCCACCAAGTCGCCGTTCCCCAGGTGCCGACCCTGAGCGTCGCCGGCCGGGCCGCCGCCTGGCTCTCGCCGGATGGCGAAATCGCGCTCACCGACCTGGCCGAAGCCCAGCGCCGGGGGGACCAGCCGGTGATGGTCTGCCACGCCAGGAACACGGCCCGGCGGCTGGGCCGCAAGGCCTTGCGGGCGGCCGACGTGCTGGAGCTTTACGCCTTCGTGCGGCCGGCGCGGTTCCTCTTGCCGACGGCCGGCGGATTGGCCGAGGCGCTTGACCTGAGCGCGCCCGAAAGCCTCGAGGACGAGCCCCTGGTGGTGCACCAGGCCGTGGTTCTGTTGCTCGAGGAAATGACCCGAGAGAGCGGCAACGAACACCTACTGGCGCTGGCGGCCACGCTGTCGACGGCCGGCTGGGCCTGGTCGCGAACGGTGCTGCAAGCATTGGGTGGAGATAACGAAACGACGGGCCGAGCCCGCCGCGGCAGCGGCCTCGAGGCCTGGGCGCGGTTACCCGAGTGGCAGGAACAGGCGCCGCTGCCGGCGCCCGGCAACCACCCGGTGGCGCCCCAGGCGGCGCGCCGCCAGCTCGCCGCGCTGCTCGGCCAGGGCGCCGAGGAGCGGCCCCAGCAGCGCGACTACTGCGCCGCCGCCGCCGCCGCCTTCGCCCCGCGCCAGGAGATCGACGCCCCCCACGTGGTGCTGGCCGAGGCCGGCACCGGGGTGGGCAAGACGCTGGGCTACATTGCACCCGCCAGCCTCTGGGCGCGTAAGAACGGCGCCGCCGTCTGGCTCTCGACCTTTACCAAGAACCTGCAGCGCCAGATCGACCAGGAACTCGACCGCCTCTACCCCGATCCCAAGGACAAGGCCCAGCGCGTTGTGGTGCGCAAGGGCCGCGAGAACTATCTTTGCCTGCTCAATCTCGAGGAAGAAGCCGGCCGGGCCACGCTGGGCGGCGGCGCCGTGGCGCTCGGCCTGATGGCGCGCTGGGCCGAACAGAGCCGCGACGGCGACATGGTGGGCGGCGATTTCCCCTCCTGGCTGAGCCACCTGTTAGGGCCCGAACATACGCTGGGGCTGACCGACCGGCGCGGCGAGTGCCTCTATTCGGCCTGTGCGCACTATCGCAAGTGCTTCATCGAGCGGGCCCAGCGCAAGGCCCGGCGGGCCGAGCTGGTGATCGCCAACCATGCCCTTTCCATGATCCAGGCGGTGCAAGCCGGAGATACGCGCGAGTTGCCGACGCGCTACGTCTTCGACGAGGGCCACCACGTCTTCGACGCCGCCGACAGCGCCTTTTCGGCCCACCTTTCAGGCCACGAGGCAGCCGAACTGAGGCGCTGGATCCGCGGCAGCGAAGCCGGCCGGCGGCGCCGTGCCCGCGGCTTCGAGCGCCGCCTTGGCGATCTCGTGGCCGGCGAAGCGGCGGCCGAGACGGCCATGAGCGGCGCCATCCGTGCCGCCGCCGCATTGCCCGGCGAGGGCTGGCTGGGACGGCTCGGCGGCGCCGCGGCCCAGGGTCCGGCCGAGACCTTCCTGGCCCGCGTGCGCGATCAGGTCGAGGCCCGCCAGCCCGGCCGTGACAACGGCTATAGCCTCGAGGCCGGCACCGAGGCGCCGCTCGACGGCCTGCCCCAGGCGGCACGACAACTCGAGCGCGCGCTGCACGGCCTGGCCGGCCCGCTCGGCACCCTCAAGCGCCTGCTGGCGGCGCAGCTCGACAACCAGGCCGATGAGCTCGACAGCGCTCTCAGGGGCCGCATCGAGGCCGCCTGTCGCGGCCTCCAGCACCGCCTCGACACCGTCGCCGCCTGGCGCGCCATGCTGCAGGACATCGGGGGCGCCCCGCCCGAGGACTTCGTCGACTGGTACCAGATCGAGCGCAGCCAGGGCCGCGTCGTCGACATCGGCCTGAGGCGCCACTGGATCGATCCCACACAACCCTTCGCCGAGGTCGTGCTGGAACGCTGCCACGGTGCGCTGGTGACCTCGGCCAGCCTGCGCGACGAGGCCGGCGACAGCGAGGACTGGGCCAGCGCAGAGATACGCACCGGCGCTCTCCATCTAGCGCTGCCGGCCAGCCGGGTCAGCCTGCCCTCGCCTTTCGATTACGCCACCCAGACCCGCATTTTCGTGGTCAACGACGTGCGCCGCGACAGCCCCGACCAGATCGGCGCCGCTTACCGCGAGCTTTTCCTGGCCGCCGGCGGCGGCGCGCTGGGCCTCTTTACCGCCATCTCGCGGCTGCGCCAGGTGCACCAGCGCCTGGCCGAGCCCCTCGACCGGGCCGGCCTGGCGCTCTATGCCCAGCACGTCGACGAGATCGATACCTCGACGCTGGTCGACATCTTCCGGGCCGAGACCGATTCCTGCCTGCTGGGCACCGACGCCGTGCGCGACGGCGTCGACGTACCGGGCCGCAGCCTGAGAATGATCGTTTTCGACCGCGTGCCCTGGCCCCGGCCCGACATCCTGCACAAGGCGCGGCGAACCGCCTTCGGCGGCAACCGCTACGACGACATGCTGACGCGGCTGAGGCTGAAGCAGGCCTTCGGCCGGCTGTTGCGCCGGGCCGGCGACCGCGGCGTCTTCGTCATGCTGGATAGCCGGCTGTCGACGCGCCTGACCAGCGCTTTCCCCGAAAGCGTCACCGTGGAACGCCTGGGGCTGGCGGAAGTGGTGGCGCGGTGTGGCGAATTTCTGGCCGAGAAGGACGGCGGCTGAGCCGCATTTCTCACCGGGTCAGCGAACTAAACCGTACCAAGCAAGATTGCTCGACGATCAAGGCTCTCCTTGGGCCACGTCGTCTCGGCGTCGTAGAAATACTCGACGGCCAAGGCTTCCTGCGGCAGGACGACCCAGGTGGCCTGCCCCCCGAAAACTGGTCCAGCCCGGATGTTAGGATTGGGTTGGCTTGAAGGAGGGCAAAATGGCGAAGAAGAATCACACGGTTGAGCAGATTATCGGCAAGCTCCG
>MPMA02145138.1_pt1 | contig 42928 bp, 39 predicted proteins | sample 1617361 | NCBI WGS metagenome assembly MPMA02 (sample SAMN05944807, study PRJNA350692) | marine metagenome | biome: marine; feature: ODZ; material: water; isolation source: 180 m water sample filtered on 0.2 um supor filter | place: Pacific Ocean | collected 2012-04-08 | depth 180m m | reverse complement strand
GAGCCTAGCACGAAGACGATAAGCAGGATCGGTGGCACGAAGCTGCGCAGCACCATGGTCCATAGTGCGGCCCGGTTCGCCGGCCCAATATCATCGGGCAGCGGCGGCGCCAGGGATGGGGTGATGCTGGTGCGCGTGTAAATATACACGAGGTAGAGGCCAGCCAGGGTCAGGCCTGGCAGCACGGCCGCCAGGAACAGCGTGCCAACCGAGATTGATAGAAGGTCGGCCATGATCACCAGCATGATGCTGGGCGGAATCAGAATGCCGAGGGTGCCCGAGGCGGCGATAGTGCCCGTCGCCAGCGGCACGTGATAACCACGGTCAAGCATGACCGGCAATGCCAGCAGGGTCATCATCACCACCGAGGCGCCGATGATGCCCGTGGTCGCGGCCATGATGGTGCCCATGATGGTCACCGACAGCGCCAAACCACCCGGCGTGCGCCGGAGCAGAACCTGCAGGCAATGCAGCAGGTCGTTGGCAACGCCCGATCGCTCGAGCATAGTGCCCATGAAGATGAACATCGGCACTGCCACCAGAATCAAGCTTTCGGCCGCCGTGCCCCAAAGGCGCGAAACAATGTTGAAATACTCGATGAAGGAAAACACACCAAAGTACATGCCGATGGCGCCGAAGGCGACGCCAAGTCCGCCAAGCACCCAAGCGACGGGATAGCCACTGAACAGAAGCACGGCCAGGGTGCCGAACATCACAAGCGGTAGCAGGTCGACGAAAGTCATGTCCGCCTCTCCCTGGAGCTGTCAGAAGTGCCAAGTGGCGGTGCGGTATCGTCGTGGTCCTCGGTGTCCAAGATCTCTTCAATCTCTTGCTGTGCTACGGTACGCAGATCTTCCGCGGCCACGTGCAATTCTGGCGCGTTTCGACGAACGTCTCGTTTCAAACGAGAGGGTCCGAAAAGGAACAGGGCGTTGCGGATGGCAACACTGGCGGCAGCGAGCAGTAGCAGAACCATGCCGATCGGCACGAAGGACTTAATGATCCAGCGATGGCTGAGGCCGGTCAGCGATGCCGAAACTTCGTTCATGTTGTAGGAGCGCATTGCGAATTCAAAGGAGAAGTAAAGCACCACCACCACGTAAGGCAGCAGGAAGATGATGCTGCCAATCAGTTCCAGCCAGGCCTTGACTTCTGGCGAGAAGCGCTCGCGTACGAGCTCGATGCGGACATGAGCGTTGCGCACATAGGCAAAGCCAAGGCAGAGCAGGAATAGTGCCGCATGCAAATGCCACTCGAGATCCTGGAACTTGGTCGAGGTGAGATAAGTCGCGACTAATTCGCCTGCCGCGACATTACCACTGGCCTTAAGCGATTCCGCCAAGGATGAGAAAAAATGCACTTTGCGATTGACCACGTCAACGATGATCACCGCGACGAGAGGGAGCAACAGCCAAGCCGCCAGCTTGCCGATATGCGTATTGAGGCGGTCGAGCGCCACGCTCAAACCCATCAGAAACTGCATGAATCCTCCTCAGTCGTGAGACGTGGCCGGACTCGGCGCGCCGGAAGTAGTAGTGACCACAATGTTTTGATCAGGCTCGGAAAAAGATGTCCGCCAGCCCCCATTCGAACGGTGGCGCATCAAACCAATGTGACAACCATATGACAACAAGAAAAAAGCTCTTGTGATTGCGCCACCGACAGTGGCCAGCACTGCATTGTCGTGTCTGGCCGGACGCTATAGAAAAGCGACCTCTTGGCTGGAGGCTGTTAATGACGCAAACGGCGGCTTCCATGGGTTTGCGCAGTCAGATCGCCAGCCAGCCGCAATCTACCGGTAGGGTGATACCGGTTACCGCCGAGGCGGCGTCGCTGGCCAGGTAGAGGATGGCGCCGGCCATTTCTTCGGGTTGGGCGAAGCGGCCCATGGGTGTGCGCTCTTCGATGAAGGCTTTCGCCTGGTTGTTGGTGCGCAACGGCGCCGTCAGGTCGGTCTCTGTGAAGGTTGGGCCGATGGCGTTGACGCGCACGCCGCGCTGGGCCCATTCCGCAGCCAATGCGCGGGTCATGTTGACCACTGCGCCCTTGCTAGCATGGTAGGGGAGGTTGGGATAGAAGCCGCCGCCCGAGAGCCCCATGATCGAGGCGATGTTGATGATGGCGCCCTTGCCCTTCACCAACATGTGCTTGCCGGCCTCGCGCGAGCATGTGAAGACCGCGGTCTGGTTGATCGCGATGACTAGGTCCCAGGTCTCGGTTGGCATGCTCTCGGTGGGATCGCGCCGCGCGATTCCGGCGTTGTTAACGAGAATGTCGATGCCGCCGAAGGCGTCGGCGATCGCGGCGAAGGTCTCGATCACCGCTCCCTCGTCGGTCACGTCGCAGACCCAGGCGCGAGCCTCGCCACCGGCCTCAGAGATCTCGCCGACGGTCTGCTGCGCCGTGGCTTCGTCGAGATCGAGTACGGCGATCTTGGCCCCGGCCTCGGCCAGCGCCAGGCAGGCGATGCGCCCCAGGCCCTTACCGCCGCCGGTAACGATGGCGGTATCGCCATCGAGGCGGAAGCTCGCTAGAACCGAGAATGAGCGTCTGTCGTCCATGGCTGGGCTCTCCTAGAACTCACCGAATTTAAGATAGGCTTCCTTGGGATTGGTGCCGGCAAGGATGGCATCGCGCATTTTATTCTCCGCGACGACCGCCTCATCGCGGCTGAGATGCGGCGCGCGACACCCGCTGAGGGTCCAGATCGGTCCGGCTAAAGTGCTCTCAGGATCGAGTGCCTGAACCTTGGGTGGCAGGGCCTGGCCAGTCATGCCCAGGTCGGAAAGCGTATCATAGACCACACCCGTATAGAGCGCGCGCAAGCGTTCGCTGAGATCGGCCATCCACCATGTATCCACTTGATAACGGCGCTAATTGCCAGTTTGGATGATACACTTGTTGGTTTGTGGGTCGAAATCGCCTGGACATGCCAAGCGCACGGGGTTGAAGTCGTCGCGCTGAGCCGAGCATGCGGCAAGCGCCAATCCTGCCGCAAGAATGCACAGGGTCGCGAGATGGCGTGTCGGCTTGGTCATGGCCATATCCTCTCCCAGTGGGGTTTGTTCGTGCGGGCGGTGACTATAGCCCGCTATTGTCGAACCGCGAAAGCCGTTCCGCTGCGGCATGGGCGAAGAGTAAGGTTTGGCGATTACGGGCGGCCGTGGACATCGGTGATAACGGGGCGGGACACACCACCTTGCCGCCGAATCGGTCAGCGATAATGATCCCAGTGTTCTCCGGCAGCCCCGCCAGAGGAAAGTCAGCGGTGACGGCAAAATAGAAGCGATCGCAGGCGTCCAGATAGTCGGGCCACTTGTCGTCGGCGCGCAGGTCGGGAAGGCCCGATTTCACTTCGACAATGGCAAAGCGGCAACGCCCGTCGAGGCCGATGATGTCCACCCGGCGTCCGCCGGTAAGGCGCAGTTCGGTGAGGCTACGATAGCCGAGGTCGCCGAGCAGCCGCACCGCCCCGCGCGTGATGTCCTTGGTCGCGGTGCACCCCGTGCTCACCTGCTCGTGCCTGGCGAGATCGGGCCCGTTGCTCGGCACGGTATCACGCACGAAAGCCCAGGGCTGCTTGGCCCAATGCCCTGCCTGCCCGAAGGGTAAATCGTGCTGCATGATCCCGCGCCGCGGCTTATCGCTGCGAGGGTCGAAGCTGTTAGGTCAGAAACAGCGCCATAAGCGCCAGTGTGATGGCTGCCGCTGCTGTGGAATAGATGGTTAGGCGCATGAACGCCTTCCATGTGGCCTGGTGCTCCTCAAGCGCCTGTTGTGCACTATATGCCATTCTCGATGACCCCCTAGGCTATGTTCCCCTGGATTCGGCGCGGTAGAGATAGCCCACGCGGGGGCTTGGCACAAGACCGTGTACACAGGGCAAGAATCCCTAGCCTCGGGTCTTGTGTTGCATAATTACAACACCATATCTCCGGTGGACCACCGCCGCTTGGGAGCGCCATGAACTTCGAACGATACAGCGAACGTAGCCGCAGCCTAATTTCGACCGCCCAGACCCAGGCGATTACCGCCGGGCATCAGCAGCTGACGCCTGAGCATCTGCTCAAAGCATTACTCGAGGATGACGACTGCCTTGCCATCAATCTCCTCTCCGCTGCCGGTGGCAGGCCGGAGCAGGTGCTCGAGCTTGTCGAGGCTGCGCTGGCCAAGTTACCGTGCGTCGAAGGCGGTGGCGGTGGGCAGCTCTACATGGCGCCGGAGACGGCACGGATTCTCGAGCGTGCCGGAGTGATCGCGGAGCAGGCCGGCGACCGCTTCGTGACCGCCGAACGCCTGTTGCAAGCGCTGACTGAGGCCAAGGGCAGTACAGGCGCGCGCCTGCTCGGTGATGCCGGGGTCACGGTGGAAGCGCTGGGCAGCGCGATCGAGCGCCTCCGCAAGGGTCGCAAGGCGGATTCGGAGAACGCGGAAGACTCCTACGACGCCCTCGACCGCTATGCCAACGACATCACGGAAATGGCACGCGCGGGTAAGCTAGATCCGGTGATCGGGCGTGACGAGGAGATCCGACACACTGTCCAAGTTCTATCGCGGCGCACCAAGAACAATCCCGTGTTGATCGGCGAGCCAGGTGTTGGCAAGACTGCCATCGTTGAAGGTTTGGCTAATCGCATGGTTGCCGGTGACGTACCAGAATCTCTGCATAACAAACGGTTGCTATCGCTCGATCTCGGCGCCATGGTGGCCGGAGCCAAGTTCCGTGGCGAGTTTGAGGAGCGACTTAAGTCTCTACTGTCCGAGGTGCAAGCGGCCGAGGGCGAGGTGGTGCTGTTCATTGACGAGCTGCATACTCTGGTTGGAGCCGGTGCTGCGGAAGGGGCGATGGATGCTTCCAATCTGCTCAAGCCGGCTCTAGCGCGGGGTGAGCTGCATTGCATCGGTGCCACGACGCTCGACGAGTACCGCAAACATGTCGAGAAGGACGCCGCCCTGGCGCGCCGGTTCCAATCCGTGCTGGTCTCAGAGCCGAGCGTAGAGGACACCATCTCGATCCTACGCGGCCTAAAGGAGAAATACGAACTGCACCACGGCGTCGCCATTACGGATGGCTCTATCGTTGCTGCAGCAACCTTATCTAACCGCTATGTTGGTGATCGCTTCCTGCCCGACAAAGCAATCGATCTGATCGACGAAGCGGCGAGCCGAAAACGCATGGAGGGGGATAGCAAGCCGGAAGCGCTCGACGAACTGGACCGCCGCCTGACGCAACTCAAGATCGAGCGCGAGGCCTTGCGCAAGGAGAGCGACCCGGCCTCGGTCGAGCGTCTGACCAAGCTCGAAGGCGAGCTCGCCGATCTCGAAAGTCGGGCCGGCGCCATGACCGCTAAATGGCAGGCCGAAAAGGACCTTCTGCACGGTGTCCAGGACACTAAGGAGAAGCTCGAGGAAGCGCGCATCGCGCTCGTCAACGCCATCCGTGACGCCGATTACGAGCGCGCCGGGGAGCTCACTCACGACGTCATCCCGGCACTCGAAGCCAAGCTTGCCGATGACGCGGGCGGTGGCGATGGCGCCCTGATGGTCAGCGAGGAAGTCAGTGCCGACGATATTGCCAGTGTCGTCTCGCGCGCCACGGGCGTGCCCGTCGAACGCATGTTGGCGGGCGAGCGCGAAAAGCTGCTCGACATGGAGACGCAGCTGCATCGCCGCGTCATCGGTCAGGATGATGCCATCTCGGCGGTATCCAATGCCGTGCGTCGGGCTCGTGCCGGCCTTCAAGACCCGACGCGGCCGATAGGCTCGTTCCTGTTCCTCGGTCCCACCGGCGTCGGCAAGACCGAGTTGACGAAAGCCCTAGCGGAATTTTTGTTCAATGACGAGACGGCACTGGCGCGCATCGATATGTCGGAATACATGGAGAGGCATGCGGTTTCGCGGCTGATTGGGGCTCCGCCCGGCTATGTCGGCTATGACGAGGGCGGTGCGCTGTCGGAGTCGGTGCGCCGTCGCCCTTACCAGGTCGTCCTGTTCGACGAGGTCGAGAAGGCCCATCCGGACGTTTTCAACGTGCTGCTGCAAGTGCTCGACGACGGCCGCCTGACCGATGGCCAGGGCCGCACCGTGGATTTCCGTAATACGCTGATCGTGTTGACCTCGAATCTCGGTAGCGACCACCTCGCCAACCTGCCGGTGGGAGAAGACTCCGAGGCCGCTCGAACGGCGGTGATGGCGGAAGTTCGCGCCGCCTTCCGACCGGAGTTTCTCAACCGGCTCGACGAGACAGTGTTATTCCACCGCCTCGATCGTTCGCAAATAGGCGGCATCGTCGATATCCAGGTGGAGCGGCTGGCCGCACTATTGAGCGATCGCGATATCACTCTCGAACTCGACGATATCGCACGCGAATGGTTGGCGACCGCTGGTTTTGATCCTGTCTATGGCGCCCGGCCGCTCAAGCGGATCATTCAACGTAGCCTGCAGGATCGCCTGGCGACACTGATCCTCGACGGCAGCATTCGCGATGGCGATACCGTCGAGGTTGGTGCCGGCGAAGACGGTCTGGCGATCGCCTGGCGACAGCCGAAAGCGGTTTAGCGCTCCTGCGCTACGGCGCGAATACCTGGCAGTTTCGCATAGAGGATCTGCATCCGGTCGCGCTCGGCGCCGAACCGTGACAGGTCCGACCCTGCCAGTCTGATGCCGGTCGGAAGCTTGACGCTGAGCGGGTTGACCTGCTTGCCGTGGTGAAAGATCTCATAATGCAGGTGTGGGCCGGTTGAGCGCCCGGTGCTGCCGACATAGCCGATGATTTGCCCCTGGACCACGCGCTTGCCCCGATAGACCCCCTTGGCGTAGCTCTTCAGATGCGCGTATGCGGTGCTGTAGTTGCTGTTGTGGCGGACGCGGATATATTCTCCGTAGCTGCCGTAGCGCGAGGCGCGTTCGACCACGCCATCGCCCGCCGCATAGATCGGCGTGCCGCGCGGCGCCGCGAAGTCGATGCCCCGGTGCATCTTGGTGTAGCCCAGCACCGGGTGGCGCCGCGTGCCGAAGCGGGAGGACAGCCGGGCGCCGTCGATCGGCGTACGCATTAGTGCCTTGCGCGTGCTGCGACCCTGGGCGTCAAAATAGTCTATCCGACCGTCGGCCAACTCATAACGATAGAGTGGCGTGTCGGCGCCAGATAGGTTCATCGAGGCGAAATAGATATCACCGGCCTGCACTTCGTTGCCCTGATTGTCGACAAGCATGTCAAACATCAGGGTGAAGGTGTCGCCGCGCTGGATATCGCGCTGAAAATCCACCTCGAAGCTGTAGATGCGGATCATCTTCATCATCACTGCTAGCGGCAAACCGGCCTGGACGGCTGCCTCGTAGAGGCTGGTCTCTATAGAGCCCTCGATACGGTGCAAGTCGCGCACCAGACCTTTGTCGACATAACCCGAGACGAAGCCACCGTCTTCGAGGCGCACCACCTCGAGGCGCGACTCGCCGCCCATGTCGAGACTCAGGGCGCCGAGGCGATGTTGCGATGTCGGCCGGCGGGCCAGGTCACCTTCCCGTGCCGTGCCAACGAAGGTCACGGCCAGTTTGTTGCCGGCCCGTAACTGCCGCGGATCGTAGAGCTCGCGTATGGCGGTGATCGCCTTGTGTGCCTCCGTCCTCTCAACGCCGGCATCGACCAGCGCGCCCATCAGCGTGTTGCCCTTGCCGATGGTCACATTGTGAACCATCGTGTCGGCATTGAGGTCGACGATACGATGGCCGTTGACCCGGCTCGCCAGATCATCGCCGTTGGGCGCTTCGGCGGCCGCTGCCCCGCGCTCTTCCGGCGGTAGGCTGGCAAGGCGCCGATCCTGGACCTTGGCCATTTGCGCCGCCGCTTCCAGCGCTGCGAGATTGGTCTTGCGGGCATGGAAGCTATTGCCCTGGCGCTCGACCACCACGGCTGACTTGCGTCCCGTTTGCAGTGTAAAGCCTACCAACTCTCTCTCACCGATGGGTCCGAGGATCTCCACCACCAAGCGCTGACCGACCCTTAGGCGGTTGGGGTTGTGCACCTTTCGCAGGCTGGTCAGGGCGCGGACGATGTCGCCCTGGCCCGCGCCTACATCGGCGAGCAGCACGGTCAGATTGTCGCCTCGCGCAATGGCCGTCACCTGGAAACTGTGGCTCACCGGCGGCAGGCCGGCCGGATTGATGCTCGGCTCCGGCGCGACTGCCTCGGCGACGTCCTCCGTCAGCGGCCAGCTCAGCGCCACGTCGTCTCTGCCCCGCAGCTTGGCCGAGAGGGCAACTAGCTGCTGGCGGTCGCCACCGGGCGGCACGTTGAAGGTCAGGCGGAAGGTCTCGCCGATCTGCAAGCGCCGCATGTCGACGACTTCGGAAAGCTCACGTACGGCACGGTTAGCTTCCGCACGATTGGCGCCAATTGCGACTAAGCGACTGAACAAGACATCGTTCTTGCCGAGGGTGATTCTGCGGATTTCGTTTTCATTGGACGGCGCCTCGCGCTCGGTCAGCCCTACGACCAGCGGCGCATCTGGCGTCGCCTCGCTCGTCGCCCCGGGCTGCTCTACCAGCTCCTGGGCGCGGGTGTCGCTGGCGACGATCGTCGCCGATCCGTGGTGCCAGTCTCCCTCGACGCCTCGCCCGACAACCGCCTCGCGGCCGTTCGGCAAAGTCATAGCCACACCGGCTAGGCGGGGCCTGTCCGCATCCGTCTCGAACGTCAGCGTTACCGCCTGGCCGACATGCATGCGCCACAGGTTGATGTGCTCGCCTATCTTCTCCGAGGCCGCGTAAGCGTCGCTGGTGCTGGCGCCGGCCATGATCAGCAGGCGGATAAGCGACTGTCCGCGTCTCAACACCACGTCACGCGCCGACAGCCCGCCGCCGTCGTCGGGTGCGAGTTCGACCATCGAGTCCAGTAGCGCCTCGGCCTCCGCGGTGGGTATCCGCCTGGCAGAGAAGTGCTTGCCAAAATCGCGAAAGGCCACCGCGACCCTGTCGTTTCGGAGATTGAGCGAGACGCTGATGAGGCGGTTTCTGGCGCCACCCGCGGTCATCGGATCGAGGCGCAGGGTGACGCTCTGGCCGATTTGCAGGCGTCGCAGGTTGAACACCTTGCCCAGCGCAGTCACGGCATTGGCAGTCTCGTTTCTGCTGATTCCCGCAGCGTGGAGAATATTAGTCAGGGTCTGTCCGCGCGAGATGCGCAATGTGCGGGTGGTGGCTTGCGCCGGCTCGAAGCCGCGCCCCTGCGCCACGCCACCCTCGTCCAGCACGTCGTCGGGGTGGCCGACCCGGTAGACTTTAGCGTCACCCTCGTAGCGCACGAGCGCGCTGCCCAAGTCGATCACGCCTTCATTGGCAAAGGACGCTGGCGGCAAGGAAAGACACACGCAAGCCGCGGCCATCCCCCCTAGCTTATGCGCAAGCCTCATGCGCAAGACCCCGTCAGTTGCCTACCCGCCACACGCCGACGCCATAACGCCAACTGCGCTTACCTCTATTCGAGCCTAAGCACGCCAACAAAAATGTGACGAATGTCCTGTTTTGTCAAATAAATCTAAAATTTATGAGAATTTTCACAAACCTGATTCTAGGGTGTGGCGAAAATCCGCTGCAACAGGGCAATGACACGGATGCCGGGACTGTTGCGGATAGCCACTTCCTCTCTCGCCAGCCTGTGCAACAGGTCCTCGCGGCCGAGGCACAGGCCCGCCGGTACGAATAGCACCAGCGGCAGCATGATGGCGAGATAGGTTGCGTTGAAAACTGTATCCGGACGCACCCGCTGCTCCCCGGGACTGGTGATCGCGACAGGGTAGCAAATCTCTTGATTGTTGCGGAAAAATCGCTACGACCGGCCCCGCGGTGCGATGAAGCGCCGACGGGAGGGGAAAGCCATGCCAGATTCGGCCCAACAGCACGCGGCGCCGAAGAGTGACCTCGAGATCGCCCAGGCTGCCACGCTGCGCCCCATCGCCGAGGTTGCCGCCGATGGCCTCGGCCTACCGGAAGAGGCGCTGGAGCTGCACGGTCGCAGCAAGGCGAAGCTCTCGCTCTCGCACATAGCCGGCTTGGCAAATCGCCCGGACGGCAAGTTGATCCTGGTCACTGCGATCACGCCGACGCCGGCGGGCGAGGGCAAGACCACCACGACTGTCGGTCTCGGCGATGCCTTGAACACCATCGGCAAGCGCGCCGTCATGGCGCTGCGCGAGCCAAGCCTCGGGCCGTGTTTTGGCATGAAGGGCGGCGCCGCCGGCGGCGGCTATGCCCAGGTCATGCCGATGGAAGACATCAACCTCCACTTCACCGGCGACTTCCACGCCATCAGCGTTGCCAACAACCTGCTTGCTGCCATGGTCGACAACCACATCTACTGGGGCAATGAGGAGAAGCTTGACCTGCGCCGCATCACTTGGCGCCGTGTCGTCGACATGAACGACCGCGCGCTGCGCCAGACCACCTGCTCGCTCGGTGGCGTCGCTAATGGCTTCCCCCGCCAGGATGGCTTTGACATCACCGTGGCCAGCGAGGTCATGGCAATATTCTGTCTGGCAACGGATCTCGATGATTTGCAGCGTCGCCTCGGTAACATCATCGTTGGCTATCGCCGCGACCGCACACCCGTGCGCGCCTCCAGCCTGTCCGCGGCGGGACCCATGACGGCGTTGCTCAAGGACGCGCTGGCGCCCAATCTGGTGCAAACGCTCGAGGGCAATCCCGCCTTCGTTCACGGCGGACCCTTCGCCAATATAGCTCATGGCTGCAGCTCTGTCATCGCCACGCGCGCCGCCCTCAAGCTCGCCGACTATGTAGTGACCGAGGCCGGCTTCGGTGCCGATCTCGGTGCCGAGAAGTTCTTCGACATCAAATGCCGCAAGGCCGGGCTCGTGCCAGACTGTGCAGTACTGGTGGCAACGGTGCGCGCACTCAAAATGCATGGCGGCGTGGCGCGTGAGGATCTGGGCGAGGAGAACGTTGAGGCACTACGTGCCGGAATCGGCAATCTCGCACGGCACGTCGCCAATCTGCGCGGCTATGGCGTGCCGCTGGTCGTCGCGATCAATCGCTTTTCCGCCGATAGTGAGAGAGAAGTCACGCTGTTGCTGGAAAGCTGCATCGAGCTTGGCGTCGAGGCCGTTATGGCCGACCACTGGGCAGCCGGCGGCGCCGGCGCAATCGATCTGGCCGAGACCGTGGTGCGCACCATCGACAATGGCAGCAATGACTTCCAGTTTCTGTATCCCGACGGGCTCTCGCTGTGGGAGAAGACGCGCACCGTGGCGCAGCGCATCTATGGTGCCGAAAACATCATCGCTAACAAGACTGTCCGCAACCACTTTCGCGAGCTCGATGCCGCTGGCTTTGGCGAGTTTCCCGTTTGTATCGCAAAGACGCAATACAGTTTCTCGACAGATCCAGGCCTAAAGGGCGCGCCGAGCGACCATGTGGTGCCGATTCGCGAGCTACGTCTCGCCGGCGGTGCGGAGTTTCTCGTCGTGGTTTGCGGCGACATCATGACCATGCCGGGCCTGCCGCGACACCCGGCGGCCGAGAGCATCGGTGTTGACGGCGACGGCCATGTGGTCGGTTTGTTCTGATGCTGCACCTTGGTATGGAAATGACCGAGGACGGGAACTAGACGATGGATTGCCCAGCCTGAGCCGTCACCGGCGCTGGCAAATGAGGAAGGCGACGACAACGAGCGTTGCCAGATCACAATTTTGTTGCCCCGCCTGATTGCAGGGGCCTGACAGGCAGCCTGGGGATGGAGCGCACCCATACCCTGGTGGGGCGAGAGGCCGAGTTTGGGCGTTTTCATAGCGTGGCGCAATCGTGTCTGTAGCGGGGCCGTGGCCAGGCTGGTATTGGCAAGACGCATATGGCGGAGGAGTTTTTGACCATCGCTGAGGCCAATAGCTTCGCTTGCCATAACGGCTTCGTGCTCGATTTCAGTTCGGCATTGGCGGCAGGGAGAACGGCCGTCGGCCGCCGCATCGCGTTGACGGTGCTCAGTGCCAGCTCCGGCGTGTCACGCCCGGCGCGGCCTTTTTTATCCAAAAAATCTCCCTACTCCGCTGCGCAGGCGTAGGGCAAAACATCGGCCAGTGCATCAACAAGGATCGCCAAGTCCGCGGCTACGGAGCCTAGGCCATCGTGGGGGCACAATTTACGCTCGTCTAGGTATAAGGCGCGATTGACCTCGAGCTGCAGGGCATGGATGCCATCCTGCGGGCGGCCGTGGTGAACGGTGGTAAAGCCGCCGGCATAGGGCCGGTTGCGCACGACGCTGTGGCCGAGCTCGGTAAGCACGGATTCGGCACGCGCCGTGAGCTCAGGCAGGCAAGCGCTGCCGTGACGATCGCCGAGCACGAAATCCGGGCTGGCCGCGCCCTGGCGTGCCAGCGCCTGTGATGGCATGGAGTGGCAATCGAGTAAGATGGCAAAGCCGAAGAGGTGGCGGGTTTCGCGCAGCAGTGCAGTGAGCGTCCGGTGATAAGGGAAGTAGCAGCTGTGTAGGCGGGTACGTGCCTCGGTGATGGGCAGAGTGTTGCTGTAGATAGCGACGCCATTGGCGGCGGTACGCGGCACCACCCCGAGCCCCGCACGTACCCGCGGCGAGTCCGGATTGGCGAAAGCGGGTAGGGGGCCGTCGAGCATACCGGGATCGAGCTCCAGCGGCTCGCGGTTGGCATCCACGTAGGTGCGCGGAAAGAGCGCCTGGACCACCGGCACGCCGAGCTTTGGCAGGCCATCGATCAGCGCGTCCACATGGGCATCCTCCGAGCGCCGCAACTCATCTAGCCCGAGGCGCGAGCTGGCGAGAAAGGCGCGGTCGTAATGGCGGCCGCTGTGGGGGGAGGCCGCAACTAGCGGCCGCGTCTGCCGCGCTGGCCGCAGGATTTCGAACGGGGGATTTGTCTCCGTCTCCATCATCGTCTCGTAGTATGACCGAAAAGCGCTCTGTGTCATCATGGTGCCGATACTAGAAGGCTGGCCACGATATCAGCCAGTTCGAGGCATCGCCTCGTGAGGCGGGACCGTCGTCCGGGCTGTTCGCTGCGCTAGCGTCGCTGTGGCAAGCGACGAAGGGCGACTGGTGCGCCGCCCACGGTCTAGCGCAAAGTTAGGACGATACGGACGGTGCCTGGATGCACGCCTATCTGCACCGGGTTGAGGGCAATGCCGGCTGCTGCTACCACCGTGCCAGACGACCCCACTGCACCGCGCGGTTGCCCGAGGAGCGGCGCGACCTCGCCAACAAGATCGTGTTGATCGCGCTTGTGGCGATCGTGGCAGAGCAGTACAACGCGGAGTACGGTAGCACGGCATTCGCCCACGACATCGCCTAGCGGTGCGCTGCTGCACGGCGATGTTCGATCATGCCATTCATGGGTTAGTAGAGGTTACGCAATGACGACGATCAACCTTTTTACACCGATTACTGTTGGCGGTTTGCCGCTGTCGCACCGGGTCATGATGGCGCCGCTTACGCGTATGCGCGCCACGGTTCCAGGAAACACCGCCAACGAAATGATGGCACAATACTATGTCCAGAGAGCCAGTCGCGGTGGATTAATTATCGCCGAAGCCTCTCAGATATCGGCGGATGGTCGCGGTGCGCCATGCACGCCCGGTATCCATTCGCCGGAGCAGATTACCGGTTGGAAACTTGTCAGTGATGCCGTGCATGCTGAAGGTGGAAATATCTACCTACAGCTCTGGCACATGGGCCGCTTGTCTCATCCTTCGCACCAGCCCGACGGCGAGTTGCCGATCGCACCGTCGGCGGTGACGCCCAACGTCGAGATCACCACGCCCGATTTCAACCGCGTGCCCTGCCCGACCCCACGCGCCCTCGGGACAGAGGAGATCCCCGGTGTGATCGAGCGCTATGTTCATGCCGCCCACTGCGCCATGGAAGCCGGCTTCGATGGCGTCGAGATCCATTCGGCGAACGGTTACCTGCTGGAGCAGTTTCTGCAGACGCGCACTAATCGCCGCAGCGACGCTTATGGCGGCTCCATCGAGAACCGCTGTCGGCTGGTGTTGGAGATTACTCAGGCCGTCTCCGGGGTGTGGGGGGCGGATCGGGTTGGCATTCGCCTGTCGCCTTTTGGCATCGCCAACGACAGTGGCGAGGATGAGCCATTGCCGCTCTATTCGCACCTCATCCGCGAGCTCGATGCGTTCGGCCTGGCCTATCTCCACCTAATCGAGCCACGCGCCAGCGGTGCCGGGCAGCGCGAGGTGGATCACGAGGGGGTGCCATCGGCAGCGGAGCTCTTTCGTCCAATTTGGCAGGGCACGCTAATCGCTGCCGGTAACTTCCGCGGCGACAGTGCCAATACAATGCTGGCGAAGGGTGATGCCGATGCAATTGCGTTCGGCCGCTTCTTCATCTCCAACCCAGATCTTCCCGAACGGCTACGCCTGGGCGCCCCTTTGACCCCCTACGACCGCGCGACCTTCTACAGCCGCGGACCGAAAGGCTATCTCGACTATCCGACGATGGATGGGCCCGCAGCAGCTTGAGCCAAAGGGAGAATGGGTACGGTATGGAGACCGCTCTTGTCGTGTTTTGGTCAACAGCACGCCTGCTAACTACAACCGAGCATCACGCGCAGCAAGGTCTACATGCGGACCACTTTCGCCGGATCGTCTGCTAAAAGTACATTACCCTTGAGGGCGATGGCCTTGGGGAAGCGTTGGAATCTAGCGTTTGCCGAAACGTTTGCCCCAGCGTGATCTGTGTTGCGCTAATGATCTTTGAGCGTGACTAGAATGGCTGTTTTATTGGATATAGGGACCGTTCAGACTGGACGCAGGAGAAAAAGCGTGCGCAAACCTGATACGTTGACGCAAGAGATTGGTGTTCTCAAGCGGCGCGAAGTAGAAGCGCGAATTCTGGCACCCGTGATCGACGCGATGGGGGACGCTTTCGGCAGGGAAAAGGTTCTTGCGATTTTGTCGGAGGCCATCGTCAAGGTTGCACGTGAACAAGGCGCGGAGATGGCTAGGGAAATGGGCAGGAATGATGCCGGGGCCTTTGTCGATAATCTTGAAGCCTGGACCCGTGACGGTGCGCTTGAGATCGAAACCGTCACCACTAGGCCAGCCAAAGTGGACTTCAACGTAAAGCACTGTCGATATGCCGAGATGTATAGAGATCTTGGCATTCCGGAACTTGGAGTCATTCTCTCATGCAATCGTGATCACGCCATGATCGAAGGGTTTGCGCCTGATGCAGAGCTCAAGCGTACGCAAACGATCTTGAGCGGTGGTCCAAATTGCGATTTTCGGTATCAATTCATGGACGATGAGGGCGATTCAAGGGCTGCGTCCAGTATTCGCAAGGGGTCGCAAGTGTAAGAGCTGGATCGGGTGGGTCGTGGTCAGAAGCTTGGGGGAAGCCTGCGATATGGTGGTTGCCGTCTGATGTCCCCACGATCTCGACCTACGCGCAGCACACTATTGACCTCGTGCCGCACGCGGTAGACGGACACCGACTTTTCGACGTTGTTGACCGGCTGCTCTCCAAGATAATTGAAGCCGACAGCGAGCTTTGCCTCTGACTTCGTCCAGCATAGTGGGCCTCCTGCGATGCCTCTTGCCCGGCGTCCGGGAGCGTGGTCAGTTTGGGTAGTAGGTTGACGGATGAGATGAAGGACGCCCGCTATGCTGAACGAGGCGCTGTTGTCGATAAACCAGGCCACCACGCGAGAGCAGTGGTCGTTACCCGAGGCAGTGGCCGGCTATGCACGCCAGGGCGTGCACGGGATTGCCGTGTGGCATGACAAGCTGCGCGAGGTCGGCCTGGCAGAAGGCGCGCGCCTATTGCGCGAGCACGACATGACCGTGACGGGCTATTGCATCGGCGGGCTGGTCACTGCCACCGACCATGCCGCTTTGTCGGCGGCGCTCGACGAAAATCGCCGCGCCATCGAGGAAGCGGCGGTGATCGGGGCGCAATGCATCGTCTTCGTTGCCGGCGGTTTGGTTGATGGCTCGAAGGATTTGGTGGGCGCGCGGGCGCGCTGTCTCGACGCGCTCGATGTGTTGCTGCCCGAGGCGAAGGCGGTCGGTGTCACTATCGCGCTCGAGCCGTTGCATCCTATGATGTGCGCCAACCGTGCTGTGCTGACCACGCTTGGCGAGGCTAATGACTGGTGCGACCGGCTGGGTGCGGGTGGCGAGCTCGGTATTGCGGTCGATGTCTATCACCTCTGGTGGGACCCCAATCTGGCACACGAAATCGGCCGCGCGGGACCGCGCATCGTTGCCTTCCATATCAACGACTGGCTCGAGGATACGCGCGATCTGCGGCTCGACCGAGGCATGATGGGCGATGGCGTGATCGATATTCCTGGCATCCGCGCCATGGTCGAAGCGACAGGCTATGCCGGGCATCGCGAAGTCGAGATATTCTCTTCTCGTGACTGGTGGCAGCGCGACCCGGACGAGGTGGTGCGTATCATCAAGGAACGTTATCAGACAGCCGTCTAGGAGGAAGTCATGGAGCCTGTTCGCTGGGGCGTGCTGGGCTGCGCCAATATCGCCTTGAGGACCGTCATTCCGGCCATGCAGCAGAATCCGTTGACGCCGGTCCTCGCACTCGCCTCGCGCAACGGCGACAAGGCGCGCGCGACCGCGGATTTGCTCGGTATTCCAAAGGCATACGGAAGCTACGAAGCGCTGCTTGCGGATGACGACATCGACGCAGTCTACAACCCCTTGCCCAATAACTTGCACCTTGAATGGAGCGTCAAGGCGCTAGACGCTGGTAAGCATGTGCTCTGCGAGAAGCCTCTCACCATGGATGCGAAAGAGGCGGAAACTCTGATCCATGCCCGCGATCGCACAGGCCTTTGCATCGAGGAAGCCATGATGGCGCGTGACCATCCGCAATGGAGTATCGTTCGAGAGCTAATTGAAGCCGGTAGGATTGGTCAGCTGCGAGCCCTCCACCTTGCCTTTTCGTATCACAATTCCGATCCCACTAATATCCGCAACAAGGTCGAGACCGGGGGTGGCGGCATTTACGACCTAGGCATCTACACCAGCACCATCGCGCGCTTGGTCTTCGCCGACGAGCCGCGCCGACTCGTGGCGCTGGTCGATATCGATCCCGACTTCGGCACCGATCGGCTGGCCTCGGTGATGCTCGATTTCGGCACCTCGCGCCAGGCTTGCTTCACCGTTGCCACCCAGACCGGGCGCTATCAGCAGGCGCAGATTCTGGGCGCTGAAGGCTGGATCCACATCGAGTTTCCCTTCGCCCACGTGCAGCCGCGTACGGTCTATCTGCATCATTGCTGTAGCCCTGGCTTCGACATCACACGCATCGAGGTGCCGACGATCAACCAGTATACTATTCAGGGAGAGCGCTTCTCGCGACTGATCCGCGGCGAGCCGACCACGGAGTGGCCGCTGGAGTTGGCGTTTGCCGGCATGCGTGTACTCGACGCTATTCGCCGCTCGCACGGAAGTGGCGGCTGGGAGGACGTATGAGCGGCGAACCCAGCACCGGCCGGGCACTGCTGCATCGCTTCAAGACGCTCGGCATCGACTATCTCTTCGCCAACTCTGGCACCGATTTTCCACCCCTTATCGAGGCCCTGGCGGGCGGTGATGTCGCGGCAATGCCGCAGCCGCTGGTCATGCCCCACGAGCACGCGGCGATGGGCATGGCGCACGGCTACACCTTGGCTACCGGAAAGCCCCAGGCAGTGATGGTGCACACTAATGTGGGGCTCGCCAATGCTGCCATCGGCGCGCTCAACGCGGCTTACGACCAGATTCCAATGATCCTCTGTTCCGGGCGCACGCCAGCCACTGAGAGCGGCCGGCTGGGCTCGCGCAGCAATCCCATCAACTGGGGCCAGGAGATGCGTGACCAAGCGGCGCTGGTGCGGGAGGTGGTGAAGTGGGACTACGAACTACGCTTCCCGGAGCAGGTCTACGATGTGGTCGACCGTGCCTGGGCCATCGCCATGTCGCAGCCGCGCGGCCCAGTATATCTCAGCCTGCCGCGCGAGGTTTTGAGCGCACCGTGCCCGCCGCCGCTGCAACCGGCACCGACCTTGGTGCCTGTGCAGATAGGTCCTGTCCACAAGGATGTGGCGAGGGCTGCCGAGATTCTGACTGCTGCCGAGCGGCCACTATTCATCGTTCAGCGTGGCGCCGGCGGTGCGGTCGGATTCGCCACCCTGGCTGGTCTGGTCGAGCGCTGGTCCATTCCCGTTGCTCAGTTTTGGCCGCTGCAGCTCGCTATCGCCAGCGATCATGCCATGAATGCGGGTTACGACCCGGCGCCGTGGCTGGTTGAGGCTGATGCGGTGCTGGTTATCAACGCGCTGACTCCCTGGGCGCCATCGCAAGTCTCGCCGCCAGACGACTGCAAGGTTATTCACATCGGGCCCGATCCCTTGTTCGCTCGCTATCCAATACGCGGCTTCCGGGCTGACGTGACGGTGGCGGGTGAGGTGGCAGCGGTGCTGGCCGCGCTGGATGCTGAGATGGGTGCGCCGGGCGAGTTGACGCGGCGTGCGCACGTTGCCGGCCGCTGTGCGGAGATACGCTCTGCCGCCGAGGCTGAGGCCGCCGCGGGCCGGGGTGCCCCCATGACAAAGGCCTGGGCCGCGCAGTGCGTGTCGGACCTGCTGGCCGAGCATGACGGCGTGCTGTTCACTGAGCTCGGTTGTCCCACGGCGAACATGACGCTGCGCCATGCGGAGGCCTTCTACCAGGAGCCCCACTCGGGCGGGCTCGGCTGGGGCTTTCCGGCGGCGCTCGGCAGGCGTCTCGCCGAACCCGGTCGGCTCGTGGTGGCGACCGTCGGCGATGGCTCCTATATCTTTGCCAACCCTACGGCCTGCCATCAGATTGCCGAGGCGCTGGACCTACCGATCCTGCTCGTCGTGCTCAACAACGCCGCCTGGGACGCGGTGCGTCGGGCCACTCTCGAGATATTCCCCGACGGTCATGCCGCACGCGCCAATGCGATGCCGCTGACCTCTCTCGCGCCGACCCCCGATTTTGCCAAACTCGCAGAGGCCCATCGTGCCTGGTCGCAGACGGTCGAAGCGGGCAGAGAGCTACCGGCAGCGCTTGCGCACGCGGCCCAGGTGGTGTTGAAGGAGCGTCGTCTGGCTTTGTTGGAAGTGCGGGTCTCTTAAGAGAATGGGCAAAATACCACTGGGCGCCATCCCGGGCCACTACGCGGCGCTGCTCGGCGAGGACCGGGTGGCCCTGATCCACCCAGAAGGTGAACTAAGCTGGGGCGGGCTCGAGCGCGCCACGAACCAACGGGCGCGTCGGCTTGCCAAGCTCGGCGTGGAAGCGGACGACCTGGTCACCATTGCCCTGCCCAACGGCAATCGCTTCTTCGAGACCACGTTCGCGATCTGGAAGCTGGGGGCGACACCGCATGTGGTGTCCTCGCGCCTGCCGGCGGCGGAGTTGCAGGAAATCATCGCCGTGGCCAAGCCGCGCCTGGTTATCGGTCCCGATCCGGAAATTCTGCCCGGCACCACAGTCCTGCCCGCGGATTTCACGGCCACAAGCCATGACGACGGGCCCATGCCGGCCAAGGTCGCGCACTATTGGAAGGCCATGTCGAGTGGCGGTTCCACGGGGCGGCCCAAGATCATCGTCGATCATAATCCGGCGGTGTTCGATCCGGATGAAGAGGATTTCCTCGACATGCCGAGCGCGGGCTGCCTGTTAAACCCGGGCCCACTCTATCACAATGCACCCTTCATCATGGCGCATCGCGGCCTCTTTCGCGGCAACCAAGTGGTGGGCATGCTGCGCTTTGACGCGGCGGAGTCTCTGCGCCTGATCGAGCAGCACTGCGTTGAATGGGTGATGATGGTACCAACCATGATGCACCGTATCTGGCGCCTCGATGCGGCCGAGCGCGAGGCCTTCGATTTGTCGAGTTTGCGTATCGTTAGCCATGTCGCGGCACCCATGCCGGTCTGGCTCAAGCAGAACTGGATCGACTGGCTTGGGTCTGAGCGCGTCTGGGAGCTCTATGGCGGCACTGAAGGTACTGGCGTCACTTGGTGCAGCGGCACGGAATGGCTAGCGCACAAGGGTACCGTCGGTAAGACCGTGCGGGGCTCTAGCGTGCGCATTCTCGACGAAAATGGCAAAGATTGTCCGTCCGGGGTCATGGGCGAAGTCTATCTGATGCCGGAAGCCGGACCCGGAACTAGCTATCACTATATCGGCGCAGAGGCCAAAGTCGCGGATGGGGGCTGGGAGACTCTCGGCGATGTTGGCTACGTCGACGAGGACGGCTATCTCTATCTCGGTGACCGCCGTGGAGACATGATCATCTCGGGCGGTGCCAACATCTATCCGGCCGAGGTTGAGTCGACGCTGGCCGAGCATCCGGGCGTCGATACGGTAGTGGCGATTGGCTTGCCAGACGAGGACATGGGAGAGCTCGTGCACGCCATCGTACAGCCGCACGACGACTGGAACGACAAACTCGACGACGCCATGTTGGCGGAGTTCGTCGAAGAGCGGCTAGCCCGTTACAAGACACCGCGCAGTTATGAGTTTGTCACCTATTCATTGCGCAACGATGCTGGAAAAGTACGCCGCTCCCAGCTGCGCGCCGAGCGCATTCCCACTAAAGCCTAGGTTGGCTCCAACTCACGCTCTACCATCGGCTTGATCTCGGTATGAAAGTTTCCATGGTCACCAACGCTTTGCGGTGTGACGATCCGCCAACCTGGAAGTGAAACATGTAGTGCGAGGCACGTGAGGCGCGGATCTTGCCGCAGAGGTGCTCGGCGATGATCTCGCAATCGCCGATCAGGAGGTTCTGTGCCATCTCCTCGAGCGGAATCTCATCCGGCAGGGGCACTTCCGTCATCATGCCGCCGTCCATCACTTCGGCGCGCCGCCGCAGCGTTGAGGTCAGCCGCATCTGGTGGCGGCAGTTGTCAGCATAGGCCAGCGTCTTCTCCGGGCTTTCCGTGACGCACATGAAGCGTTGCACGCCAAGCGGCATAGTCTCGCTATCGCGCCCTTCCGCTGCGAACATCTCGGCGACGCGCGCGCACATGGTGCGTTGGTATTCAGCCCCTAGCCAACGTCCGGTGAACATGGGCGTCAGACCGCGCTGGGCGCAAAGCCTGTGGCCGAAGGGGTTGTCGCCGGCAAGCCAGATGTTTGGTATGTCATTGACAGGGCGGGCGCTGATATGGGTCTCGGGCAGCTGATAGTATCGACCGTCGTAAGCGAAGGTCTCTTGCCCGAAGGCGAGTAACAGCATGTCGAGAAATTTCGTCAGCATGCCCTGGGCATCGGTCAGATCCTTGCCGAAGCGGTCGAACTCGTAGGGCTGATAGCCGCTGCCGACACCGAGCACCAGGCGCCCGCCGCTCAAGGAATCGACCATGCCGATCTCCGCCAACAGGCGTGCCGGATCATAAAGCGGTACCACAATCACCGCGGGACCGAGCTTGATCTCCTTAGTGACGCCCGCGCAATGGGCCGCCATGAGCAAGGGCGAAGGGCAGATACAGTAATTGGAGAAATGATGCTCGGCAAACCAAGCGATCTCGAAGCCAAGCCCGGCCACACGCTGGTGGTGGACGGCGGCGCGACCCTGATCAGCCGGGCGCGTGCGTCCGACGACCAGCCTGCGGACCCCTGAAGAGAGACGGTGACCGACGGGCAAGCTTGCGGCAGGCGGGCGGGGGCTATGTTGCGCAGCGGGGTAGCGGAAGTCCCGATTCCCTGCTATGCCGGGCGCCTTGGGCTCCCTGCAAAAAAGCTAACAAGAGAAGTGAGGCGATGAAGGCAATACGGTATGAAGCGCCGCGCGACCTGGATCAGGCGGTGGCATTACTGAACGAGGCCGGCGGCGATGCGCGCGTGTTGGCTGGCGGCAGCGACCTCCTGGTACAGATGCGCGCCGGTCTGGTGCGGCCCGGGCTGATCGTGGATGTGAAGCACATTGAGCAGATGTGCACTATCGGCAATGACGATGGTGGATTTCGCATTGGTGCCGCGGTATGCGGCGCGGCGGTGGGTGAACATGCGGCTCTCGGTGCGGCTTGGCCGGGCGTCGTGGAGGCGACCGAGCTGATCGGCTCGACACAGGTTCAGGGCCGGGCTTCGCCAGGTGGCAATCTTTGCAATGCTTCGCCTGCGGCCGATAGCGTACCCGCCATGGTTGCGGCTGGCGCCGTATGCACTGTCGTCGGGGCGAACGGCAGCCGTGACGTGGCGGTCGAGGATATTCCGACCGGCCCGGGGCAGACCTCGCTCGCAGCGGGCGAATTGGTGGTGGATTTCCGCCTGCCACCGCGTCCGACGAACGCGTCTGACGCCTATCTGCGCTTCATCCCACGCACCGAGATGGACATCGCCGTGGTCGGCGTTGGCATCAGTCTCAGCCTCGACGGCGGCGGCAACGTGAGTGCCGCGCGGGTCGCCTTGGGGGCCGTTGCGCCGACGGTTCTGCGTGTCGATGCCGCGGCGGAGGCGATCACCGGACGCGGCCTCGATGAGGCCGCGCTCGACGCATTGGCTGCCGCTGCCAGCGCCGCTTGCCGCCCGATAGACGACAAGCGCGGCACTGCCGAATATCGAATAAAGGTGGCGGGCGTGCTGGCCCGGCGCGTCGCCCTTATTGCTAAAGATCGGGCAGGGAGCTAAGCAATGGCACGGCATCACGTAACCACCACCGTCAACGGAGAGCCCGTTGAATTTCTCTGTGATACCGAGCAGACCCTGCTCGATGCGCTGCGCGACGAGCTTAGTCTGACAGGCGCCAAGGAAGGCTGTTCTTCTGGCGACTGCGGCGCCTGCAGCGTCATCGTCGATGACAGGCTGGTGTGCTCCTGCCTGGTGCTCGGGGTTGAGGCCGAGGGCGCTAAGATCGAGACAATCGAGGGCATGGCTGAGGGCGAGAAGTTGCATCCGTTGCAGCGGGTTTTTCTGGAAGAGGCAGCGCTACAATGCGGCTTCTGCACGCCGGGTATTCTCGTCGCCGCAAAGTCACTATTGGAGCGCAATCCGGATCCGAGCGAGATCGAGATCCGCTATTGGTTAGCTGGCAATCTTTGTCGCTGTACGGGCTATGACAAGGTGGTGCGCGCGGTGCAAGACGCGGCTGCCGAGATGAGGGGAGCCTAGCGATGGGTGAACAGTCCCAAAATTACAAGTGGATAGGCAAGCGCACCTTGCGTCCGGACGGTCCGGACAAGGTAACCGGACGGGCCAAGTTCGGCGCTGACCTGGCTTTGCCGGGCATGCTGCACGGCCGTGTGCTGCGCAGTTCCCATGCCCATGCCAACATCCGCGGCATCGATACCAGCAAGGCTGAGGCTCTGCCCGGCGTTAAGGCGGTGATCACCGGTGCCGACTTTCCCAATCCCGGCCAGGGCAAGATGATCGCTTTCGGCGAAGGGCAACTCAACTACAGCGACATGGCGCGCAACGTTATTGCGCGCGAGAAGGCGTTTTATGACGGCCATGCAGTCGCCGCGGTGGCGGCAACGAGCGCGGCAGCCGCCGAGGAGGCCCTATCGCTGATCGAGGTCGACTACGAGTTGCTGCCACACGTCATCGACGTCGAGGCGGCGATGGAGCCGAATGCGCCCGTGTTGCATGATAACCTGTTTACCGACGGTGTTACGCCAACGCCCGACAAGCCGTCCAATATAGCCAGTCGCCTGGAGTTCAATCTCGGCGACGTCGAGGCCGGCTTCGCCAAGGCCGACGCGGTGGTTGAGCGCAAGTTTACCACCCAACCCGTGCATCAGGGCTATATCGAGCCCCACGCTGTGGTCGCCGAGGCCACTGAGGACGGCCAGGTACGCATCTGGTGCTCCTCCCAGGGTGCCTTCATGGTACGTGGCAACACGGCCCAGGCCCTGGGGATGGACATGGCGCAGATTCGCGTTACCCCGGCCGAGATCGGCGGCGCTTTCGGCGGCAAGACCGTGATCTATCTGGAACCGCTGGCGGTGCGCCTGTCGCAAAAGGCGGGGCGGCCTGTTCGCATGGTGATGAGCCGCGAGGAGGTTTTCCGCGGCTCCGGCCCGACCTCGGGCTCGGCGATGGAAGTTAAGATTGGCGTCACCAAAGATGGTAAGATCACCGCTGCCCAGGCGACTCTCAAGTTCCAGGCTGGTGCCTTCCAGGGCTCGCCGGCGGGGCCCGGTGCCATGTGTGCCTTTGGGCCCTACGACCTGGAGAACGTCAACGTGGTCGGCTACGACGTGGTGGTCAATCGGCCCAAGGTCGCGGCCTATCGCGCACCCGGCGCGCCGATCTCTGAGTTTGCCGTCGAAAGCGTGCTCGACGAGATCGCCGGCAAGATCGGTATCGACCCGTTGGAGTTGCGCCTGAAGAACGGCGCTAAGGAAGGCACCCAGGCCGCCTATGGTCCCAAGTTCGGCCCGATTGGCTATCTGGAGACCGTCGAGGCGGCAAAAGCGCACGAGCATTACGCGGCACCGTTGGGACCCAACCAGGGCAGGGGAGTGGCCTCGGGCTTCTGGTTCAATATCGGCGGCGAGTCGAGTGCGTCAATGCAGATCAGCGAGGACGGTACCGCGACGGTGCTCACCGGCAGCCCCGACATCGGCGGCTCGCGCGCCTCGATGGCGATCATGGCGGCAGAGGTGCTGGGCATCGATGTCGATAAGGTGCGCCCGATAGTCGCCGACACTAACTCCGTCGGCTACTGTTTCGTGACTGGCGGTAGCCGCGTCACTTTCGCCACCGGTATGGCGGTGATTCAGGCCGCCGAAGACGTCGTTGACCAGATGCGCCAGCGCGCCGCCAAGGAATGGGACATTCCCGTTGATGCGGTGGTCTGGGAGGATGGCTGTGCCAAGCCAGCGGGTAGCAATGCGGGCGACTTCGAGCCGATGTCGATGGCTGAGATCGCTGGCAACTCGGCGCGTACCGGCGGCCCCATCAACGGCAAGGGTGCGCTCAATGCGAGCGGCGCCGGGCCGGGCTTCGGCACCCACATCTGCGACGTCGAGGTCGATCCCGAGACCGGGCGCGTAACCATCCTGCGCTATACCGCGGTGCAGGACGTTGGCCGCGCTATCCATCCGGGCTATGTCGAGGGCCAGCTCCAGGGTGGCGTTGCCCAGGGGATCGGCTGGGCGCTCAACGAGGAGTACATCTACGACGCTGATGGCCGGCTGGAAAATCCCGGCTTTCTCGATTATCGTATCCCGGTCGCCTCCGACCTGCCGATGATCGAGGCGGTATTGCTAGAAGTACCCAATCCGCGCCACCCCTTCGGCGTGCGCGGTGTTGGCGAGGTACCGATCATCCCGCCGATGGCGGCGGTGGCCAATGCGATTGCCAACGCGGTCGGTGCGCGGGTACCGGACCTGCCGATCTCACCGCCGAAGCTGCTTGCGGCTATCGACGCCAAAGGTGACTGAGCCGCCGCTATGGCGCGCGTGCTGCTGCCGCGCAGCGTCGGCGAGCAATATGCGGATGGCGAGACCGAGTTCGAGATTGCGGGCACGACGGTGCGCGAGATTGTGCGCGCCCTCGATGCCCGCATTCCAGGAATCGGCGAACTGATCCAGGAGACGATGGCCGTCGCCGTTGATGGCGAAATTTTTCAAGATCCATACCTCGAGGAGGTCCAGCCCGATAGCGAGCTGTTCGTCCTGCCTAAGATCGGCGGTGGGACCGTCTTATAGGAAGGCAAGTCTCAGCATCGTTGAGGCCTAGATTTTTATGTAGAACGGTAGGAGTTTGGCGTTTGGCGCCAATCTGCCGTAATCATACGATTTCTGCGAAGGCTGGGTTGTACATCCCGTACATGAACGGGATGTATAAAGTCTTGCTCACACGATGCAAGACTATAAAAATTTAAGTTATTACAAATAAAAATAATAGTTATTTAAGATCAAGTTTATAAATATCTAGAATTTCTTTCCCAATGTATTTTATGACTTGACTTGTATTTGCGACAAGACAAGCTAACTTTTACTTTTATCGAACCGAAGATAAATTATTTTAGATTGACTCTAAGTATTCCCTTCACGTCGATGCTCTGTCGATATTGCAAGTACACAGAACATTGCTATGCGAGTTATATCGAGTTCTTCGGCTATAGGCAAAATCGGCAAAAATGGAAATTCGGTTAATCTAGATCAAGGCAACAGCGGATTCGGCGTGCCAGCTTGCAGTTGTTACTGGCGTGTTACCGATTATATGGCGGTTACTTCCCGGTAAGCGCATCGCCGTAGTTAAGGTGCGGCTTGATTGTGTAAGACCCGGTCGAAGGGAAAGATGACGTAATGTTTCTGCGCACACGGTCCGTACTTACTGGAAGTATTTTCTTGATTCTTTCGGTTTCCGCCTCATCCTACGCGGCTAAATACACCGAGACCGACGTTGCTGATGGTGGCACCATCAGCGGTTTAGTGTCGTTTGTAGGTGCACTGCCGGCAGATGCGGTGGAGCAGATTGCGATCACCAAGAACCCGGATGTCTGCGGGGACGGGTATCGCGAGGTGGTCTGGGTCGATGTTCAGGACGGCGCCTTACGGGGCAGCTTCGTGTTCATCGAGAAGATCAAGGAAGGCAAGGCCTGGGCCGAGCCGGAAGCCGGTAACTACGTGATTGCCCAGAAGGGCTGCCGCTTCCGTCCCTGGGCGCAGGTTGTCAGGCCAGGCCCGATCCTGATCCGCAATGAAGACCCCGGGGTACTGCACAATATCAATACTCGCGAGCTTATCGGTGTCGAGAAGGGGCGCGTAGTCAAGCGTACCATGTTCAACTTCGGTCAGCCAGATCCGGGGGACATCGAGGAGACCATAAAGCCACGGCGATCGGCCTATATCAGCATAAACTGCGAGGCGCATAATTTCATGTTCGGCTACATGATGGCGCCAAAACATCCCTATGCTGTGGTTGTCGGCGAGGATGGTAGCTTCGCTATCGATAACGTTCCGGCAGGCACCTACACGCTCAAAGCGTGGCATCCGAGATTTGGCGTCCAGGAAACGGAAGTTACTGTCGATGCCAGCGGCGACACTGTCGTCGAGTTTACTTATTCGGCCGAATAGGCACTTGTCGAACCGGAGACGGGCATCGGGCGAGCCCTGTCAGTGGAGGATAACGCGATGATACGGCCCTCTGCGCTTTTGCTTAGTCGAACGGCTACGGCTAACGCTGCTGTTGTTGCGGCGGGGCTTTGCTTTGCTTTGTTGTTTCCCCCCGGCGTGGCGGCCGAGCCCTGGCCAGAGATTGGACCGCTGCCGGCTGCTGATGCTGCCGATCCGGCTGCTGTGGAAATGGGCAAGCGGTTGTTCTTTGATGCACGGGTCTCGGGCGACGGCGCCATAAGCTGCGCCACATGCCATAATCCTGCTAAGGGCTATGGCGATGGTCTGCCACTCTCCAAGGCTTATCCCGGCACGCGCCACTTTCGGAACGCGCCAACCCTGATCAACGCCCACTTCAAGGCCTCTTTCGCCGACGTCGGCTGGGGTTGGGCCGGCCAGATGGGCGGCAATCTTAACGATGTCATGCGGGACCAGATCACCGAGACGGTGAGCATGAATATGGATATGCGCATCATGCACTAGCGCATGAAGCAGGACGTGGTCTATGCCGAGATGTGCGCCTCGATTTACGGTGGCGACTGCTCTTCGGGAAAGGCCCGTAAGGCGCTGGTCACCTTCGTCGAGACCCTGGTCTCTATCGACGCTCCCTTCGACACCGGAACCATGTCGGAGGCCGCCGAACGCGGCCAGGCCCTATTCGAGGGCAAGGCCAACTGCATCAGTTGTCACAACGGCCCCTATTTCTCGGACGGCAAGCCGCACAACACCGGCGTGCCCGAGAACATGGAAGTGTTTCGTGATCCTATTCGCCATCTCACTTATCGCGCCGTGATCCATTCCTACGGCGTGCCGAAGATGGGCATCTGGCGCCGCGACGTGGGCTATTTCATGGTCAGCAAGAATTATGGTGACGTCGGCAAGTTCATAACACCGACCTTGCGCGAGACGCTCTACACGGCGCCTTACATGCACAACGGCACCATCCCCACGCTGGCCGAGGTGGTCGCCTTTTACGATGACGGCGGCGGCCAGGACGATCCGCTCGCGAGGGAGCTCGAGCCACTCAATCTCACGCGCGGCGAGCGCTCCGATCTGGTGGCCTTTCTGGAAAGCCTGAGCAGCGTCACGCCAGTGACCATGGATCCGCTAAAGATCGATCAGAAGTACCAGCCGACTGACGATTGGCTAAACGTACAGAATTAGAGAGCGAGACAGGCCATGAAGCAGACACTGCGTATGTTGGGATTGCCGCTGCTGAGCATTGTGGCGATGATTACTCTCGGCATTCCCGGTGCCTGGGCGGAGGACGACCCGGACTTTGATCCGCCGCTGGTACCGCTGCCGCCGGTGCCCGAGCCGCCTGACAACCTGATAACGCCGGAAAAGGCCGAGCTCGGCCGCCTGCTCTATTTCGATCCCAAGCTGTCGGGCGATGCTAGCCTGGGCTGTGGCGACTGTCACGATCCTAAGCAGGGCTGGGGCTTCAACGATCCCATCTGCCGTGGCTATCCGGGCGTGGTGCATTGGCGCAACTGCCACACGGCGGTCAATACGGGTTACCTCAGCAAGCTTTTCTGGCAGGGCAACGCCACGAGCTTAGAGGCTCAGGCTAAGTCTGCCGCCACCGGCGGCATATCGGGAAATGGTGAGGCGGACGTTATGGAGCAAAGGTTGCGCCAGACGCCCTACTACGTTGCCGAGTTCAATCGCGTCTTCGGCACCGAGCGACCGATCCTCAACGACGCCTGGCTGGCCATCGCCACTTTTGAACGCGCTATGCTGACCCAGTACGACACGCCTTTGGACCGCCACCTAGAAGGCGATGACACGGCGTTATCGGATGAGGCCAAGCTCGGTCTTGAACTGTTCACGGGCAAGGCCAACTGCATCGAGTGCCACAATGGCCCGGTACTGTCAGACGAGAAGTATTACAATCTTGGTGTGCCGCGTCCCTATGAATGGGAAGAGACCGGCCTCAACACCATCACCTATCGCTTCGAGCTCTACCAAAAGGGCGTGCACGAGGATTACTATCGAGAGTTCAAGGACGATCTAGGCCTCTATTTCACCACCAAGCGCCCCAGCGACATGGGCAAGTTCCGCACCCAGCCTCTGCGTTATCTCGCCTACACAGCGCCCTACATGCACGCCGGGCAATTCTACACCTTGGAAGAGGTCATCGACTTCTACAATGACGGCGGTGGCGACAATGAGTTCACCGAGCGGGCCGGCAACAAGACGCCCATCCTCAAGCCGCTCAATCTGAGCGACGAGGAGAAGGAAGCGCTGGTCATTTTTCTCGAGGAGATCAGCGGCGAGGAGATCGTTATGCCTGTGCCGAAGGTTCCGACCTACGAGGCGATGCCGGATGTCGCCGGCCTCAGCCAAGCCGAAGCTAAGCGTATCGGGCTCGAGTTCTATCTCGCCGCCCAAGGGATTGAGTAGGGAAAGCGTCATGAGCAGCCTCAAGACGGACGCACACGAACACGCAATAAAATCTGAGCCGAAACACGATTGTCTCAGTCGCCGCAGCTTTCTCATTGGCACTGGTGCCGCGGCGACCGGAACGGTAATGCTGACCGGCATCCCGGGGCTCGAAGGCAAGGCCTGGGCGGCCCATGTGGCGCGCTACCCGCGCATCCTGATAGCCAAACTCAGCGCACTTCAAGTGGAACGACCACAACGCTTCAAGTATCCCGATGACGGCAAGAATACCAACAGCATGTTGGTCAAGCTTGGGCAGGAGGCGGGTGGTGGTATAGGTCCCGATCGCGATGTGATCGCCTTCAACACGCTTTGCACCCACATGGGCGCAGACCTCGGCCGCTACTACAAGGCCAGCGACACGGCGCTCGGCCCGTGCCCGTTCCATCAATCTGTTTTCGATCTGACCCGGCACGGGATCATCATCAGCGGTCACGCCACGGAAAGCCTACCGCAGGTTCTGCTTGAGCTCGATGGCGACGAGATTTGGGCCGTCGGCATGGTCGGCCTGATTTACGGCCGTTACGACAATCTTGCGGCATAGAGGGGAATATCCATCATGGCAGTCACCACCTCTACACCCTTCTATCAGCCCGTCGACACCGTCACCCTGCCACCGATTAACGCCGAGGTACTGACCACCTGTTGTGATTACTGCGTCGTTGCCTGCGGTTACAAAATCTATCGCTGGCCGGCCGAGGGCCCGCATGGCGGACCGGCCAAGGAGGAGAACGCACTCAACCGCGACTATCCGCTTTCACCGCTGGCGGGCAACTGGCTGGGTCCGAACCAGTTCACGCAGGCGGGGCACAACGGCAAACTGCACAACTTCGCCATCATCGCCGATGCTGACGCCGACGTGGTCAACGTACGCGGCGGCCACAGCATCCGTGGCGGCTGTATCTCGCAGAAGGTCTACAGCCCGCGGCTGGCCACGCGCGACAGACTGAAATACCCCCTGGTCCGCGTCAACGATATCTTGATGCCGGTGACCTGGGATTTCGCTCTCGACATCATGGCCGAGGTGTCCAAGCACGTTATCCGCCATCACGGCGAACAAGCTTGGGCAATGAAGTATTTCAGCTACCAGTTTTACGAGAATACCTACGCGCTGACCAAACTAGCCTTCCGCAGTATCAACACGCCCGCGGTCGCACATCATGATCACCCCTCGATCGTCGACTCGGCGCCGGGCTGGACAGATATAGGCTACGATATCTTCGGCGCCTGCTATGAGGATTTCTCACTCGCCGACTGCATCGTCTGCTCCGGTACGGATCCCTATGAGACTAAGACCGTGCTTTGGAACGAGTGGATTCTGAAAGGCATCGCCAAGAACAAGACCAAGGTGATCATGATTAACCCGCGCCGGACCATGGGCGCGGCCTATGCCGAGAAGCATGGTGGCCTGCATATCGACCTCAACCCAGGCTCGGACACCGTCGTGCACATGGCGATCCAGAGAATCATCATTGAGAACGGCTGGCAGGATCAGGCATTCATCGACAAGTGGACGAACAATTTCTGGGAGACCGATTCCGGCTTCGGCCAGGGTACACGTAACACACCGTGGCAGTGGCGCACCACCTGGGGCAAGTTCCAGGTCGATGGCTGGGAAGACTGGAAGGAATGGCTGCTATCGCAGGAGGAGTCGAAACCCGAGGTGGCGGCACGCATCGCCGGCATCGACCCGCAGAAGCTCTATCAGGCGGCCGAGATGATGGCCAAGCCGAAGGAAGACGGCGAGCGTCCACGCACTACTATTGGCATTGAAAAAGGTAACTATTGGTCGAATAACTACCTTAACACCGTGTCGATCGGCACACTCGGCATTATCCTCGGTTGCGGCGGCCGTCCCGGACGCGCCATCACGCGCTTCGGTGGCCACCAGCGTGGCGGCAGCAATGGCGGCCCCTATCCTAACCTCAAGTCACCCTACAAGGTTGGTGGCAGGCGGCGTAATCGCCTCGACCTCGACCGCTGGTTGCAGTCTGGACAGGTGCGCTTCGCTTATGTGGTCGGCACCACCTGGGTCCAGGCCATGGCCGGCTCGTCGGCGCTCGGGGATGCCTTCCGCCGCTATACGCGCAATAACCCGCACCAGATCCGCTCGCTCGACAAGGAAGAGATCATCGCAACTCTCAAGCGACGGGTCGACAGTGGCGGCACGGTCGTCGCCAACCAGGACATCTATATGGTCGACCCGATAGGTGCCAAATATGCCGATATCGTGTTGCCAGCAGCGACTTGGGGCGAGTCCGATTTTACGCGCGCGAACGGTGAGCGTCGCATTCGGCTGTATTCGGCTTTCTACGACCCGCCGGGCGATGCCAAGCCGGACTGGAAGATCGTCTCCATGTTCGCCAAGAAGATGGGCTTCTCGGGCTACGACTGGAACGAGCCCAACGACGTCTTTGAGGAATCCTGTCGCTTCAGCCGTGGCGGGCGTACCGATTACAATGTGCTGCGCACCGTCGCTATGCGACGAGGTATGAAAGCGCATGAATTGTTGCGTAGCTATGGTACCACCGGTCTGCAATGTCCGTTGCTTCTCGACGGCGATACTATCCTCGAGACCAAGCGGCTGCACGATGTCGAACGCACCGACGTTCCAGACACCGGGCCAGAAGGGGTCACTGTGGCGGGCAAGAATATTTTTGCCTTCAAGAGCCACGCCGGAAAGCTCAACCTGCTGAAATCACCATGGAGCGTGTGGAGCGACTTCTATGATTTCATGACGCCCAAGGGCGATGAGCTGTGGGTGACCAATGGCCGCATCAACGAGATCTGGCAATCGGGTTTCGACGATACCGAGCGGCGCGCCTATATCCAGCAGCGCTGGCCCATGAACTTCGCCGAGATCCACCCCGACGATGCTGCCTCGCGCGGCATTGAATCCGGCGACATGGTAGCCATTCAGTCGGCGCGGGTACCAGTGCTGAAGGACTACAACCTCTTCGTCAAGAGCGATGATATGAGCTTCGACGGCCAGATGAAGCGCGGTCATATTGATTTGGTGACGGGACAGTTCTCGGCCGTGGCGATTGTCACGCCGGCGATCAAGAAAGGCGTTGTATTCACCAATTTCTTGGCCAAGAACGCGCCGGCCAACGCCATTGTACCGCGCGTGCCGGATCCGCTGACGTTGAACTATCGCTTTAAGATCGCATCGGGCACGGTCCAGCGCATGGGTGAATCACCCTTCAAGAAGGACTTCTCGCAAATGTCCTTCAGACGTCGCGACATCGTCTAAGGGTAGGCGGTGGTAAGGCATGCGGGTGCGTAGCGGAGCGATGACAATGGCGGCGCAAGCGGCCCGGTGTCCGACCCATCCCGGTTGTGTCGCTGGTTGGCGATGATCGAAGCGCTGGATAACGATCCACCGGCGAATACCGATCCTTTCGGCGAAGGTGCGGACCGTGTTGCCGTTGTCGCGGCGCTGCGCGCCAAGCTCGACGGGGATGTGCCGGACCTGCGCAGTTGCAGCCTCGCGGCCCTGGCCCGCCTCGGTGCGCTCGATTTGGCAACCCGCACGCGGCTTGTGGTAGCGCTCGACGATGCTGATCCGGACATCCGCGGCCATGCTGCCATGGCGGCCGGTACGTTGGTGCTTGATGACGCGGTCGAGGCCCTGGTGGCGCGGATGAAGGGTGACCCCGATGGCGAGGTCCGCATCCATGCCACCGTGGCGCTCGGCGCCATCGCCGCGCCGCGCTCGCTGCCGGCGTTGGTCGACTGCCTTTCTCACGAGGGCTATCCTGCGCTCGATAACCCGGTCGACGATGACGAGTTCATGGCATCCTGGGAAGTCGAGGCGCAAGCTCTGAAGGCGCTCGGCAAGATAGGAGGTATGCGGGCGCTGCCGGCACTTCTGGCGGTGGTCGAAGACCCGGAACTCGACGACCTGCAGGAGCTTGCCATCCAGGCTCTTGCCAGGCTCGACGGTGAGGCGGCACGACAGGCGGTTCTGACGCGCCTCGGTGGTGAGGACGCTCGTGCCCGGCGTCGTGCAGCGCGGGCCCTGGTGCAGCTGCCGGAGATCGCTGCCGGTGGGGGTCGCTTGGCTCCAGACCTGGTAGCGTTAATCCCGCAATTGCTCGACGACCACGACCCCTTGGTGCGTATCGGCGTGATCCGCGCACTCGGCGCCTGTGGCAACCGAGATTATATAGTTCCGCTCGTGGGCTTACTCGTTTCCCGTGACACGGAAGTGCGCGAGGCAGTCGTTGCCGTGCTTATGCAACGTGGCGACGCTGCGCTTGAGCCGCGCCTGCTTGAGTTGCTCGCATTTCGCGATGAACAGGTTCGCCAGGCGGTGGTTAGGGTCTTGGCTCGCATCGGCGGCAGCACCTCGGTGGTGCCGCTGGCTGCGCTGCTCGATGGCGCCGGTGGGGAGTTGCAGCGCGATGTGGTTCGCGCCTTGTCGGCAATCGGTGAGCCCGGAGCGGAGCGGGAGTTGTTGGCCTGTCTCGCCGATTCCGATGCCGACATCTATGTGCGTGCCGAGGCGCTAACAGCGCTGCACCCAGGTGACGGTGAGGACAACGCGGCCCGCAGCGCTCTGTTCGCCGCCATCGGCGACAGCGACGAGCGCATTTGCCACGCGGCAGCGACGACCCTGGCAAATTTCGATAGCGCCGCTGTCATCACGCGTCTCATCGAGGTACTCGCGGTCGGCGGACAGACGCAGGAGGCACCTGTGCCGGAGGGCACGGTGCTGCCACCAGAGATCGTCGACTGGGTGCGTGATTCGGCTGCCGCGGATCCCGCCACTTCAACGCTTGCCGCGATGCTCGCTGCTGAGCCAGAAGGACTGGCCGGCGCAAGTGAGCCGGATGCCGAGGACGGCGAGGCGCCAGCGCGCGTCGTTGCCGCCAAGCTGCTGGGGCTGCTTGGCACGGCCGATAGCCGCGTGCCGCCCGCCCTGATCGCTGCGGCGGGGACCGGTTTTCCCGATTTGCGTGCACAAGCGCTTGCTACCCTTGCCGGGTTTGAAGACGTCGGTGCGGTCGCAGCGGTTGTGGCGGGCTTGGCTGCGGACCAGCCCGCGATCAGGTTGGCGGCTTTGGCCACCGCCGAAACCTATGCCGCAACGGCTGAAACCGTGGCCGGCGCTAGTGCGCTGCTCGACGACTCGGATGTTGATATTCGCTCCCGCGCCGTGCGCTTCCTCGTGCATTGCGGTGGGGAGGTGGCCGACAAAGCGTTGTTGCACGGCCTGAACGACGCAGAGACAGACGTCTGCCGAGAGGCGTTGCGCGGGCTGACGGCAGAGTGCTTCGGCGACCCGCAGCGCGATGCGACGCTGGCTCTGCTATTCCGACCCGATGCCAGCCTGGCCCGTGATGTGATCGCTGCGCTGCGGCGCGTTGCTGACGGACGTTCGGTTGTCAGGCTCATGCATATTCTGTCGCAACCGGAATGCATCGGGTTGCATGGCATCTGTATTGACTCCCTCGCCGGCATTTTGGCTCCGGGCGTTGACGGGACAAGCGAGGTCGCGTGAACAAATTTATGGCGCGGTATGCCCTTTCGAAACTTGTCTTTGCGCTGTTTGTCTTTCTGCTGTCGGGTGGTCTGGCCGCTGCAGACGAGGAGGCCAGCACGATCGAACCTACGGTCGAATGCGGAGAGGCGCCTGCCGTAGGCACCGATGCTGAAGGCGGGTCACCGAAACCCATAGAAGATGAGGTCCTAGCGCTGCTCTACGAGGAGAACTGTGCCTTTTGTCATGGTTATGACGGCACTCCGATACTTCCCGGCACACCCAATTTTGCGGAAGGCGAGCGCCTCGAAAAATGCAATGCGGCACTGCTCGTGACCATGAAGATGGGCAAAAACGACATGCCACCCTGGGAAGATGTGCTCAGCCTGCACGAGCAGCGACAGCTTCTGAATTTCGTCAGGCGCTTCGTTGCCGGAGAGAAATAGATGACAGTTTCGCACAGGCCCGGTGATCGTAGGAGCTGGTGCCGCCTCGGCGTCACCGCGCTCGGCGTGCTTTGCTTGGCGCTTATTGCTTCGCCGGCGGCAGCGCAGGAGATAAACGAATACCGACAGTTTCTGGGTTTGGATTCACGCCGCCTTGTCTGGTTCCTGGCCCAGATGCACCTGTTCTTCGGCGCCTTCGTACTCGGTGTTCCACTGTTTGCGGTGATCGTCGAGATCGTCGGCTGGCGCAATCGTGACGAGCGCCTCGACAAACTGGCCTACGAGTTCACGAGTCTGCTAAGCGTCGCCTATGCCACCACCGCCGCGTTCGGCGGACTGTTGGCCTTCGCCTTGTTCACGCTCTATCCGACATTCATGGGCTACATGGCGGGGACCTTCAAGGACATCATGTTCCTGTATGCCATGCTGTTCTTCGCCGAAACCTTCCTGCTCTACATGTACTACTACGGCTGGAACTGGATGAAGGGCGGTAAGGCCTTCGATGTCCGTCTACAATGGCTGTTCAAGAGCCTCGGCGTGCTGGTGCTAATCTTTGGCGCCGTGTTCTTCTTCACCGGGCTGGGCGTCGAGATGCGTGGCGACACGCGCAGTTTTATCGTCCTTCTCTACATCATTCCCGTGGGCGCCGGCTTGCTCATCCTGCGCGGGCCTAAGACCACCCACATCATGATCGGCATTCTGCTCAATGTAGCTGGGACTGCCATCATGCAACTCGCCAACAGCTGGGCCGGTTTCATGATGAGCCCGGCCGGGGTCAGCGAGACCGGTGAGATGGTGGGCACTCTGTGGCAGGCCTTCGAGAACGTGTTGGCGACACCAGTGGCGATCCACCGCATGCTTGGCAACATGGCCTTCGGCGGCCTTGTCGCGGGCTCCTATGCTGCGGTTAAGTTTATCGGCGCCAAGAGCGCTGCCGAGAAGGCGCATTACGACTGGATGGGATACATCGCCAATTTCGTGGCCATCATGGCATTGATTCCACTACCTTTCGCAGGCTACTACTTGGGTCGCGAGGTATATTCTACCAGTGCCGTGATGGGTAACAACATGATGGGCGGAGATTTCTCCTGGACCTTTATCATCCAGGCCATGCTGGTGGGCTCGCTGTTCCTGATTTCGAACTACTATCTGTGGAGCGGTATGACCCGTATCCCCGGAGCGGAGCGCTACTACAAGTATATCAAGTTCATTCTCGGTGCGATTATCCTCTCCTTTGCTATCTGGTTGACGCCGCACAACCTGCCGCTCAGCGGTCAGGAGGTGGGTCAGATGGGTGGCAGCCAGTTCCATCCCACCCTCAAGTTCCTCGGGCTAATGCCGGCTAAGAACGCGGTGGTCAATTTGATCATCCTGTCGACCTTCTTCAGCTTTCTGCTCTACCGCCGCGGCAATCGCAGCGATGTGCTGCCGATCAGAGATCAGGGGCGGCTGCCGCTGATCGTCATCCCCCTAGCCGGACTGGTGGCGATCCTGATCGTCGGCCAGTACGCGGTGAGCCTTCTGGGCATGGACCCGGCAGAGCTCGACTTACCCGAGGACCGCGCCAAGTATTTCCGCACCGTCGGCTGGCTGCTCGTCTTCAACTGTGCCACTGCCGTGGTCTCTGTGGCGCTGGCGTTGCGCAATCTCGGCAAGTTGGCGCAGGGCATCTATCTGGCGGTGACCGCCTTCAACGTCGTCATTTTTCTCGGTGTTTACGGTTTTGTGGTCATGGAGCAGGCCTCACCTTTCCTGCGCAACGTCGCCGTCGCTCAGTTCCTGCAACTGATCAGCTGCCTTATCCTGGTCACGGCTATCGATGTCTTCCTGTTCCGCGGCGCTAAAGAGATCGGCACTCTGCAATGGGGCAAGATGACTGTCCGTAGCCAGTTTGCGCTGCTGGCGCTGACTTTCGTAATCACCATGAACATGGGCCTGATGGGCTTTATCCGCTCGGGCCTACGCGGCGATTGGCACATCTTCGGGGTCATGCGCGACACCTCCGAATGGGCCTTTACGCCGTCCAACTTCATGATGACCAAGATGGTCGGCTCGGCGGTGTTCGTATTCATGATCGCCATCGCCTTTATGTTCTGGCTGGGCGGCATCGCCGCCAAGCGCGGCAAGGAGGAAGCTGAGAGCGAGACCACGCCAGCAAGCGCCGAGCGGAAGCACGCCTAATGATTGGCGCGGTGGGCAAGGCTTTCATCTTCCTGGTGGTGCTGCTGGGCGCCTTCATGTGGGTTGGCCAGACGATTACTGCTATGACTGGTGGCGGCAAGCGCGCCGCGGCCGTCGTCGATGTTAGCCCCGAAGGCGGCGAGGTGATCTTCTGGGGCAAGGGGCGCTGCTACACTTGTCACAGCGTCGGCGGGCGCGGTAGTGCCGTACGTTGCCCCAATCTCGGTGTTTTCGGCGAGAAGTTCGCGATTCCGATCGGTGCCCGCGCCGCCGAGCGCGCGCGTTTGCGCTCGGAAGAGACCGGCCTCGACTACACCGCTACTGACTATCTGGTCGAGAGCCTGGCCAAGCCGGACGCCTATCTGGTCGAAGGCTTCAAGAACGAGATGGCTATCGTCTATGCGCCGCCGATCTCACTCAATCTCACTGAAATAAAGGCGGTGATTACTTACCTGCAAAGCCAGGGCGGTGAGATAGACCTCGAGGCGTTGGAGACTCCGAGCGAGATCACAGCCACCTATTTTGAGCGTATCGCGGCGGCCAGCGCAGCTGGCGGCGGCGACCCGGGCAACGGCGAAGTAGTTTATGAGGACAACTGCATCGACTGCCACGTGCTCAAGGGCGAGGGCGAGGAGATCGGTCCCGATCTCAGCAGCATTGCTCAAAAGGGCCTCAAGTTCATCGGCGAGTCGATCACCAGCCCGACCAAGGAGATTAGCGAAGGCTACGAAACCTATGTCGTGGTCAATCTGGAGGGGCGCAAGTTCACCGGACTGAAGACCCGTGACGAGGCCGAGGAGATTGACATCACGCTGGCCAATGGTGATGTCGTCACCTTGGCCAAGAGTGACATCAAGGAGATCGCCACTGACGACACCGTGAGCGTGATGCCCGCCGACCTGATCGAGGAACTGACGATCAAGGATTACCAGGATGTGCTCTCCTTCCTGGTCATGCAGAAGGGCGATGAGGAAGGCGAATGAGCGTGGACAGGGGCATGGCGGCATGAAGAGAATTGGGCGCTTCTGGTCGGTCGTTCTGACCCTGGTCATCATCTATGCCCTAATCCGCTGGGGCATTCCTGCAGCCTCGCGCGAGATTACCACGCTGCCCTTCCCGCTGCCGGTGCCGGGCGCCCTGATCTTCATCTACATGATGCTGGCGCTAGTGGCGATGTTTCTACTCGTCACCTTTTCCGACGAAGCCATGGCCGACTTTCTGCGCCCCATCAAGGCACTGCTGCGGGCCGAATTTGGCAAGTTACCGCGGGCAGCGGCGCTGGTGCTGGTGCCCTTTATCGCCGGCTGGCAGGTCTACGAAGTCACCGTGCCCAGAGTCGAATTGCCTGTCTCTCTGCGCATTCAGCATCCGTCCTCGAACTTCCCGCGCGCCAATGAGGATTTGAAGAACCCGTTCAGCGATCCCAGCGATGCCGACATCGACGTCTTTATCGCCGAAGCTGAGGCGGGTGAAGTGACGCTGATCCCGCAGGTCATGGACGATGTTGAGCTGTGGATGGACGAGACCGAGCCCGACCACATGCTCGAGTTCCTGCCCTTCGAGCCGGTCAAGGCCTTTCTCGCCCAGCTTGCTGCAGGCGAGGTCGACCGCGAGGTGGCGCGCGCCGCTCTGGTGGAGAAGACGCTGTTCGAGGGGCGCGCGCTGTACAGTATGAACTGTCGTCCCTGCCACGGCGACAGCGTCGCCGGTGACGGGCCGATGGCAGATGGCTTCAAGCTCAGGCCGATTAACTTTACCGACAATGGCACCATCGAGACCATCGTCGAAGGCTACACCTTTTGGCGTGTCGAGAACGGTGGGCCTGGCCTGCCGACGGAAGCGACGCCGTGGGATTCGGCGATGCCACAATGGAAGCTGAACCTGACCGAAGAAGAACGCTGGAAGATCATCATGGCCGAGTACGACCTGGCCGAAAAAACACCGCGTATTCCGGAGGGGCACTGATGACTTGGCTGCAAGCCATGACGGTCGGTGCGGTCGCCCTGCTGGCGGCCCTACCGGCCGTGGCGGCCGATACGCCGAGTGCGCCGATGCCAGAGGTTACTGAAGAATTCGTCGAGCAGGGCCGCGCCATCTACATCCGGCGTTGCAGCTTCTGCCACGGACTGATGGGTGATGGCGAAGGTCCCGCCGCGCAGTTCCTCGACCCGCGGCCGCGTGATTTCACCCTCGGCACGTTTAAGTTTCGCACCACGCAAAGTGGCGAACTGCCTACCGACGAGGACCTTTTCCGTACCGTCAGTCGCGGCCTATCTGGCACCGGCATGCAGGCCTTCGACAGCGACCTGATCAAGAGCGGGCTCAGTGAAGAAGAGCGCTGGCAAGTCATCGCCTATATCAAGACCTTCGCCTTCGAGTTTGATGATCCCGAACTCGACCCGATCGCCACCGGCAAGTTGGTCTCGCTGCCGGCCAACCTGGCGGCCTACAACGCGGAAACCATCGCCAAGGGGCAGGAAATCTTTGAGCGCGCCAAGTGCTGGGAATGCCACGGCAAGCAGGGGCGCGGCAATGGTCAGAAGGCGTTCGACCGCAAGGACGACTGGGGCTTCCCGATCCGTATCCGCAACGTCACCCTACCCTGGAAGCTGAAGGGCGGCGCCAGGGTTGAAGATATCTACATGCGTTTCTCGACCGGCATTAACGGCACGCCCATGCCGTCCTTTGCCAAGGCGCTGAACGACGAGGAGCGTTGGTATCTAGCGAACTTCATCAAGTCGCTGCAACACCAGGCCACGGACGCCCAGGTGCTGGCGGCGCTGAGCATCGAGGGCGAGGTGCCGAGCACGCCGAACGATCCGGCCTGGGAGGCCGCGTCAGCGATCGATCTGCGCTTGGCCGGCCAGGTGATAGTGGCGCCGCGCTGGCAGAACCCGAGCATCGAGTTGGTCAGCATCCGCGCCATCAACAACGACAAGGAAATCGCCTTTCTCCTCGAATGGGACGATCCCTTCGAGGATCGGCTGCACGACGTCGAAGCCGAGTTCGACGCCAGCGAGATCAGCCAGCCTGGCGCCTTCAATTCATACGTCCCGGCCATCGACACCATTCCGCGAAAACTCGAGACTTTCCGCGACTCGGTGGCGCTGCAATTTCCGGTGCGCGCGCCTGAAGGCACTGCCAAGCCTCATTTCCTGCGTGGCGGCGCTTCCACGCCGGTGAACCTGTGGACCTGGCTAGCGGACCGCTCAGGCGAGGGCGAGCGAGTGGTTGAGGAATCGCTGGTGCGAGGTTGGGGCCAGGCACCAAAGCCTCAGGCCGAGGACGAGCAGCAGATCACGGGCAGTGCGGGTTGGGCCGAGGGCCGTTGGCAGGTGGTGATGCGGCGTCCACTGCTCACTGATGACAAGAACGACGTGCAGTTCGCGCGCGGCCAGTTCATCCCCATGGCGATCAACGCTTGGGATGGCTCGAACGGCGAACACGGGCTCATCATGAGTCTGTCGAGCTGGTACTTCGTGGTGCTCGAATCGCCGATTCCGATATCGGTCTATCTGTTCGCGGTGCTCGCAGTGCTCATTACCGGGGCGCTTGGCTACTGGTTAATGCGCAAAGTAGAGCGCGAGACGTCCGGACAACCACAAACAGTGGAGAGTGGAAAATGAGAGTAACATCTCTGGCATTGTTGGCCGGCGCGCTTGCCGTTCTGGCCGCTGCGCCCGCTGCCGCCGACCCGGCGGTTGGCGCACAGACCTTCAGCGACAATGGCTGCACCGATTGCCACTATACTCAAGGTCCGGCGCGCGAGACCAGCATCGCTGACCAGCTGGCGAAGACCGGGCCCGAGCTCTGGTATGCGGGGAGCAAGTTCCAGGCCGAATGGCTTGCGGCCTGGTTGCAGGATCCCCAGCCGATCCGGCCGCGGGCCTACAATGCGTCCAACGAGCCAAATCCGAACAACCATCCGGCACTCGGCGCCGATGATGCTACCACGGTTAACGAGTTTCTCATGACGCTGGTTTCCGACGCGGTCGAGGCCGGTGTGATTAAGCCCAAGAAGGGCGCCAAGGGCCGCAATATCTTCACCAAGAAGATGCCGTGCACGGGCTGTCACCAGTTTCCCACCAAGAAGAAGTTCACCGGCGGCTTCAGTGGCCCGTCACTGGTCGGTGCCGGCAGCCGCCTAAACCCAGATTGGATATTCGCCTATCTGATGAATCCGGACGTGTTCAAGCCGTTCAAGGCGATGCCCACCTTCTCCGGACTGCTCAGCGAGAAGAAGATCAAGGCGGTGGCGGCCTATGTCGCCCACTTCGAATAGGGGAGCAGGAGCAATGTTGAGAGCCGCAGCGATATTTATAGGGCTGATTCTGGTAGCGGGCCCAGCCCAAGCAGCCGACGTGGAGCAGGTCTTCAAGTTCTACTGCTCGCAATGCCATGGCGATGGCGGCAAGGGCGACGGGCCCAATGTGTCGCCAGACTTTCCCGTCAATCCGCGCAATTTCACCAATGCCGAGGAGATGAACAAGCTGTCCAATGCTGACATCAAGAACGTCATTCTCGAGGGCGGGCCCTCGGCCGGAAAATCGCCGATGATGCCGCCCTGGTCAAAGACCTTGAACGAGGAGGATATCGACGCACTAATTCTGCATCTGCGCACGCTCTGTGGCTGCGAAGGCAAGACCGGTTAGAGTCGCTCAGAAGACGTAGAACCAGAGTATCAGGACAATCACAATCGCATTGACAAGCATGCCTATCATTATCACCACATCTGCGGCGTTCATCTTGAGCCCTAGTTTCATGCGCGGACGGTATCGGATCGTTCGCAGGGGGTCAATCGCCGAGGGTAGAACATGAACGAGCATGCTCGCGGGCCGCTGGTCTGGGCTGGTCCGGCGTTGTTCACGGCGGTGGCGGTAGCGCTCGCGGTCTTTTTTTGGTGGTTTCTGTGAGTGGCGTCGAAGCGGCACCCGGGACGAAGGCAGGCGGCGCGTTGACGCGTTACCTTGCGCCTTTTGCGGTCGCTTTTGCGGTCTTCGTTGGCGCCTTTATGCTGCTTGACTTGGCGGTGATGAGCCTGCAAGGGCTGTCGCTGTTCTTCAGCCACTGAGGCGGCGGCATGCGGGGAATGGCGATCATACGCGCGTTGCCATTGCTGGCTTTGGCGCTGTTTATGGCGCTGCTGGTATTCGAGCCCGGCGGGGGCTTCGCCAAGGAGGAAGAGGCAACGGCAATTGCCGGGATAACACCGCCCGAGCTCACCGATGCCGATTATCCGCGTATCCCTGGCGTCAACAGCCGCATCGTGGTCT
>MPMA02146215.1_pt1 | contig 43312 bp, 35 predicted proteins | sample 1617361 | NCBI WGS metagenome assembly MPMA02 (sample SAMN05944807, study PRJNA350692) | marine metagenome | biome: marine; feature: ODZ; material: water; isolation source: 180 m water sample filtered on 0.2 um supor filter | place: Pacific Ocean | collected 2012-04-08 | depth 180m m | reverse complement strand
GTCGCCGTCCGTCGTCATCGTCGTCGCTCGTCGTCGTCGTCCGTCGGCGTCGTCTTCGTCGCCACCGCCGCCGCCGCCGCCACCACCGCCGCCACCACCGCCACCACCACCAAGGTTCAAGGCTGGTGGATCGTCGAAGTTCGGCACCGGCATGATCAGGTCACGGACGTCATAGACAATGGGAATGACACGCTTCTGAAGAGCCGCTTTGGTGGACACGATGAGCATGCCGTCCTGCACATCCCACATGGGATGATTCGCTTCCTCTCCAACCTGATCAAGCAGCTTCGTGATGACAATGTCCATCGGCTGCAAGTTCAGATCCAGCCCCAACTCGGTGTCCTGGTCGATGCCGTCGAGTTCGAGCGATCGCCAATCTGTGTAGATCCTCTGGTTCTCTCCCAGAGCATCCTGCAGGACATTCAATGCTTGCTCGAAAGTCGTTGGATACGGAAAATCCGCCTTCCAAGTTGTGCTCTGCAAGTGGCGAAAGACCGCCCGATCAGCAGGCGGCATCATGTACCCACCATCAGTCCCGCGGCGATGACTCAGTTGCGGCCAATCCTCCGGGTACGTCATCAGGCCACTGATGGAACGCTCGCCAGGGCCGCTAAAATTCCTGACCGGAATCTGCTGGAGCCGCTGATTCTCAAGCGAGACTTCCGCGTCGCCGAAGGCCCGCTCCTGCTCATAATCGCTGTACTGGCGGTAGATCAGCGTGGTCCGAATGACATCCCGAAGCGCAAGTGCTGCGGGATTCTGCGGATCGACGAAGAGAATCTCGTCGATGACCTGCAGGGCCTCCTGATATTTGAGTTCCGCCTGAAGTTGGCGCACACGGCGGAGATTACCGTTGATGATCTTCGCCTTCTCGGTTTGCTCTTTGGTCGCCAGAGCGACCTTTGATGCCTGTACTTCCTGCTTGGCGACCTGATCAGCGACGAGTCGGGCGTTGACCCGAGAATCGCCGATCAACGACATCAAGGACTCGGCCCGCTTGTTCATCTCAGTCAGTTCACCCTGTGAAAGCCATTGCTTCCTCTGAGCCAACTTGATCTTCGCAGTGAGGATGGCACGGTCGGCTGCGGCAAAGTTCTCCTGCAAAAGCAGTTGTTTGGCGCGGGCCACGCCTTCGTTAAACTCGACAAGAGCCCGTGAACGCTGCTCCTGATATCGCTGCTGAACCGATCCGACGCCCTTGGCCGTCGCGGGATTGAGCGTGTCACGCTCGTCGAGCATCGCCATCGCCTGCTGGTAGCCGCGGCTGGCCTGCTCGTTGCCTGGCATCAACTGAAGCGCCTCAGAGTACTTCGCGGCAACCTGTCGCCACGAGCCTTCCCGCTCAAAGCGGCGAGCCGCGAGAATGGCGGCATTGACCTTCGCCGCATGCTGGGTGGCGAGATCAACCTGCTCCGGAGTGTCCGAAGGATCTCCATCATCATCGGCCGCAGCAAATGCTGTCACACCACACCCCAAGGTGAGTGCCGCGGCCAAGGTCCAAATCTCAATACGCCCGATCAGGCGAAAAGTCATGGTGTTCTCCACTCTGAAACTCGCGAACAGATTCCCACCCACAAACCTCGATCGTGGAGGCGACTCTCAGCGTCTTGGCCGCAGCCGGGCGAATCCAATTCAGAGGCGCGGAGGATGGCGTACGGTAGTTCTATAAGGCCTCGCCTGCAACCACCGACCCCCCGCGAAGAGCCGACATTTCCCGCGTGAAGGTGTCAAAAAGCAGGGCCGCCTCGTGCGGACCAGGTGAAGCCTCGGGGTGGAACTGCAGGCCATGAATCGGCAGCGTTCTGTGGCGGAAGCCGGCCACCGTGCCATCATTCAGGTGCGAGTGTGTGACTTGGCAGTCCACCCGCTCAAGGGAGTCCCCATCGACACAGAACCCATGGTTTTGACTGGTAATGAAGATCCGACCGGTCTTGAGATCCCGCACCGGCTGATTCGCCCCGCGGTGACCGAAGGGCAGCTTCCAAGTCGTCGCCCCGAGGGCCAGCGCCAGCAATTGGTGACCCAAACATATCCCGAACATCGGTACCTTGCCGACCAGCCCGCGAATGGTCTCAATGCCAGCAGTCACAGCAGCAGGGTCTCCCGGCCCATTCGAGATAAAGACGCCCTCAGGCTCCATGGCAAGGATTTTCGCCGCAGTGGCCCCCACCGGCACGGTCCGCACATCGCAGCCCGCGGCAACCAGATGCCGGTAAATATTTCGCTTGGCCCCGCAGTCGATGGCCACCACGCGGTATGGCTGCGTGGGAACCTCGGCTGGAACTGGCCACCAGCAGTCGATCGAGTCGGTCCACGATCCAGGACTGGCGGCACCGGCCTCGGATGCCAAGTCCTGCCCAACCATCTGCGGCTGTGATCGAATGGCTTCCAGCACATCATGGTTACTACGGGCCTCCCCCACCACGATCATCCCGCGCATCGCCCCACCTCCACGCAGGCGGCGGACCAAGGCCCGCGTGTCGATCCCCGTGACCGCCGGTACACCGCAGCCGGCCAGCCACGCCCCAAGATCCTGCTCAGACCGGCAGTTCGAGCGAATCGCAGCCGCCTCCCGCACGACGAATCCTGCCACCTGCGGCCCTGCAGATTCAATGTCGTGCTCGCAGACCCCGTAATTGCCAATATGGGAGGCCGTCAGCGTCAGAATCTGGCCACGATAACTCGGATCGGTCAGGGCCTCTTGGTACCCGGTCATCGCCGTGCAGAACACAACCTCCCCCGCGGCGTCCACCTCCGCCCCGAAACTGCAGCCGCGAAACACCGCCCCGTCCTCAAGAATCACGCGAGCGGATGGTGATGCAGCGGCCATGCCGCGAAGTGTAGACAATGCAGCCGTGCAGGAGTTGTTCCCCGAACCTGTGGTTGGCTGGGTCCGCGTGGCGGTTGATCGCCCCATCGATGTGGCGGGCACAGGACTCTCATACGCCCTGCCCCCAGAACTGGAGGATCTCGCGGTGGGCGAAGCGGTCACCGTTCCGCTTGGCCGGGGCAATACGCCCACCGCCGGCTGGGTCGTAGCCCGCGACGATGAGGCAGACGATGGACCCGCCACCATCAAACATGTCACAGCCAAACGAGCAGCACAGTCTGTTCCGGCGGATCTGATCGAACTGGGATGCTGGATTGCTCGGTACTACCTGGCGCCGCTGGGCCCCACACTCTCGGCCATGGTGCCCGCGCCGGTCAAACGTGGCATCGGCGCTGTCCAGAAGCGATACCTCGAACCGACGACCCTTCCCGATAAATTGCCGCGTCTGGGCCCCGCGCAAAAACAAGTGCTGAAAACCATCGACACGCTCGCCCGGGATGAATTGCCCATCGAGCGGACCGCGCTCCGCATTCTCGCCGGAATTGGAACCAACACGCCGATCGACGGGCTCGTCAAGAAGGGCCTGCTGCTGGAACATCGCCGCACCTCGATCGAAACCGCGTGGACACCTCGCCTGATCGATACCACCCCACCGCCGCTGCCCACCGAGGACCAAGCCCGCATCATCGATGCTGTCGGTCAAGTTCTGCGCGGAGGCTTCTCGGCACATCTGCTCCGCGGTGTCACCGGAGGGGGCAAGACCGAGGTGTACCTGCGACTGATCGAGCAGGTACTTGCCCGCGGGCAGGCGGTGTTGGTGCTCGTGCCCGAAATCGCCTTGACGCCCCAAACTGCAGCAAGGCTCTCGCACCGATTTCAGCAGCAGCAGATCGCGATGATCCACTCCGCCCTCCCCGCTGCTGCCCGAAACGCCCACTGGCACGCGATTCACGCTGGCGATGCTCGCATCGTGCTTGGCGCCCGCAGCGGCGTCTTTGCACCGTTTCCAGTCGGCTCACTCGGATTGATCGTCGTCGACGAAGAACACGATGCCTCCTTCAAACAGGATTCCAACCCGCGGTATCACGGACGCGATGTCGCCATACGACGAGCCCAGATGGCGGGCTGCCCGGTGCTGCTCTGCTCGGCCACTCCTTCACTTGAGAGTTGGCACAACGCGGCGTCGCGTGCAGATTGGTCGCTCCATCATCTCCCACACCGCGCACCTGGTCTCACGCTACCGCGAACCCGTCTTGTCGATATCGCGGAGGAACGCCGCGCCGATGAAGGCCGCCACGCCGCGATGGGACCGACCCTTCGTCACGCCTTGAGCAGAACGCTTGATGAGGGACATCAAGCGTTGCTCCTGTTGAATCGCCGTGGATGGGCCACCTACGTCGCCTGCAGCAGCCGGCGGTGTGGCTGGACGCTTGAGTGCCTCCACTGTGATGCCACGATGGTCTATCACCATGCCGGCAACCTGCCATCAAGCGGCTTCGTGCGGTGTCACCACTGTCACCGAGAAGTACGGCTTCCCAGCACCTGCCCCGACTGCGGCGCACGTCCGGCGCGGCTGGGCCTCGGAACGCAGCGTATCGAAGAGGAAGTGCTCGCCCTGCGGCCGGAGCTGGTCGCCAATGACACGCTGCAACGGATGGACTCAGACAGCATGCAGCGGGCCGACCAGTACCACACCGTGCTCTCGGCACTCGCCGAAGGTCGCATTCGCGTCCTGCTCGGCACGCAGATGATCGCCAAGGGACTCGATGTGCCAGGCGTACATCTCGTGGGCGTCGTTGATGCCGATACGGCGATTCACCTCCCCGACTTCCGCGCCAGCGAGCGGACCTTCCAACTGGTCAGTCAGGTCACCGGACGCTGCGGCCGCGGCCGCGACCCCGGCCTGGCAATCGTGCAAACCATGGATCCAGATGCCCCCTCGATCGCCTTGGCGGCGGCGGGTGAAACTGAGGTCTATCTCCGGGACGAACTGAAGCACCGCCAGGAAGCCGGCCTGCCCCCCGCCACCAGAATGGCTCGCGTACTGGCAGAGCACACCGAACTCACCGAGTGCGAGCGTCTGATTGAACGGGCAAGCAAGACGCTGCAGACAATTGCGCCGGACAGAACGTGCGAACTGCTCGGCCCCATGCCCTGCCCGCTTGCGCGGATTCGCGGGCGGCACCGGCGAGAGACCCTGATGACCGCCGCGACCGCCGAGACGATGCAGCGATGGCTCCATATGGCGCTCCATGAGCGGGTGCTGAGCAATCCGGGCATCAGCGTCGACGTCGATCCGGTATCACTGCTGTAATACACCCCTTGCCATGACCACGCCTCCGAACCATCACCCCGTCCTGCTCGACGAAGTTGTCACCCTGCTGGCTCCACAGCCCGGTGATGTCATCCTCGACTGCACGCTCGGCCGTGGCGGTCATTCGGCCGCGCTCGCAGGTGCGGCCGACAACACCACGGTGGTCGGCATGGACCTGGACGAAACGAATCTCGCCTTCGCTGATGCTCGGCTCCGCGAGGCCGGGATCACCTGCCACAGCACGCACGGCAACTTCGTCCGCGCCCCGGAAACACTACAGGGGGCCGGGCTCGCCGCCGACATCGTGCTGGCCGACCTCGGCTTCGCATCCAATCAAGTCGATGATCCGACCCGTGGCTTCTCCTTCCGCCACGACGGGCCGCTGGACATGCGGCTGGACCCGACCGGCCCGATCACCGCAGCCTCTTTGCTTGCTTCGCTGCCCGAGCGGGACCTCGCCGAGCTCATTGCCCGCCACGGCGAAGAGCCACTCGCCGCCCGCATCGCTCAAAAAGTTGCACAGGAGCGATCGCAACGGCCGATTCACACGACGGGTCAACTCGCGGACTTGGTCCGTGAAGCCTATGGCGTCCGAGCCCGCACCTCGCGTCAACATCCCGCGACCCGCACCTTTCAGGCGCTCCGGATCGCGGTCAATGATGAGCTGGCAGCACTCCAAACGCTGCTCGATCGACTGACGCGGGCGCTGCAAGCGGACGACACGTCTTGGCTCCGCCTCGGCGCGAGGATCGGCATTATCGCCTTTCACAGCCTCGAGGACCGGCCGGTCAAGCAGTGCTTCACGAAACTGGTTCGCAATGGGCTCGCTTCCGATGTCTCCGCCGGTGCGGTTCGGGCGGGACAAGAGGAGCAGGATCGGAACCCGCGGAGCCGCAGCGCGCGGCTGCGGGTCGTCCGGTCGACAATTGAGTGATCAGTCCGCCCCCGCATGGATGCGGGAGTCCGGTTGATCGATTGGAGAGAGGCCACCACGCATGGACGCGAGGCGATGACTCGAGAGAACAAGTTCGCGCTGGTCATCGGATTTGCGATGCTGCTGGTTGTCGGCATTCTGATGTCGGACCATCTGGCAGAGGTGGCCCGAGGGACCCCCGGCAGCATCGTCATTGACGATCCCATGCAAGGTGTCGGGGAGTATCCGATCGAGTACCAACCGCTCGTGGCCGCGGCCACGGGAGCCGTTGATCTCTCGCTCACGCTTCCTGCCGTGGCGGGCATGACGGACCCGGTCCATGCCGTCCGAGCGGGTGACACGATGTCCTCCATTGCGATGCAGTACTACGGCAATCGTGAATTCGCCGCAGCCTTGGCCCAGCACAACGGCCTGCCCAATCCGGATCGACTCCATCAAGGCGTCAGACTGATTATTCCATCAGAACTGACCGTGAGTGATCCACCGCCTCTGGCCACAGCGCCAACTGTCGAACTCGCGTCACCGCCCACCATGGCGGAGTACACCGTTCGCCCCGGCGACACCCTTTCGGAACTGGCCCAGCAACTAATGGGTTCGGCCAAGCAAACCAACCGGTTGCTTGAACTCAATCGCGATCGGCTTCGCAGCGCCGATACGCTCTCCATCGGAACCCGTCTGCGGTACCCGCTCGCGGAGGCGACAGGGCAGCCATGAGGAATCGCTTCCTGCTGATGATTGTGGCCGTCGCGGCCGCCGGCCTGCTGCTGCTCTCACTGCGACAGCAGCGGATCGCCGTCATCCACAACATGAGCACCCTCCACCACGCACTCGACGCCGACCGTGCCCGCCTGTGGCAACTTCGCGCCGAGGTCGCGTCGCTGGCCCGCCCAGGCATGCTCAAGGCCGAGCCACATGATGACTGGGCGGCGGCGGTGCCAGCTTGGCGTGAGTCAGACACCAATGACGTTCGGTGAACAAGCGAGTCGGGATGCTGCTCGTCTGCAATCGCAGCGAATTTGCGGCCAGCAATCACTGCGGATCGCTTCATGGGGTACCGCGCTGGCGATCGTGACGACAGTCGGCCTGCTGCTGATACCGCTGCGGGTGCTGCAACTCCAGGAATCTCCGAGTCCACAACTCACCGCAGAAGTCGCAGGCAATTCCAGCATCCGCCACACCCTCGTCCGCCGCGGCGACATGCTCGATCGGCGTGGGCGATTGCTGGCAACGACCTCGCTTGGCTGGCGGGCCTTTGCCGATCCCGTGGAAGCCGAAGATCCGACTCTGCTCGGTGCCCGGCTCGATGAGGCCATCGGTATTCCGGCCATCGATACCGACCGAGCCCTGTCCGGTCGCCTGCACCGCCGGTATATCCCGGTGTCCGGCATCCTCGAACCGTGGCAAGTTGAGCGGCTGCGATCGGAACACATTCGAGGCATCGGCCTTGAGCCGCGGCCAATCCGACATTACCCGCAGGCCCTCGATGCCGCCTCGCTCGTGGGCGTCGTCGGTTTCGAACACTCGGGACTCGCCGGGCTTGAGCATTCCATGGACGGGTCGCTGCACCCGACCTCTGGACGCCTTCATACGATCCGCGACGCGAAACGACGCACGATGTGGATCCCGCCAGATGGATTTGACCCCGGTGCCGATGGTGAGTCGATCAGGCTGAGTATCGATCTGGCCATTCAACGGCTGGCTCACATGCAACTGAGCAACGCCGTCGCCAAATACGGAGCAGCGGGTGGCCGCGTTGTCGTGATGGACTGCCGCACGGGCGAACTGCTTGCTGCAGTTGATGTGAATGCTGGCGAGACGAACACCGATCCCCGCCTTCGCCGCAACCGATGCGTCACCGATCCTTACGAGCCCGGCTCGACCTTCAAGCCTTTCGTCTGGGCCGCTGCGACGCAGGATGGGCTCGCGGATCCAGACGAAGTGCTCCAGACTCCCTCGAACGGGCCACACCGCACATCATTCGGCCGCCGCATTCGTGATGCGCACTACCGTGGCCCCACATCCTGGAGAATGGTGCTGATCAAATCACTCAACAGCGGCATGGCAATCGTCGCCGAGCGGATGAAGCGAGTTCGCCTGCGGGAACTCATCACGTCGCTGGGTTTCGGACAACCGACCGGATGTGGACTTCCCGGTGAAACGGGAGGTATCGTGACCAGCGAGCGGAACTGGTCGGCTTACACCCAGACCTCGGTGGCGATGGGGCACGAGATCGCCGTGACACCGGTGCAGATGGCGCGAGCATTCTGTGTCTTCGCATGCGATGGTCGGATGCCGACAGCAACCACGCGAGCCCGCGCTGCCGAAACGCCGCTGCTCTTCGTTCCGGTATTCGAACCGGAGATCGCCTCACTCACCCGCCGCACGATGGTGCGGGTGATGACCGAAGGAACGGGCAAGCGAGCGCAGTCTGAAACGTACTCGATGTTCGGCAAGTCCGGCACCGCCCAACTCCCCAAGGCCGAGGGAGGCGGCTATCACGAAGATCGTTATGTGTCGAGTTTCATCGCTGGGGCCCCGGCAGACACCCCCCGCATCGTCATCGTGTGTGTCATCGACGATCCCGACCGCTCGCTGGGCGCCTGGTACGGCGGCTCGACCGCCGGCCCGGTGGTGCGGGATCTGGTGGACGGCGTACTCCCCTACCTCGGCGTGTCGCCGGATAAAGGACCGGAGACCAGCCGAAGAGACTCGCCAAACGGATGATGTATGGCGTTGCCTCAGGGCGGCACCTGATCCCTTACCGCCAGCGGACCGCCGGGCCCGACATGCCGGCCAGTTCGCGATACCCACCAACGAGCAGAAGGCCGATGATGCCAAGCAACGCAAACACAATGGCAGCCGTCCAAGCACCGATGCCGGCGCACCACGAAGCCGCGATGAGGGGCTGCCACAGGGCCACATACCGAATGATCTTCGCCGCCGCCTGGCGCGGGCTGTTGGCTGTGACGATCTTCCACCGAAGCACCACACCCAACGCCAATACCGCGACAATCGGCCAGAGAAGCACGCCAAATATGGGGAGGTCGGGCCAGACCGCCTCGTCCATTCCAGTACGAAGTCCGAGTGTGACGATCGAAATCACAACCCAGCCAAGCACCACGACGGGGACAGCTCTCCGCGAGAGCACGGGGCGTTTGTCGGCGAGTACATGTACTCCAACCGATGTGAACACTGCGATGGTCATTGCCAACCACACAGCAGCAGGCATCGGCATCTGCCAATCGGGCACGAGCATGATGCCCGCGAGCACCGCGCCTGGAACTACCAAGCCGATTGCCGGGATGAACCTCGCGACCGCGTTGTGAAACAGCAAGAGGCTCGCCAGCACGAGCGCCACATAAGGCGCATCCTCGCCAAGCACCATGGCTGCGAAGATCGCCAGCAGGAGGGCACCGACTACGATGATGACATTGGGGCCGGTTGCATGCTCCACCGCCGAGCCTCCCCCCATCACAGTGTCTCGCCGACGGTCGAGCAGATCATTGAGCGATGCTCCGTAGGCGATGAGCCCGAACGCCGCAACGACTGCGGCGATCATCGCCAAGATCGGAAGCGGGCCATCGCCGCCAAGCCTCGCTGTGAGCACGACGCTCAAGGCAGCGTCACAGGCCGCCCCGAAAGCGATACTCCCCCTGATGTGCTGATCGCGAATCCGACTCATGTCCAGTCACCGCTCCCTGCATGCTGCGCGGTACGATAGCCCGTTCTCACCGCAACGCCCTACTCCACACGGATTCCAAGTTTGTCCACCTCCCCCCAGCCCAACCTCCCCCACCTGCGAATCGCCGTCGCGGCATCCTCATGGTATCCGGAGATCATGCAGCCACTCATCGCCGGCGCGCAGCGGGCCTTTCACGAGGTTCTTGGCGATGATGGGGGTCGGATAACGGTGATCGAGTGCCCGGGCACATGGGAACTCCCGGGAACGATCACGCACATGTGTCAGGAACTCGACCCGAAAGCGGATGCCTTCGTAGCTCTCGGATGCGTCATCAAGGGCGAAACCTCGCACGACCGCTGGATCAGCGGTGCCGTCTGCAACACACTGGCATATCTCAGCACCAGCATGCGAGTTCCCATCGCGCTTGGCGTGCTGACCTGCGACACCATGGCTCAGGCTGAAGCGAGAGCAGGCGGCGAGCATGGCAACAAAGGCTATGACGCGATGAAGGCCGCCATCGAGCAGGCCGTGACGCTTCGCGGGCTCTCATGGAATCGCCTGTCGTGAACGACTTGCATGAAATCCGCCGCGGCGCGTTGCTGGCCATCTGCCAGTTCGATGCCGGGCGAGACGATGAACCGGACACCGTTCGCGATGGATTGTTGGCAGGTGGCGTGCCCGAGCGGCTCCTTGAGCCCGCTACCGAACTGGCAAACGACGCGTGGACGGGCCGGACTGAAAGCGACGCCGTGATCGCGACTCTGGCAGCCGACTGGCCAATCCACCGGCAACCATGCGTGGACCGGGGCCTCCTTCGCTTGGCCGCATGGGAAATGCGATCTGGCCGTGTACCAACCGCGGTCGCCATTGACGAAGCCATCGAATTGGCGCGTGAGTTCAGCACCGAAGACTCGCCTGCCTTCGTCAACGGTGTGCTCGACGCCTATCGACAACATCTCGAAGCATCCACGCCGGATCCAGCCGCCGCAGAGCATGCGGACTGAGGGAGACCATGGGACTGTTCAGCACCACCATGAACGCCCTGAAGCGAGGCCTGAGTCGCACCCGCGAAACAATGGGAAGCCCTCTGAACCGGCTGCTCAAGGGGCAGCGAATCGACGCAGACGCCATCGACGCCATCGAGGCCTGCCTGCTTCAGGCCGATGTCGGAACGCGGGCAACCGACGAGATCATCGCCACCATGCGGAGTGATGCCGCCGCAGGCAAGATGGACCGAGGCGAAGAGGCAATCGACTTCCTGCAGACCCAACTCGCCGAGCGGCTCGGTGAGCAGACGCCGCTGGCTACCACGAACGAACGACCGCTGGTCATCCTCGTCGCCGGCGTCAATGGCGTCGGAAAAACAACCTCGGTGGCGAAGATCGCCCATGCGCTGCGTGCGGAAGGCCGCTCGGTGCTGTTGGCCGCTGCGGACACCTTTCGGGCAGGCGCAGTCGAGCAACTGGTGATCTGGGGTGATCGGCTCGGCGTGGATGTTGTCCGAGGAACTACCGGGGCCGACCCCGCCGCAGTCGTCTGGGACGCTATGGACGCAGCCCTCGCCCGCGATGTGGACGTCCTGCTGGTCGATACGGCTGGCCGGATGCACACCGAACAGGGGCTCATGCGGCAACTGACCAAGATCAGAGATGTGCTGGCCAAACGAATTCCGAGTGCCCCGCACGAGGTGCTTCTGGTGCTGGACGCCACGCAGGGGCAGAACGCTCTCGTGCAGGCCCACCGCTTCACTGAAGCGATCGATGTCAGCGGGATCTTTCTTGCCAAACTCGACGGGACGGCAAAGGGTGGCATCGTGGTGGCCATTGCGACCGAACTGGGCATCCCGGTCAAGCTCGTCGGGGTCGGCGAGCGACCCGAGGACGTAGAACCCTTTGACCCCCCCGCCTTTGTTGCCGGAATGTTCGAATAGCCTCCCGGTGGCGATGCCGCCCACGGCGAGGTATCGTCCACCATCGTGCGAGGCAATCTCTCACCAAATCCGCGGCGCGGCCTCCGGCACCTGATCTACACCCTTGTTGGCGTGGTGATGCTCGCCCCCACCGATCCCGGGCTGGCCGCAACACAAACAAAGCCGATCCCGGCCAGCCGCGGCGACTCGCTCGGTGGCTTGGTCCTGCCGGTCGAGCCGCGGGACGGGGACATCGCCATGCGGGCCATGCGAGGGTGGCAATGGCGTGTTGGCTCGACCCAGCGGCTGGTTCTTCAGGGCGATACGCGAATCGAGATCGCAAGTTGGGTGTTTGAAGGACCACGGCTCGTGGTGTGGCTGGAGCGTATTCCAAGCAAAGATGGTCTGGTCACGCAAGTCGCGCTATGGATCCCACGAGCGACATCGCACACGGCAGGGGTCGGCCGAGGCCCAAGCGGAAACAACCTGTTGGTTGTCGGCACGATTCGCGGCGAGACGGTACTCGATGTCGCCCTGCTCGAGCCGGGGCCACCGACTGGACTCGATTCACTGGTGCAGCGGGCCGATGATCGGCTGGCCACTTATGTCGCTGATCTCCAGAAGCAACTTCCCCCACTGAGCGACTACCCGACGGTGGTTGGCCGCGAATCGCCACCAGAGAACTTCACGCCGATCCCCGGCGGATCCCTCCCAGCAGCAGTCGCGGCGCCGAGCAGATCCAGCCCCCGCCTCAGCCGAAGATGGCTTCAGCAGCCTGGCGCCACGATCGCCTTCAGCGCAGACCACGTCACGATCGACGGTGGCGAAACCGAATCGACCGTACTAGTGGACGGGGATGTGGTCGTGCACTATCGCCCGACCCGGCGATCCGATGAACTTGGAGCGCTGCGACTCTCTGCAGAACGTGCCGTGCTATACGTGAGCCCCGGAAGCATCGCAGACACGGCCGACTCGCTCTCCGCCGACGATGTCCGCGGCATCTATCTGGAAGGCGCGGTCGTCGCCGAGTCGGATCGCCAGGATTACGTTGTTCGGGCCACGCGGATGTACTACGACTTTGTCACCGATCGAGCCATCATGCTCGATGCTGTGCTGCGGACCTACGACCGCGAGCGTCGCGTGCCGGTATTCGCCCGCGCCGAAGAACTTCGCCAACTTGCTGAAGACCAGTGGCAAGGACGTGGTGTCAGGCTCTCCGCCTCATCATTCGCTACGCCGACACTCTCGATCGGATGTGACACGGCGACCATCGAGCAAGTACCCGGAACAATTCAAGAAGACGGCACGCAGGCCAAGAGCCGTGTGCTGGTCACCGGGGTGCACAACACCCTTCGAGCTGGCGGCCTTCCCATCATGTACTGGCCGTGGTTCACGGGCTATGCCGACAACATGCCGCTGAAGTCCGTCTCCAGCAATTTTGAGAATTACCAGGGTGTCGGCTTCGAGGCCACCTGGGATTTGCTCACGCTGCTCGGACTTGAGCCGCTCGGCGAGGACCAACTGGAGCTGGAAACATCGGGCTATACCAAACGCGGACCGGCACTTGGATTGGATTGGAATTGGAATCGCTCGGGCGAACATGGTGGGCTCTCGCTCTGGGGGATACACGATGACACCGCTCGATCAGAACGTCTCAGCACTGGAATTACCCAGGTGGTTCCGCGGACATGGCGGGGATATCTGCAGTTCAAGGACAGAATCAACATGGGGAATGATTGGAAACTCGATGCGCAGGCATCGTGGATCTCCGATTCAACCTTCATCAATTCTTGGAGGCCAACGGACTTCAAGGACCGCCAAGAATATGAAACGAGCCTGTATCTTCGCCAAGACAGTGGAAACACCTCGATTTCCGCCCTCGCGGACTACTCGCTGAACCGCTTCATCTCGAACAGTTGGCTACTGGCCTCGCAAGGCTTCATGCTCGATGAATTTCCCAAATTCAGTTATCGACGATTTGGGGACGACTTCTTCGACACGCTGACCTACAGCGGCAACATTTCGTTCAGCCGGTTCAAGGCCATTATTCCAGGTGGTACCGCCGCGCAGAACGGCATCGGCCCCAATGTCTTCAACGGTGTCTTCAACGGTGTTCGCGTTCCCTTTACCGCCACTAACAACATCAGCGATGCGTTGGCCTTACGGGGCATCACCGATGACTGGAATACCCGGGTTGACAGCATGCATCATGTCACAATGCCGCTGCAATACGGACCGGTTCAGGTGACCCCGTTCGCGTCTGCCCAGATTCAAGGATTCCTCTCAAACGAGAATACGGGAAACACAACAGACGACTCGAATTTCCGCGGCATTGGCGGCGTCGGCATACACACCACCACAACCTTTCAACGGGTGTACAACGACGTACATAGCGAAACATTCGGGATCAATCGACTACGGGTATTGTTTGACCCATGGGCTCGCGCTTGGATTGCCGGCTCGAATTTCAACCCGATCAACGAACCCGACTACGACCCGCTCGTAGACGCCACAGCCCGGGGTGGCGCCGTGCAGGTTGGACTGCGAAATCGACTGCAGACGCAGCGAGGGGGTCCGGGCCGCTGGTACGACGCTGACTGGCTGAACACCAGCATCGCAGCCACGTTCAGCACTCACGACGCAACACGGCGGTGGTACACGCCACGGTTCTACGAGGCAAATCCTCTGTGGTCCTCATTCGGCAACTACGCCACTGGATCCTTCGACTTCCGGCCAGCCGAGGCCATCCAGTTCACGGGTGAGGGCACGTGGGACCTTGACCTTGAAGGATTTACCCGCGCCGCGGTCGCGGTCAACTTCGATCACTCGCCCCGAATGAGTTCCGGCATTTCGTACCGATTCATCGAAGTTCCGGATGACTACGCTCAGGCACTTCCCAATCTGGTCAAGAGCGCCCGAGGGCAATTGCTGAGCTTTCCACTGAAATACGAAATCTCCAAGACCTACTCCTTCTCAGTTTCGCCGCAATACAACTTCTCTGAAAAGGACTTTCAGAATGTCTCCGCCTCACTGACACGCCGCCTTCCAGACTTCGACCTCATCTTCTACGTCAGTTACGACCAGATCCGAGGCGACACCACCGCGGGCGTGCGGCTCGGCCAAACAAAGTTCTAGGGCGTCGCTTCGCCGGGAGAGAGTCAGAAGCCGGGATCCGAGGGTCGAGATGATTCCTTCTGAAACAGCGTCACGAGTTCTGCCACGCTGAGTCGCTCGCACCTCCACGTTGGGTCGATGCCGGCTTGCTGCACGATGTCGCGACCGAGGACACCGCCGAGTTGTTTGCGTCTGGTGGTGAAGAGCTGCGTGACGAAACGAGCAAAGGCAGAGGGATCGATATCGGCCGGTAGCGCCCGGGATCGGATTGCGACCATGGCGCTGCTGACGCTGGGCTCTGGCCAGAAACAACTGGCTGGCAGATTCGCCAGCTTCGTGACCTCTCCGGCCCACTGCACAATGATGCCGAGCGGGCCCCACTGTGATGTGCCCGGTTCGGCAAGAAGACGATCCGCGACCTCGTTCTGAATCGTGATCCACTGTCCACCGCACGTCGGATGATTGAGCAGCAACTCCACCATCAGCGGGCTGGCAATCTGATACGGAAGATTGGCGATCAGCCGAAAGGGACGACCCTGCAGCGCATCGACAATTTGCGGCGACAACATCCGCGACCGACCGAGGCAATCACCGCGAATGAGTTGCACGCGGTCACCAAGCCGCGACTCGATCAAGTCGGCGAGCCCCTCATCGAGTTCGCACGCGATCACATCAGCGCCGCGATCGAGCAGCGTCTCGGTCAGTGTTCCCGTACCTGGGCCGATTTCAAGCACCAGATCACCCTGACACACATTGGCATCATCAACAAGCTTGCGCAGCAGATTCTGATCGTGTAGAAAGTTCTGACCGAATCGCTTGCGAGGTCGCAGTCCACGTTCCGCCAGCAGCGACTTGATCTCGGAGAGACGCTGCACGGAAATCAAGCCTTCCCGAGATATTCGCCCGTCTCGGTATTGACTTTGACTCGCTGCCCGTTCTCGATGAAGGGCGGAACACGAATGCGGGCGCCGGTCTCGACCGTGGCTTCCTTGAGCTGATTTGTGGCGGTCGCGCTCTTGGGTTGCGGGGCTGTCTCGGTCACTTCCACTTCTACCGATGGCGGCAACTCCACTCCAAGTGCCCGCCCCTCGAAGACCATGACCTTCACTTCGAGACTCTCGACGAGCCAGTTCACCTGATCACCGAGCTGATCACCGGCGATTTCCATCTGCTCGAAGGACTCGCCATCCATGAAGACGTATGGCCCCTTGCCGTGACCGCTGGAATCATAGAGGTACTGCATGGTACGGCGATCAATCGAGACATCTTCGAGTTTGTCGCTCGAGTTCATGCGATTGGTCTTGATGGTTCCGGTATCGACGCTCTTCATCTTCGCCTGCACATACGCAGGTCCTTTGCCCGGCTTGACGTGATCGGTGTCGATCACGATCTGCAACTGGCCGTCGAAGATCAGGGCCTGTCCCCTCTTGAGATCCGTTGCTTTGATGGGCATGACTGTTCTTCCTTGTGAGGCCACTCAACGAGCGGTCGCTTCGGCCCGCGTTTCACGCAATACAGTGACTTTGATTTCACCCGGGAAGGTCATCTCATCTTCGACCTTGCGGGCGATCTTGTCGGCGATGATGAAGGCCTCGTCGTCGTTGACGCGGCCGGAATCCACGATGACCCGCACCTCGCGACCGGCCTGAATAGCGTAGGCCTCCCGGACTGAACCGCTGTCATAAGCGATGTCTTCGAGTTGCTTGAGACGCTGAATATAGAGCTCCATCGACTCGCGGCGAGCGCCGGGGCGGGCACCCGACACTGCATCGGCTGCCATGACAATCGGCGTATAGGGACTGGTCGAAGGGATGTCGCCGTGGTGACCGCCAATGGCGTTGAGCACTTCCTCGCGAGTCTCGCCAAATCGCTTGGCGAACTCCATGCCGATGGCCGGATGGCCACCCTCCATCTCGTGATCCATCGCCTTGCCGATGTCGTGCAGAAAGCCGCACCGGCGAGCGACGGAACCGTCGAGCCCGAGTTGGTCGGCAATAACCTGACTGAGGTAGGCCACCTCCATCGAGTGCCGCAGCACGTTCTGCCCGAAGCTCGTTCGAAAATGCAACTTGCCCATGGCCTCCACAATCTTGGGATGCAGGCCACGCATCTTGGCTTCCATGACGGCCTCATTGCCCTTCTCGGAGATCTGCTCTTCCATGTCAGACTTGACATTGGCGACGATTTCTTCCACACGCGACGGGTGCACGCGGCCATCAGCAACGAGTCGCGCAAGCGACTCGCCAGCAATGGCGCGACGAATCGGATCAAAACACGAAACCGAAATGACGCCAGGCGTGTCATCCACGAGTACATCGGCTCCGGTCGCTCGCTCAATTGCGCGGATGTTGCGGCCCTCGCGGCCGATGATGCGGCCCTTGAGATCATCGGATGGAATCTTCACCGAGCGCACGGTCGACTCGGCGACATGCTCGGCCGCAAACCGCTGAATCGCCATGATGGTGATCTCGCGGCTCTGCCTCTTGGCATCGGACTCCGCCGCCTCGATGATGCCCCGCTTGACTGCAGCGGCTTCCTCTTCAGACTCGTGACCCACCCGCTCAAGCAACTGCACCTTAGCGTCTTCCTGGCTCAAATCCGCGACTTCGGACAGCCTCGCCGTAATGTCGGCATCTCTGACCGCCACGGCCTCGGCCTGCGCCACGATCTCGTCTTCACGTTTCTGCACCTTCGATTGCCGCTTATCCATCGCAGATTCACGACTCGCGAACCGGTCGAGTTTTTCGTCGAGCGTGTCTTCCCGTTTCGAGATGCGATCCTGCGCGGTCTTGATTTCTGCCCGCGCCTCGGCGGCTTCGCGGTCCACTTCGGCCTTGCGGTCCTTGGCGGCGCGTTCGGCGTCGAGTTCCGCCTTCTGTCGAGTCGATTCGGCATCGGAATGCGCGGCGCTGCGCAGCGTCTCGGCTTCCTGCCGAGCCGCCCGGATCACACTCCCGGCGATGACCTTGAGCGCCACAGCACCGGCCACACCACCGACAAGAATCCCGGCGATCGCCGTGAACGCAGCCGTCCAGTCAAAGGCCAGCAAGGAGGGCACATCGGCAAGCAGTATGCCGCTCCACGATTCGAACCAGATGTCATGCATCGGCATGGGATCTTCCTCATACCGACCAGCCCTCACCGCAACGAAAGTCGTCGCAGCGACACGTGCAAGGTCCTGAACCTCACAGACTCACACGCAACGGTGTGAGCCGAACCGGTGGCGGGGCGCAACCCCCACCGATGTCGGAGCAACCGCTGTCTGCGGTTGCTGTCTTCCCCCTCCTCCGGAACCATTCAGGTCAAGCGATCCGATGACCGCTCCTGTCAGCACTCTGCGTATATCACCCGCGAAGGGCGTCGGCCCAATCGGCCGAGAAATCGGTCCAACCCGTGTCGTGGCCAGCCGTGAAATCGGGGGGAAGCCCGCGGCGTCGCGTGCCCCTGAACCCGTCAGTAGTTGAAGATTCCACTATAACGACGACTCGATTCCTTCGCCCGCCACCGTCCAAGCCCCCTCCCTTGCCATGCCCAAGAACCTCTCCAGCCCCATCACGAAGACCCATTTTCGCCCCTTGGTGGAGCGAATCGTGCTGTCGGGATCGCGAAGAAAGCGGCATCAGACCATCAGAAGCCTGTATTTGGCCATCCTGATCGCCGTCGCAGCCATTGGTGTGCTGTTCACGACCAGTTTGGGAGGCCGCATTTCGCTGCGGGCCCTGGCGGCCGCTGGTGGCGGCGTTTTCGAAATCGTCGCCATGGTTGAGGTGGCGGCCATCTGTTTGGTGACGCCCATATTCATGGCTGGCGCAATCGAACAGGAGTCCTCTCCGAGAACCTGGGATCTGCTGCTGGCGACCCCGCTCTCTTCGATGGGCATGGTGCTGGGGAATCTACTCGGGCGGACGTTCTTCGTCCTTTCGCTCATCGTGGCGGGCTTGCCGATCCTGCTCATCCTACAGATCTTCGGTGGCGTCAGCCCCCGCGCTGTGCTCATTTCAGCCGGCATTGCCGCCTGCACCGCCATCGTGGTCGGATCGGCGGCGGTCATGCTCTCGGCGACTCGTACAGGAGGACGCCGCGCCGTGCTGGCCTTCTATGCGGGTGTCATCATCGTGCTGATGGCGACGTGGGCGTTTGACGCAATATGGGGGGCACCCATGCCCGGTGCTCTGAACGCAACCGGCACCACATGGGCCACACCGCTCAATCCGTTTCTGACGCTGCACGCTGTACTCCGACCCGCCGAATATGTCGCGTCGACGCAGTCATACGGGGGTGGCTTCGCGGCCTTCTGGCTCGGACATCCCGTTGCCGCTTTCGCAGCGGCCAGCGGCCTGGCAACTCTGCTGATGCTCTCGTGGTCGGTGCTGCGGGTCCGAATGCTCGGCCCCATCTTCGGCCGCAACGGCGAAACCGACCACCCCGCCCGCCCCCACCGCCCCGTCGGCCGCAACCCGATTGCCTGGCGAGCATCGTCTGGCAGCCCGGCAAGTTGGACGGAGCGATCGGCGAGGTGGGGCTGGGCAGCGGCCGGGATCATCGGTGGCGTTGTCTTGCTGGCCATGATCGGCGGCGGCCTGGTATCACTTCCGACCGCGAGACTCGTGCTCACCGCCATGCTCGTTGTCGAAATCACGATGGTGGCACTCGCAGCAACCGCCATCGCCGGAACCGCTGTCACCCGCGAGCGAGAGCAGGGCACACTCGATCTGGTACTCACGACACCGATTGGCCCTGCCGCGTACCTGCAGGGCAAGTTGCTCGGCATTGTTCGCAGTCTGTTGCCCCTTCTGTTGCCACCGCTCCTCATGGTCGCCGCCACGGCGGTCGTGCTGATCGTCTCGCAGGGCTCGGGGCCGTTTATCGAGACTGCATCCGGAGACCAACCAGCCCGGCCACTTGCAGGTTGGGGCGGGCTGCTTGGCATTGGCATTTCGCTGGTCCCGTTTGCGGCCTTCTGCATCGCCGTCGGACTTCACTGGTCGCTTCGCGTTCGCCGATCTGTCTCCGCCGTGCTGATCGCCACCGTACTGAGCGTGGCGGTAGTCGGCATCATCGGTCTGTGCGCCGTCCCCCTTGGCGGCAGCATTCCAGTGGCCGGCCCACTCGCACTGACCGTCTGCCCGATCACGGCAGTCATGGTGGCGGCCAATAGTGCAAAAATGCTCGCTTCGACCAAAGTCGATCCGAACCAATTGCAGTGGGTGCTTCTCATCGGCGGCGTCATCTCGGCGGTCATATGGGCTGGTCTGACACACATCATCCTGAAGACGACCGTCCGTTCGTTCATTGTGACAATGCGTCGATTGGCAGGGACGTAGCGACGCAGTCCACTCGTCCCTCTCTGTCTCGAGGCGCAAGCAAGAGAGGTTGACCTGACGCTAGACGAGAATGGCGGCGGGGTGCTCGATGAACTCTTTGAGGGTGCCGAGATAGCGGGCAGCGGTGGCGCCATCGACGACACGGTGGTCGTTGCTGAGCGTGGCGTTCATTTCCCAGCCGATGGTGAGTTCGCCGTCTCGCACGGCCGGCTTCTGAAGGCACGCGCCGACGGCGAGAATCGCGCTGTTGGGTGGGTTGATGATGGCCGTAAAGGCATCGACGCCGAACATGCCGAGGTTGGAAATGGTGAACGTCGCGCCTTCCATCTCTTCGATGGTGAGTCCTCGTGTTCTGGCTTTCTCGGACAAGGCCCGCGTCTCCGCCGAAATTGCTCGCAAACTACGACTATCCGCATTTCGAAGCACCGGAACGACCAGCCCACCGCCCCGCTCTTCCGGCAGCGCAACGGCCACGCCGATGTTGACCTCGCCGTGGTAGACGATCGCATCGCCGTCCCAAGATGCATTCATCAACGGGTTTCGATTCATCGCAACGGCGCAGGCCCGCACCAGCAGATCATTCACGCTGAGTTTGACACCCTGATCGGCCAGTTCGGTGTTGAGATCCTTGCGAAGGGCCATCATCGCGTCCATCGCGAAGACCATCGACACCTGATAGTGCGGAATCTCCTGCTTGGACTCGACCAGTCGTCGCGCGATCGTCTGCCGCATGATGCTGACCGGTTCGCGGCGATCCGAATCGGTCCCTGCCAGCGATGTTGCCACCCGCGTCACGGGAACAGCCGGAACGGGCATGTTTGATGGTTCGATGACATCCGGTCGAGCGTGTTGCTCCTGCGCCGAAGGTGGCACCGAGGCCCGCATTTCTTCGCTGGTCCCCACGGCGGCGAGTACATCCCGCTTGATAATCCGACCGCCCGGACCCGACCCCTCAAGCCCGCTCAGATCTACACCATGCTGCTCGGCCAATCGCCTCGCAACGGACGTCACTTTGCGGTAAGGCGTAGCCACGGGGTCATTGGTCGGCGCAGATGGCTCCACCGGACTGGCCACTGGCTCGGGGCTCGCGGTAGCCGCAGGATCGTCATCTTCCTCGACAATCACCGCCACCACCGTTCCCACGGCCACAGCGACGCCTTCATCCACTGCGATCCGGCTCACGCGACCATCGTCGAACGCCTGCATTTCCATGGTGGCCTTGTCGGTCTCGACGTCGGCGAGTACATCGCCAGCGGTGACATTGTCGCCTTCGGCGATGTGCCACTTGATGATGGTCCCCTTCTCCATCGTGTCGGAGAGCCGCGGCATGGTGATTTCGATGGGCATTGTTCGAGCCTTTCGGCGGAGCCGCTTACGCGTTGTAGGTCACGGAGCGAACGGCCTCGCAGATCTTGCGAGCGTTGGGGAGCATTTCCTGTTCAAGCCCCTTGGCATAGGGGGCCGGGACATCATCGCTGTGGACTCGGTACACGTAGTTGTCCAGATCATCGAAACAGACGCGATGCACTTCCGCCGCCACTTCCGAGCCGACCGATGCGAAGGACCACGACTGGTCCACCACCACGCAGTAATTGGTTCGGCAGACGGATGCAGCAATCGTGTCGATATCGAGCGGCCTGATCGAGCGCCCGTCGATGATCTCGCATTCGATGCCCTCTCTGGCGAGTTCCTCGGCGGCTTCGAGGCAGAAGTAGAGCGGGCGACCGAAACTCACGATCGTGCAGTCATTGCCTGAGCGGATGAGTTCAGCCTTGCCGATCGGCAGCGTGTAGGACTCCTCGGGCACGTCCCCGGTCATCGCCAGCATCCGCTCATTCTCAAGGCAGAACACCGGATTGTCATCACGGATCGCCTGCGTGAGCAGCCCCTTGGCCGTGTAGGGCGTCGATGGAATGATGATCTTGAGACCGGGCACATTGGCGTAGAGCGATTCGACACACCACGAGTGTGTGCTACCGAGTTGGCCGCCGGCACCATTGTTGCCGCGAAAAACAATGGGGCAGCCGAACTGACCGCCGCTCATGTAGAGCATCTTTGCGGCATTGTTCAGAATGGGGTCGGCCGCGACGAGGCTGAATGACCACGACATGAATTCGACGATCGGGCGAAGTCCCATCATCGCCGCTCCGATACTCAGACCGGCGAATCCGCTCTCGGAAATTGGCGTGTCGACGACCCGGCGGGCGCCGAATTCCTCGAGCATGCCCTTGCTGACCTTGTAGGCACCGTCGTACTGCGCGACCTCTTCTCCGATCAGAAAGACACGCTCGTCACGGCGCATCTCTCCGCTCATCGCCTCGCGCAATGCATCACGAAATGCGATCTCACGCATTGTCACCCTCCCGGTCGCTGCTGCGTCGCTTGAGGAACTCGGGCATCGAGGTCCCGGTATACAACCCCCAGTTGTCCGCGTAGACGTCGTGATACAACTCGTCCATCGGCGTCGGTGGCGACGCTTCGGCCCACTTGACCGCCTCACGAATTTCTTCGCGGATCTCCTTGCCGAGTTGCTTGAACGCTTCGCCGGTCAGTTGGTCCTGATCAACCAGATGGGCGGCGAGCAACTCGATGGGATCTCTCATCTCCCACTGCTCTTCTTCTTCAGGGGTGCGATACTTCCGGGGGTCGGACATCGAGTGCCCCTTGAATCGATAGCACCGCATCTCCACGAAGGATGGCCGCGAGGACGCGCGGCAACGGTCGACCAGCGGCTTCATGCCTCGATATACGTCCAGCACATCCATGCCCTCGATGACAGTGGCATCCATGTCATAGCCGCAAGCCCGATCGGTCAGACATCCTCCTGCCGCCGTCCCTCGCTTGATCGCCGTCCCCATCGAATAGAAGTTGTTCTCAACGATGAAGATGACAGGCAGATCAAGTACCGACGCAAGATTCATCGCCTCGTGCACGGCACCCTGGTTGGTAGCCCCGTCGCCCATGAAGCAGAGCGTTACACGACTGCTTTGACCGCCGTCCATGACCTCGTCGCAGTATTTCGTCGCAAATGCAAGCCCGGCCCCGAGCGGCACCTGGCTTCCGACGATGCCGTGACCGCCGTACATGTGATGCTCGGCATCGAAGAAGTGCATTGAACCGCCTTTGCCCTTGGCGCACCCACCGATGCGGCCGAACAACTCCGCCATACCCACCCGCGGAGCCATACCGCGGGCCAGCGCATGTCCGTGGTTGCGGTAGGCAGTGATAATCGGGTCGTCTGGGCGGAGCGTGGCGATGCTTCCGACTGCAACTGCCTCCTGCCCGTTGTAGACATGCAGGAAGCCGCCAGCAAGCCTGTTCTGATATGCCTGCATCGAGCGAACTTCGAACTCACGAATCAGCATCATGTCCCGCAGCCACCCACGCAGCACATCCGGCCCCGGCAAGGGAACCTCTTCGCTGCGTCGCTCGGCGCTTGATTCGGGCTGGGTCATTGAAGATGCCGTCATGGGGTTCGAATCGGCCAGTATACCGCTGCCCGAGCGAAATCCTCTCACCGAACCTCCACATGCACTCGGCGAGTCTTGGCCGGCGGCGTGTCCTTTTCCCATGGGCGGCGATACTCGAACAGCAGCATCGCTGTACCTGGCGAACGACCCTTGAGCAACCACTGGGACTGTCCCGGACCACCCAGAAGATCTGCATTGTCGAGTGTGGTGCCGGACTCCGATACGCTCACATAGGAGAGCCCCTCGCTTTCTTCCTGATCAAGTGACCACGAGTAGCCGGTGCCCGCTGTGTATGGCAGCGAGATGTCGCCACTGCCACCAACGCCCAAGACAAGATCCCCACTCGGCGAGCCGTGACATCCAAATACACCCAACAAGCCTGCCGCACACCACCGATTCCACTTCATTCGAGATCGCGCCTCCCTGTATCGACCACGGCGGCATGGTACTCCGGGAGGGCCCTGGGAGCAGGTCAGTTGGCTACCGCGACCGCGTGTACCGCCTCATCAATGTCGCGACCCGGAATCTCATCACCATTCGCTTCAGAGATGGCGAACGAGCTTCAAACCGGCACCAAAGCAGTGCGGCCGAGGTGGGCTCATATGCGATGCTCAAAGGGCCGCTGGAACGGCCCTGCCACACGCGGGTGGCAGGATTTGAACCTGCAACCTTCGGTTTCGTAGACCGATGCTCTATCCAATTGAGCTACACCCGCTGAGAGGCGGGCCATCGTACTGCACGCCCCGAGTCGATGCCACGGGAGCAAAGACGCTCCGAACTGGAAGAACCCCAGATCCTAGGGTTCAGTTGACTTCCCCCACCGATCCTGAGATACTCCCCGATTCGCTTCGACCCCTCCACCGAGGGTGAGCGTTCTCTTGGAGTCAACCCCGTGCCCAATACCCCCGCACGCAAGAAGCAGATCCGTCAGGACGAGCATCGCCGCGCCCGCAATCGATGGCGTAAGAGCATCATCAAGGATCGCACCAAGGACTTCCTTGAGGCCATTCACGACCGAAACGTCGATGCGGCCGAGACGGCCTTTCGAGCGGTCCAGAAGGAATTGGACCGGGTCTCCACGACCAGCACAATCCACAAGAACCACGCGGCCCGCCGCAAGAGCCGACTTTCACGCCGCCTGCGTGATCTCAAGACCTCGCTCACTGGCTGAGTAAGGCCTCGCACTCGGACACTTCTGAACCCGCCAATTGGCGGGGTCTCTTTTTTTGGGACACTGTGGCCGTGAACTCACAGCAGCCACACCTCCCTCCCGCCGGCCACCGCCCGCTTCCAATCCTCGCGGCCCTGCTTCCGCTGATTCTCTTTCTGGAGGCGATGCTGCTTCTTGGCGGCACCCGCCTCACAGCTGCCCGTGTGCTGGCGCACGAGCAGATCGGTGAGGCGATGCACTTCTTCAGTCTCTCACCTGTGTTCATCCTGCACGCCACGGGGTTGGTTGTATTGGCCGTCCTGCTCAGTTGGCACGTACTCACCGGTGAGCGGTGGCGAATACAGCCTCTCGAGCCTGCGATGCTGCTGCTGGAAGGCTGCATCGCGGCGGCTCCGCTTCTGGCGGCTGCTGCCTTTTTTGGAACCATGTGGGATACCGCCTTGGGGCCGCAGCCAGCCATCACGCCAACCTCCACGCTGGACGCCATCGCGGTCGCCATCGGCGCAGGACTCTCGGAAGAACTGCTGTTCCGAATGGCGGGCGTCGCAGCAGTACTCTGGCTGCTCGTTGACGTGCTTCGCGTCAAGCAGACCACCGGACTGATCGTCGCCGTGCTGGTAACGGCTGCTGCGTTCACGCTCTACCACGACCCGGCGGAGATGTCTCCCGGGGCCGTCGCCTTCGTTGCGGCTGCCGGACTGTACCTAGGAGGGCTCTACGTCATGCGAGGGTTCGCCGTCGCGGTCGTGGCACACGCCGGTTACGACGCCGTCGTACTGGTGGCCGCAGCCACCTCATAATCAGGTCTCTACCGCGACTTCCCGTCCCGCCTCGGCTGAGTGATACATGGCGGCAAGCACGGCCTGCACCTGCAAACCATCTTCGCCGGTCGGCCCGTCCTCGCTTCCTCCACAGTTCGCTTCAAAGCACTCATGCTCGCGTTTGAAGGCCGTACCCCAGCCCTCGGTGGACGGGATCGGATGCTTCACATCCACAATTTCTCCGTCCACTTGTGTTCCGATCAACACATGATCACCCCAGATATCAAAGTGCATCGCGCCCTGCTCGCCCAGCAGCGTCACTCCGTCTGCGATGGTGCCATCGGGAAGATGCGAGGCCCACGCGGTTTCCAGCGTGAGACTCAGACCATCCTCACACCGCAGCATCGCCATCGCTCCATCATCCACGTTGAACGGTCCGCTGAGGTTCGGTGGTCCCGACCACATATCCGTGAAGCGATATCCCGTCGGTGGAGCACCGAAAAGACTGCTCGTCACCGCGGTGACCCGCTCGACCTGCGGGCGGCCGCAGAGATGAAGTGCCAGATCTACCAAATGCGGCCCCAGATCGATCAGCACGCCACCGCCGGAGTGGGCGCGATCGGTGAACCAGCGGCCAAGCCCTGGAATACCCCGCCGCCGCAGCATCACGGCTCGAGCCTGATAAATGTGCCCCAGCCGCCCTGCCTCAATATGCCTCTTCGCAGCCAGTACGGTGGCGGCAAATCGACAGACGAAACCAACTTGGAGGGTGCGGCCGCTGCGATCTCGGGCATCGAGAAGCGATTGGCACTCTTCGACGTTCATTGCCATCGGCTTCTCAAGCAGTACATCGTTGCCCGCCTCCAACGCTGCGATCGCCAATGGGGCGTGCAGCACATTGGGAACGGCGATCACCACTGCCGTAACCGATTCGTTGGCAAACATCTCGCCGGGATCGGACCACGCGGTCCCGCCATGGGACGCCGCCGCTTCGGAGGCCTTCTCGACATCCACATCACAGAAGCCAAGCACCGAACCCCCTGCATCAGCAATTCCCTGCGCATGAACCCGTGCAATAGCACCAGCGCCGACAATTCCAATTCCGTATGCCATGCACAGCCTCCTGATCCCCGCGTGGGTCGCACCGTAGCATGCCCCGCGTGAGAAGCACAGCGATGGAACGCGTCCTCATCATCGGCGGTGGTATCGTTGGACTGACAACGGCCCACACGCTGCGCCGTCGCGGACTGGATGTGCTGGTTCTAGACGCCGGCCCCGACCGCATCTGCCCCTCCCGGGGCAACGCCGGACAGATCGCGCCTGGCCACCCACCCATTCCGTCGCCCGCAGTTCCGCCCAAAGCCCTGCACATGATGCTGGACCGCCGCAGCCCGCTGTACATCCCGCCTCGGCCGAGCCTGCCGCTGCTGCGGTGGCTGTTGGCTTTCCGCAGGGCCTGTGAGCGGTCGCGGTACGAACGGAACATGGAAGTACTGGCCCACCTCTCGCGGACCAGCCGCGAACTGTTCGATGAACTTGCAGACGAACTCGGTCCCGCAGCCACACTTGAGGCGACCGGGCTGGCCGACATCTGGCAGACCGAAGCCGGAGAGATGGAAGCCGAGGCGGAAACAGAATGGATAAACCGGCTTGGGTTTGCAACCGAGTGCCTCGACGGGTCTGAACTTCGCCGGCGCGACCCGGCTTGGGGGCCCGAGGTGCGAGGAGCGGTCATCCACGGAGATGGCATGCGCATTGATCCAGCAATCTTGTGTGATGTGATGCGTGCGAAAATCAGTTCGCTCGGTGGTCTCATTCGGACTGGGTGCGTGGTCGAGACCATCCGCCGCTACAGCGGCGGATGGGAGGCGGTCATGTCTAGCGGCGAGATCGTGGTTGCAGGGCGATTGGTACTGACCGCCGGCGTCTGGTCGGAGTCGCTCGCCCGCATGATGGGAGTCTCTGTGGCCATGCAGCCAGCCAAGGGTTACCACCGCATGATTCGATTGGCAGGTGCCCCCACAATCGCTGCGGTGCTTCGCGAGCCGAAGGTCGGAGTCACGCCAATGGGCTCGCTGCTGCGGGTGGCGGGCACGCTGGAACTCTCGGGCTTCAACCACCGGCTCGACCCGAATCGGGTCAAACAACTGATGGCTGGCGCTCAGACCTTTCTGCCGGGGATCCGCGGAGCCGAGCCGGTCGATCTGTGGTGCGGGCTGCGGCCGTGCACGGCCAGCGGACTGCCGGTCATCGGTCGCGGTCTTGAGGGCGCCTGGATCGCGACCGGACACGGCATGATGGGCGTCACGCTCGCCCCCGGCACCGCCAAGTTGATTGCCGATGACATGCTGGGTGAGCCGGTTCCGGACTGGGCTGAAATGCTGCAGCCGCGATAGCAGAAACGATGGCGACCTCGCCTACGCCGGCTCGAGCACTTCCCGGTACGTCACGCCACGGGCCGCGAGTTCCCGCAGCAGCGTGTCGAGTACCCGCTCATCGGCGGCCAGGACTTCCGGCGGATGGACGCCAGGTGTGCTGACGATGCCCGACTCAATCATCCTCGCCATGATCGTCGCGGGGAAGGCCGTCGTGCGGGCCATGCTGGTCCAGTTGGTCACGGGGTCGAGTTCGTCGTAGAGATCCCACGACAACCGGGTCGGCACGCCATCGAGGTCGCCCTCAGCCTCGACGCGCATGACGGTCAAGTCCCGCTCACCCGGCTCATAGGTCCACTTGGGAAAGAGCATGCGGCAGGTCAACTCCCGCGGGCTCACCATGCAGCCGTTGATCTCGATCGGCTCATCGTTGAGCAGACCGGTTTCGCGCATCGCCCACACGAGGTCTCGGTGCCCGGGATACCGCATGGTCTGCTCAAGCATATTGGGAACATCAAGCGTTTCGGTCAGGCTGCGAAGGCCATCGGTATTGAATGCTTCAAGCGTGCCGGTCTCTGGAAAGTCAATCAAGACTGGCTCACTCAATGCTTCGCGGAGAACAACCTCACCGTCCTCAACGATTCTCGCGGGCCGCAGGTATTCCTCGATCACGTCGTGTGGACTGAATCCGGCCTTGTACTGCCACGGGGGCTGGCGGTCGATCGGCAGGCCACCCACCCGAATCACGATTGATCGGCAGGGAGAGAGCCGATGGGCCGCGACGCCGGCGAGCAGGTTGCTCATTCCGGGGGCCACCCCGCAGTCCACGACGGCCACAGTGCCGCTTTGTTGGGCCATCTCGCTCAATTGCCAGGCGTCCTCAGGCATGAAGGAGATGTCGCAGTAGGGCTTGCCGGTATCGATGACCGCCTGGAGGGCGGCATGACCAAATCGGCTCGGCAGGGCGCCGAGCACGGTGTCGGCATTCGAAGCGATCTGCCGGACCATGTCGGGGCACGACAAATCGGCCTGCTGCACCTGGAGGGCCTCATTCTGCCCTTTCGCGAAATCCAATTTTTTCTGATCGAGGTCGAACAAGGTGACCTGCCGACCCGTCTCTGATGCCAGATCAAGGGCCATCACGGCGCCCACCAGTCCGCCGCCAAGCACCACCGTCTGATTCATCACGATCCCTCTGTGAGGCGGCGGACCAAAAAAAATTGCCGTTGATGACAAAAAGTCCGAACAGGGCACACGCCTGTATGGACATCTCAATAGTAGTTGATGAAGGATCGCCCCCGTCGGGGAACCGCCGGCCAGATCCCGCCGAACCCTTTCATGGGGCATTGCCAAGGATTGGCCTTGGCGGCCCCGAATCGAAGATCCGAAAAGTCAGGAGTTTCTCAGGCCCCACACGCGACGAACCAACGGATGACAGCCCACATCCCCCGCCGCCACATCAGGCCCTGCCTCGGCCGACCCCAGTGCCCTTTCCCGTAAGCCCCTGCCGCGTACGCAGAGGCTTCCTCACAGCAGCCCAGCCCCGATTTGGCCATGACCGCCAACGGGAGCCGCACCGAGGAGCAGTTCCGTGCAGATCACCCAAAAACGCGCCGACCTCGTGCTCGACCTCTTCGAGCAGTACTACACAAGAGTCTTCTGCTTCGCCCGCAAGTCCTTGCCGGCCGAAAGCGCCGAAGACATCTCTCAGGAGGTCTTCTCCCGCCTCCTGCAACTAAGACACCTTGAGGAACTCGATGTCATCTCGATCAGTTATCTGATCAAGATCGCCGACAACCTCATCAAACGCCGGTACAACCGCGGGCAGCGATTCAATCGTTTTCTCGAAGCGGCCCATGCCGAGACCCGCGATCGCCGCGGTGGTGACGATCGAAACGAACCAACACCCGAACTCAGTCGCGAGTTGACGGATTGCCTCAACACGCTGCCGCCAAGCGAGCGGGAAGCCGTTCGGCTGGTAGTCTGCCACGGGCTGAGTTATCAAGAAGCCGCCGAGTCGCTTGGCGTGCCCGTTTCAACGGTCAACAACTGGAAGTACCGCGGCCTGCAGCGTCTCAAGGAGATGAGCGACGACGGACACGAGACTGGACACGCCGCGTAGGAGTTCCGACTCGACGATTGCCATCACCGGCGGCTCGGGACTGATCGGAACGGCTCTCCGCCGCCGACTTCAGGAACGCGGCACCAGCATCCTGCGGTTGGTCCGGCACGTGCCGACTGCGGCAGATGAGGTGCGGTGGGATCCCGAAAGTTCCTTCACGCCTGATCCTCGCCTTGAAAAACTCGATGCCGTTGTCCACCTCGCAGGAGCCGGCATTGCCGATCGCCGCTGGACGGCATCGCGGCGGGAGGTGCTCCTCCGAAGCCGCGTCGATGGCACGCGGTTTCTGGTCGAGGCCCTGCAACAACTTGAACACCCACCCGCCGCCTTTGTGCAGGCTTCCGCGATCGGCTGGTACGGCGATCGGGGCGACGAAATTCTGACCGAACAATCGCCGCGTGGCCAAGGCTTTCTCTCCGGGCTGACCTACGCGTGGGAGCGAGCGGGTGAACCCATCGAGCAGACCGGAACACGGCGAGTCGCGCTTCGGATGGGCATGGTGCTCTCTGCCTCCGGCGGCGCACTGGCCCGCATGAAACCACTCTTTCGGCTCGGCCTCGGAGGTCGCCTCGGCAACGGGCGGCAATGGGTGAGTTGGATTGCGATGCCGGACCTCATCGACATCATCATCCGAAGTTGCAGCGATGAAACGCTTCGGGGACCGGTGAATGCAGTGTCGCCAAACCCCGTCACGAACCGCGAATTCACCGCAGCAATGGCCCGCCATTGCCACCGCCCTGCCGTATTGCCCGCACCTGCCTGGGCCCTGACGATGGGGCTGGGAGGCATGGCAGGCGAGCTGCTGCTGTCGAGTCAGCGGTGCCTCCCAGCAATATTGACCGCTTCTGAGCATCGTTTTACACATAAAACGATCGAAAACGGGCTTTTTATTCTCAGCTCCTGAGTGGTTTTCCTGTACCTGAACGCCCCCCCCATGTAGAGTGGGGCGTGGCCGATCTGCCCTTGTTTGGGGAGAGCCACAAATGGGAAAGAGAATCAGAGAAGGAGTAAGTCCCGTGTACACAACCACTACCACCCTGCTGGGCGCGATCGCTATGGCGACCGGCGTTCATGCTGGAGCACCGCTAATGGATCATGTTGGCGCCGACGATGGCTCCAGCGTTGATACCAGCAACATCACCGCCTGCCAGTACTTCGAAGCCGCGTACTCCGTTTACAACATCGCGACCCTTGATAACTTCGATAACTCCGCTGGCTCATCTGCCAGTGAGGCTCACGCGGTCGTCAGTGGTTGGAATGGCTATACCACTATCGATGGTGTAACTGGACTTCAAGTCAACTTCTACATGGCCGTCGAAGACGCAGCCGCCAACCTTGTTGGCTACGCTTCGAGCGATCACCCACTTGCCACCAGTGCGAGCTGGACCGGCGAAGGTGATCTGGTCGAAGCCAGCGGCTCTTGGGCCCTGAATGCTGGCATCAACTTCGTCGCGGTCATTCCGAGCAACGAGTTCGCAAGCAATGGCCAAACGGGCATTACCTTGTCCTTCCTCGATGATCTCGGCGATGGCACGTACTGGCAAGCCAACCCGGGTGGCGGATTCGGCATGCCCGGCAACCAGCAATCAGGCGCAGGCGCTTCGGCTTACCGCGTCTTGGCCGGTGGCCCGGTCGATCCGTGCGATCTGCCACTTGGCTCATGCCCGGCAGATGTCACTGGAGACGGTCTCGTTGATGTCAATGATGTGCTGGGGATCATTGGCTCCTTCGGAGAGATCGGCGATGGCACGTTCCGCCCATTGGGCGACTGCTGGCCGAGCCCCACGGGCGACTGCACCGTGACGGTTGATGACTTGCTGACGGGCATCGGTGCTTTCGGCGCCGACTGCCAAGAATACGGGGCATGTTGCCTCGGCATAGACGGTTGCGATGACAACGTGCTGGAAAGCGACTGCGCGGGCGACTGGCTCGGTGACACGTCAACCTGTGACGAGTGCCAGTACGGCGCATGCTGCTATACAGATGGCAGCTGCACAGAAGGCACCCCAGAAGAGTGCACCGCCGCTGGTGGCACCTACGCCGGCGATGGCGTCGCCTGCGTTGATGCGGACTGCCCGCAACCCTCTGCTGGCGCGTGCTGCATCGGGTTCACAGATTGTCTCGACGGATTGCTGCCTGTGGACTGCGAAGCCTTCGGCGGCACGTTCCAAGGCAATGACACGGTCTGCGCGGACATCAGCTGCGGCTGGGACGGATGCCCAGATGGCGCCACTGACGAGGGCGTTCCCTGTCAGGAAGACACCACTGATCCAAGCGGTGACCCCAACGGTGGCGGGAACTCGAATCCGCCCTCTTACGGCAGCATCGCCGATGGTGAAACGATCTGCGGACACGCATCCGTCTACACCTGCATCGGCTGTGGTGACGGAGGGGCAGATGCCACGTACCGAGACACCGACTGGTACCTGTTCGACAACTCGGCAGGTGGCGACTGGACCGTCTCCGGTGGCGGTCAGCCGAGTCTCATCATAGGTGTCGTTGACAATGATGCGATGGCCTTCGTCGACTACTTCATTGCCGAGGCGTATCAAGAAGGCACAGTGACCGTCACGCTCCCGGCAGGTGGCAGTTACTCCGTCTTTGTCGCCCCATCGGACTGGGAGCAGCCCAGGTGTGCGGATGGCGAGACTGAGTACGCGGTCACGCTCAGCGGATCTGCTGCAGCGGACGCAGCCTGCTGCGTCGGCACTCAGTGCGCGGGCGATATGAGCCCGGCCGATTGTGCCGCGATGGGCGGAACGTATGTCGCTGGCGAATCATGCGCCACCTACACTTGCCCCACCTCGTACGAGGGGTGCACCGGCTCCAACGTCAATGAGTCCGATTTCGGCTGCGTCTGCTTCGTGGACGGCGATGACTCGGAGACCGACTGCAACGGCGGCGAGAACATGGCATCGCCCACCTTCACACCGCTCTCATCGGGCGACGTGATCTGTGGTGATCTCTCGGTGTACGTCGAAGGCCCCACCGGAGGCACCTACCGTGACCTCGACTGGTGGGTCTCGGATGCAGTCAACTCGGGCGGTACCTTTGACTTCAGCATCGGCTCGGAGATGAGTACCGTGATCCTCTTGGTCAATCTCACTGCGGGGACGGTGGACAACGATGTCCTCGCCCCAGCGGGTACGATTGCCGAAGTGACTTGGACGATCGGAGCGGGCAATTGGTCCGTTGTGACGGCACCTTCCGAGTGGAATACCGCTTGGACCTGTGCCAGCGGTCTGTCTGAGTATCGATTCTCCATGAATTGATCTCGTCCAACCTGTTTCTTGTTCCCAGCAGCCCCCGGCTTCACGCCGGGGGCTGTTCTTTGGCATTCAGAAGAATCGATGGAAAAGTGCTCGCTGACTTCCGGCTGTCAGCGACAAAGTCACGGCCTACTGCTGTTGTTGTTGCGCGGCAGCCTCGTCGGCCCGCTGCTCGTGAACCGCTTGATGGTCGGGAGGTTCGGCGAACACCGGGACTTCCATGATGAGTGGATCCGCGGCATGGTGTCGTTCACGCCGCTCAACGGGGGTGGTCTGTACTTCCACCGTCAAGGTCTCCTCTGCCGCGCCGCGGAAAATGCCGCGATTCGGCGGCACATCGGCATAAGTTCTCCCGTAGGCGATCACCACATACGACTCGCCGATGCTGCACGCGTGCGTCGGGTCGAATCCGACCCAGCCAGCCGAGGGCGACCACACTTCGATCCACGCATGGCTCTCAGACGGCTTGACCGGGTTCTCGACGTGCAAGTAGCCATTCACATACCGACAGGGAACGCCGTTCAAACGAAGCAAACTCAGCGCAATATGGGAGAAATCCTGGCAGACACCGGCTCCTGCAGCGAGCGCGTCGTCGCTGGTCGAATGGGCGTTCGTCACCTGAGGCCGATAGGCAAATTGGTTGCCCAGTGCTGTGGCCAATCGCTCGATCATCCCACCCACCGTCGGGCAACCGGGCAGTTCAAGTTGGTCGGAGAGCTTCTGCAGGCGATCGCTCTTGATCACTGGACCGCCAAACTGAAGGAAGTCCCAATCGGCGAGTGTCGGTTCCAATTCAGACACGAGGTCTGGAAGGCTCGTCGGATCGTTCGCAGCCTCACTTGTCTCCACCAAACATCGGCACGCGACTTCAACGCGGTCGTGGTAGTCCGTAATCGAAAACCAATGCATCGCGTTTCCGAGCCAGTCTTCATGGCGACTTGGCTGCGCATGCGGACCGATTGCCAGTTCGAATTCGTGCAGCGTCTGGCTCTCCTGCGTCCGAGGTTCTACGCGGATCTCCATGTGCGACTCCCGCACGAAAGCGGAGTACCGAAACTGATGGCGATGGGCGATCTCAAGCAGCATGGGCTACACCGTAAAATACAATCTGGTCAGGGATTCGTGAATATGCGCGACCTCTGTGGCCAGGCCGCCACACACGGCCGCGAAGTCGTGACGGCCGAGCAATTCTTGCTCCTCATAGCGGATCTGAGAAACCATGCGTCCAACGAGCCTGGCCGATTCCGTCAGTACACCGTCCCGTTCGATCTCCAACAGGTCTGTCTGCATGTGCGCCGCACCGAAGGCCACACTGTGCGGCGTCTGTGTGTTGAACATCAGAAAACCGGCCACCGACTGAGGTGTCAACTCGACACCCTGTACCCGACGATAGTTCTCCAACGAACCGGCCGAACGCAGAACCGCGCGAAGGACCGCGTGATGCACAGGGATATCCACATCCGATGGCGTTCGGATCAGCAACGGGATGTGGTGCCGCAGCAGGAGGAGGACGCGATAGACACGTTCGAGCATGACACCGAGATCAAGGAATGTCCACGCCTCGTCTCGGATCAGCGTCCGGCTGGTCGCGCCGCCGATCCCGAAGACTGCCTCTTGTACCTGCCCAAGCAGCGTATCGGGCCGCTCTTCGCCGCGAAGACCGGCATCTAGATGCAACCAGCACTCATTGATCTGCTCGAATACTTCGCGAGTGAGGTACTCCCGGATGACACGTGCATTCTCGCGGGCGTTGTGAATGGATGACACGACAGAGAGTGTGTTGTTCGTGCCGAGCAGATACGAATGCAGTCCGAACATCCTTGCTTCATCGACATCCGTGAATGCCTCTGTCGTCGTTGAATCGGGAAACACATGCTGAAACCCGGACCAGAAATCAACCGCCTGTTCCGGAGCCAATCCTCGAATCTCGACGGTCAACTGCTCAGCGACAAAAAGACTTCTGCAGAGATTTGCGGCCCGCTCAAGGTATCGCCCCATCCAGTAGATGTTCTCCGCCGAGCGGGAAAGCATCGCGCTCATGGGACAAGTTCCTCTGCCAGCACCCATGTGTCCTTGCTGCCGCCGCCCTGAGACGAATTCACCACATAGGACCCCTCCTCCATGGCGACCCGTGTCAACCCTCCAGGCAATACGCGAATCGACTCGCCGTACAACACGAAGGGACGCATATCTACCCGCCGCGGAGCGAATTCATCCCCCATCCACGTCGGGTGTGACGAGAACTCGACCAGGGGCTGCGCGATGTACGCGCCCGGATCGGCGTCAAAGGCTTCCGCGAAGCGAGCGATCTCTTTCCGCGTGGCGCTTGGGCCGACGAGCATGCCGTACCCTCCGGCTCCATCGGTCAGTTTCACCACGAGTTCGGACAGATGCTCACGGATGTACTGCGCTTCATCGGGCCGTCGCCCGATCCATGTATGCACCTGACCCAACAGCGGATCTTCGTCCAAGAAGAACTTCACGATGTCTGGCATGTAGGGGTAGATGGATTTGTCGTCCGCAACGCCTGCTCCAGGCGCGTTGGCAATTGTGACATTGCCCGCTCGCCATGCATGAATGAGCCCCGGCACGCCGAGCAGACTTGTCGAATTGAACACGACCGGATCGATGAACTCATCATCGACCCGCCGATACAGCACATCGACCCGCTGACGTCCGCGGGTCGTTCGCATCGACACCTGATCGTTCTCGACAATGAGATCTCGCCCCTCCACCAGTGGTACCCCCATCTCCCGAGCGAGGAAAGAGTGTTCAAAGTAGGCGCTGTTGCTCAGCCCCGGCGTCAGGACCGCGACGGACGGACGTTCACGTCCCCGTGGTGCTGCGAACTTCAGCACATCCAGCAGCATTTGTGGATACAGATCAACCGGTCGCACCCCATATTTGGCGAAGATCTCCGGAAAGACACGGGAGAGCAAGTTCCGATTCTCCAGCACGTACGACACGCCGCTCGGGCAGCGGCAGTTGTCCTCGAGTACCAAGAAACCGCCCTGCTCATCACGCAGCAGATCAATGCCAGCGATGTGGGTGAAGATGCCATGCCGGGGGCGTGTGCCGACGAGTTCACGGCGAAAGTCGCTGCGAGAGAGTGCCAGATCGAATGGAACAACGCCCGCCCGCAAACAACGCTGGTCGCCGTACACATCTTCCAGAAAGAGATTCAGGGCCGTGACTCGCTGAATGAGGCCCGCCTCCAGTGACGCCCACTCATCAGAGCCGATGATCCGCGGCACGAAGTCGAACGGGAAGATCCGCTCGGCTCCCTCCTCGCCGCCATACACCGTGAACGTGATGCCTTGGTTGACCAGTGACACCTGCTGAAGCCGCTCGCGGCGACGCACTTCGTCGTCATCGAGCCCCCCCAACGTGTCGATCGCGGATCGATAGAGACCTCGGGCGGCATCATTCTCCACCAACGCCTCGTCGTATCCCTTCTCGGCCGCCTTCCAAGCAAGTGTCATGACCGGCAATCCTACAGGAGGGCAGATATCGGCGATGCCGACATCAGTTCCACAAATCGGATTCAGGAATCGGCCGGCCATGAGGATCCTCCCGCTGCGGTCCCACCTCGGCCTCGAGTTCCTCGACCAACTCACGATCGGTGACATGTTCAAGCCGCTCGGCCGCGGCATGCAGGTGGCTGGTAGGAATGGTCGATCGGCCAGCGAGGTAGGTCTCCCACAGCCGGTGCGCCCGGACCAGACTGCTCGCTTCGGATCGTCCTGCATCGGTCAACTGCCAACACGTCCCATCTACACGGGCCAGTGCTCCCCGCCTGAGCCGAGCACGCACGGCCGCAAGCCGCCGCGGTCCGATTCGTACATCTGATCGCAGGAGATGCTCGACAACCTCACGGTCGGTGTCCATCGACCGCTCCTCAAGGCGGAAGAGCAGCCCAAGCGCATCCTCGATGGCGATTCGCATCGCGTCTCTCCTTGTGGCCCACCGCCGAGCAAGCACGCCACGCCCGGGCGCAGCAAACGCGGCCACGAGGAACAGGACGAACGTGATCACCGCCATCATGCCCGCTGACGATGTGTCCAGACCGCCGCCGAGAATCCACCCCGGCACCGTAATCGCCGCGATATGTCCGAGTCCAGCGGCTGCGCCGCCAAGTCCAATCGCCCACACGAGTACCCACTTCATCCGCCGCGTCAGCAGCAGCGCAGTCGCCGGTGGCGCGACCAGGAGCGCCACCGTGATGATGCTTCCGACCGCCTCAAAGCAGGCCACGCAAGTCGCAGCGGTCAACACCATGAGCCCGTAGTGAATCCACCTCGCTGCGAATCCCTGCGAGGTGGCGAGGGCAGAGTCAAATGAGGATGCCAGCAACTCCTTGTAAAACACCAGCGTGAGAAGTACGTTCGCCAGCAGCACGATCGCCAGTGGCACCACGACCCGTGGAACCTCGATCCCCAACAGATCAATTGTGTCAAGTGGAGCCAATTCGATGGCGCCGTACAGCACGCAGTTGGCGTCGAGGTCCACCGTATCCGCCGTCTGCACGATGAGCAGCAGGCCAAGCGAGAAGAAGGACGTAAAGACAAGTCCCATCGCCGCACCACGCTCCACTCGACCCCACCGATGCACCAACTGCGTCAGAACCGCCGCAAGCACGCCCGATACCGCAGCGCCGAGAAACATCCAGCCACCGGAGCGTGTGCCACTGATCAGAAACCCCAACGCAATCCCGGGCAGCACTGCATGCGAAATCGCGTCCCCCATCATGCCCATGCCCCGGACAACCAGCCACGAACCGGGCACGGCGCAGCAGGCCGCGACGAGTACACCAATCAAGATGATCCAGCCGTCGTAGTCGAACGTCACAGGTCATCTCCGAGTGGATGCGGGCTCTGCGGCGTCGCATCACCACGAGCAAGCACCTGCTCCAACTCCGCCACCGATTCCTCGCCGAGCACGTGCTCGACCAGATCGGCATCACGATCAACGTGGGATGCCGCGATGTCGGCATGACGAATGAGGAAGAGTTCCCACAGACGGTGATTTCGCACGACACGATCCGCCGCCAATCGACCGGCTTTGGTCAACATGAATCGATCGTCGGTCACCGCCACATCCCCACTCCGTACGCCGCGACGATGGAGCAGCCGGAGCCTGCCCCGCGACCAACTTCGCATGGGCGCAAGGTTCGCGATGGTCCAACGGTCCACGCCGCTCGTTTCCATCCACTCTGCGGCTGCCCGAAGCAAATGCTGCCGATCGGTGCGTCGTCGCAGGCCGGCGGATCGCACGATGCGACAAAGGGCACCCTGCCGCGTGCCGAACACCATGGAGAAAGCGAACAGAGTGGCGAGTGTCAACACGATGATCGAACCAGCAGGGAGTTTCGGCGCCATGGCACTCACCGACGCACCGATCCAGCAAGCCACAGCGCCGATCACGCCTGCGAGCGTGACCATTCGAACGAACTCATCCGTCCAGAATCTCGCGGCGCTCGCCGGGATGATGAGCAGGGCGATCACCAGAATGAGACCGACGGATTGCAGGCCTACCACCGTCACCGTCACGGCAAGCAGCATCAAGCCGAGATCAAGAAGCCCTTCCCGCCGCCCAATGGCCCGCCCAAAAGACTCATCAAAGCACAACAGCCGAAACTCCTTCGCCATCGTCGAGGCAATGAGAAGTGTCACAGCGGCGGTAATCCCAATCCCGATTGCGTCACTTCGAACCATCGATGCGGCCCGGCCATAAATGAAGGACTCCAATCCCGCTTGGTTCCCACCTGGAAGTGCTTGCGCGACGCCGAGCATTGCAATGCCAAGACCGAAGCCACCACCAAGCACGATGCCCATGATGGCATCGTCCTTGAGCCCCGTAGATCGGCGAAGCACCGGTATCGCCCATGCCGCAAGCACGCCTGCAACCGCAGCGCCGAGCAGCAGCCCCGCGAGCGACTTCCCCCCGCCACCGAATGCCTGCATCACCAGAAAGGCCCCGACGACGCCCGGCAGCATGGCATGACTCACGGTATCGCCAAGCAGCGACCGCTTGCGAAGTACGAGAAAGGTTCCAACGACTCCTGCCGCCACACCAAGCATGGCCGTGCCGAATACCACGATGCGGGTGTTCCAGTCACCGAGCAGCAGAATGTCGAGCATGGAAGTGACTTGTTGCATGGCGGCTACTTGGGCTGAGAGAGACGTCCAAGCGCCGTCGCGGCCTGTTCAAGCAGGGTGAGGCGACCGCCGTAGGTCGCCCGGAGGTGTTCGGCGGTGAGCGTGCTGTCCATCGGTCCGCTGGCGACGACACGCATGTTGAGAAGGATGATGTGCTCGAAGTACTCGGCAACGGTTTGCAGATCGTGATGAACCACAACAACGGTAGCGCCGTCACCCCGCAGCGTGCGCAGCACTTCGATAATTGCCTGCTCGGTCGCGGCATCGACCGATGCAAAGGGCTCATCCATGAGGTAGAGATCCGCATCCTGCACGAGCGCACGGGCAAGGAAGACTCGCTGCTGCTGCCCGCCTGAGAGCTGGCTGATCTGGCGATGGGCGTACTCGGTCAGACCGACACGCTCAAGCGCCGACATCGCGGCCTGTTTCTGCGTCTTGCCGACCCACCGAAGCCAACCGAGCCGGCCATAGGTTCCCATTGCCACCACATCGAGGACGCTGACGGGGAAGTCCCAATCGACCGTCTCCCGCTGCGGCACGTAGGCGACTCGGCTGCGAACCTGCCGCCACGGCGAGCCGAACATCCGCACGTCACCCGACACGCGAGGCAGCAGATCGAGGCAGGCCTTGATGAGCGTGCTCTTGCCAGCGCCGTTGGGGCCGACGATGGCGGCCAGGCAACCGGGGGGAACGTCGAGATCGACATCCCAGAGCACAGGACGCCGATCGTACGCAACCGTCAGATCATGAATAGACAGCGCAGCAGTTGGATCATGCTCGGGGCCTCGAAGGATTCCTTCCGCCGCGGTCTTGGATGGCATCGGTCAACTCCCGGGTCCGGCGGGCACTGTTCGATATCCCTTCGCCGGTACCTGTCCTCCCAAGGCTCGAGCCACCGTGCTCGCGTTGTGATCGATCATGCCCATGTAGGTGCCCTCCCAGGTGCCGGGTTTGCCCATCGCATCGGAGAAGAGTTCGCCGCCGATGAGCACCTCATGGCCCTTGGCTGCAGCGCCTTCGATCAGGGCCCGCACGTACTTGTCCGGCACGCTCGACTCCACGAAGACAGCAGGGATACCACGATCCACAAGCACATTCACCAGTCCGCTGACATCGGCAAGGCCGGCCTCGGACTCGGTCGAGATCCCCTGGATGCCAAGCACTTCTAGGCCATAGGCGCGTCCGAAGTAATTGAATGCATCGTGCGCCGTCACAAGAACTCGCTGATTCTCAGGGATACTGGAAACAACTTGCCGTACATACGCATCAAGCCCTGCGAGTTCAGTCATATAGGTTTCTGCGTTTCGCTCGTAGGTCGAACATCCATCGGGATCGGCCTGGCAGAGCGCGATGGCCACGGCCTTGGTGGCCGCCATCCATGCCTTGACATCCATCCACACATGCGGGTCGGGGTGGCCCTTCTGCCCTTCCGGCACAAGCAGGTACGACTCGTCCACCATGGCGGCGACTGGCCGCACGAACTTCCCTCGTGCCGCAGCCCGCTCAAATATGTCGCCCATACGGCCCTCGAGTTTGAGTCCGTTGTAGAACACCACATCGGCCGCCATGATCCGCCGGACATCCGATGCCACCGGCTTGTAGAGGTGCGGATCCACTCCCTCCCCCATCACGGTGTGGATGTCGGCCCGATCACCAGCCACATGCCGGGCGATGTCACCGACCATACCGGTGCTCGTCACGACCTTGAGTGGCGACGTCGACGCCCCTGCCGCCCCCGCCGCCGCCGCCAGCACCATCGCCAATACCCATCCAACCACAGCATCGTCCTTTTGAAAATTTGTAGCACATGCTACATATCCTGTAGCGTATGCTACAATCCCGCCGCTGCCAAGTCAACCGAGTATTTCTCGATGCCCACCCCAACCAGTCCATTTGCCAAAACACGTACCGACCATGCCACGGAGACGGCTGAAGACTATGTGGAGGCCATCGAGGACATCCTGAAACGTCAGTCCACCTGCCGCGTCAAGGATCTCGCCGCCGAAATGGAAGTCAGCCATGTCACGGTGACCCGCATCCTGCAGCGGCTCTCTGCCGAGGGGCTGATCGACAAGAACCCATATGGCCCCTGCACCCTCACCGATACCGGCCGAGCGATGGCAAGAAGATCTCGCCGCCGCCATGCCCTGCTGCTTGAATTCCTGATCTCCATCGGCGTCCCTCCTGCAGACGCCCAGCGGGACGCCGAGGGCATGGAACACCATGTCAGCGAAGCGACACTTGCCGCGATGAAGGCCGCGATGAAGGCCTGACCCACAGGTCGGCCGATCCTTCGCCCCTTCCGGCCCTCCGCCCCCCACCACCCCAATTCCGACCGCCCGTTCAACGCCTCTAAGGGACCAAGAACCGCCGATTCAGGGAAGTCGGGCAAAAACCACGATCTGCCTCATTCCACAGCCCACGCGGCTGACAAACCGACTTGAAAGCCCCAAGAACGCGGAATTTCAATGGATGAAGGGTGCTGTGTTCGCCGCTACGCTCCGCAGCCTTGATACGAACGGATTGTTTTCTCGATACACCGCGCATGCCCCCTTCGTCCGCCGCTGTCTGAGAGGTGCCGGGCACTGGGCAGCCTGACACGCTCGGTCGCCCCCTCTCCGGCGATCACTGCACGAACGGGTCCAACGACCCCCACCCCGACGCCGCTCGCTCCTTGCTGCGTCGGGGTGTTGCATTGGCGAGAACCTCACATCAACTTTTCAATTCGCCGCGCATACATCAAGCGTCCGGGGCTGTCTCAAGCAGCAGACACCGCTCTGCCACACAGTGCAACCACCACATACTGCAAGCAAGGGATTCAAAATGAACACGAACAAGACAACGGGACTCATCGCCGCCGGACTCGTCCTGCTGGCCAACACAGTGGCACTTTCAGCAAGCACAATGGTCTCTCCATCTGAGAAATCAATGCTCTCTCCATCTGAGAAAGTGAATGCGGCCTCCATCGAAGAACTTACCAAGACGCCGCACGTGGCGAACCAACTGGTCGTTCGGCTCGATATGCAGAAGCGGTCCAAGGCTACTGCTTCACTCGCAGCGATCCGCGCTCTGTCTCGGGGACGTATTCGATGGGAATCGCAACTCGTCCCGGGTCTCATGGTGCTCGACATCGATGAAAGTGTCACCAAGGGCCTGCAAATCGCCCGCAGTCAAGGCGAAGGGGTGTTGTATTCACATCCTTCTTACCTCATGCACAAATTGAGCAACAATGACCCGAAATGGGAAGAACTCTGGGGCCTCAAGAACACAGGACAAACTGCCCGCAATTTAAATCCAGACGGCACCTATTCCTACCTCACCGGTACTCCTGGCATTGACATCCGAATCGATGAAGCCTGGGCCATGCAGCCCAACGCCGATGGTGTCGTCGTTGCGGTAATCGACGATGGCGTCGATATCGAACACGAGGATCTGTTGGAAACCATTTGGACCAATGAAGGCGAATATCCATTCAACGGCCAGGACGACGACGGCAACGGGTACGTTGATGACGTTCACGGTTGGAACTTTCTCAACGATCAGGCTGATTCGATATCCATGAATCACGGCACACACACCTCCGGAACCATCGCCGCCATCGGCGACAACGATACTGGCATCATCGGCGTCGCCCCCGGCGCCGCAATCATGCCTGCTCAGTTCCTCGGCGAAGATAGCGGCTCCATCACCGATGCCATGTCGGCCATCGAGTATGTCGTACAAAACGGCGCACGCATCTCCAACAACAGTTGGGGCGGCGGCGGATACCACGCCGGGCTTTACGAACTCATGGCAGCCGCCGGCAATGAGTACGATCACCTGTTCATCGTTGCGGCTGGAAACGATGGAGGCATTTGCAACTACCCCGCCGCGTATGAC
>MPMA02061409.1_pt1 | contig 43357 bp, 39 predicted proteins | sample 1617361 | NCBI WGS metagenome assembly MPMA02 (sample SAMN05944807, study PRJNA350692) | marine metagenome | biome: marine; feature: ODZ; material: water; isolation source: 180 m water sample filtered on 0.2 um supor filter | place: Pacific Ocean | collected 2012-04-08 | depth 180m m | reverse complement strand
GCAGGATCGCCGTGATGCCGAGACCGAGCGTCTGGCTCAACTCGTCGGGCGTCTCGGTACCAACGAGGTAGAAGCGAGCGGTCGCCAGCAGCGCGAAGAGCAGGCCGTCCGAGATGAAGAACAGCCATAGCCCGAGCTGGTTCATGCGCAGGCGTGTCGCCGGCGACTCCGTGTGCGCCGGAGCGGCGCTTTCAGCGGCCATCAGGAGTGGTCCTCCGAGTTCCAGAGTCGGGGCATGTGCATGAAGAAGGTGACGATCAGCCACGCCTTCGCGAGCGCGATCGGAGCCAGCATCAGGATCACCGCCGACGTCATGTCGATTGCCGCGAAGACAAGGAATTCGACGAGCGTCAGCAGTGCCAGCAGTGCGATCACCAACAGCCCGTTGTTCTGAGCCGTCGCCTCGGGGTTGTCTCGTTCCACGATCTCCTCCTCGTCCCGGCCTAGTCGCCACCGGCAGGCGCGCCTGCCGGTGCGGATTCCACGTGCTTGATCCTGGTGGTGAACCTTGATGCCGGTACGGTCGACTACGTAGCCGACCACGCTGCTGGCTTCATGGGTACCCATGAGTTCACGCTCGCGGCTGGCAACTGGGCCTCAGTTGGTACCGTGAGTGACTGGAACACAGCTTGGATCTGTGGATCTGGCCTCGAGACGTACACCATGCAGGTGGACTGATCGAACCCACTCGGTGAAGGCGGGCTCTTCCGCCTGAACCAACGGTTCTAGTTCTAACCAGCCCCCCCGGTCCTAGACCGGGGGGGCTGTTGTTTTGGGGTCTGGTATTCCCCCGGAAGATCACCCGAACGAGTTGGTGTACGCCGTCAGTCCTGTGGCAGTACCTGATCTCTTCGAACCACGACCGACTGATCAACTCCGTCTACCGCAACATCCTGTCTCTGGCCGCCTGGCCACACAACAGTCAATCGATCAACCGCATCCACATTCCCAAGGCCGAACGTCACGGGCAACTCGACCTGTGAAAGGTACGACCGCGTCGGCATGACCTGCCGCTGCTGCACCACGCCGCCCGACTCCAACTCCACCCACGCCCCAATCGCGTCGCGGTTGGCAGTCTGCTCGTCAATCAACCGCACTCGCAGCCAGTGATGGCCGAGCGCCTGATCGTTGCGAAGCAGCACTGGCAACTCCCCAGGCTGCGTAATGACGAAGTCAAGATCTCCATCGGCGTCGATGTCGGCGTAGGCGGCGCCGCGGCCGACGATTGGCCGATCCAGATCACCTGCTGTCGATGAAGGCACGATGCGAAAGCACGGCACTGCATCGACACCGGCATTCCAGAAGAGCTGCGCCGGTTGTCGGTAATGCTGGCTGGACTGCACCTCGTTGATTTCCTCTTCGAGATGGCCGTTGGTCTGAAACAAGTCGAGCCGGCCATCGAGGTCGTAGTCGACGAAAAACAATCCGAACGAAAGCAGCGGCCGCGTCGGCGATCCGATCCCCTCAATGGCTGCTTCATCGGTAAACCAGTCCTGCCCGCCTTCGCTCACGTAGAAACTCGTCATCTCATTGGCGAAGTTGCCAATGCCCACACCCACCGTGTCGTCGTTGCGGTAGTGGCCAACGTCGATGCCCATGGCTCCGGTCGCGTTGCCTCGCTGATCGTACGCCACGCCGAGTTCGACACCGGCCTCCTCAAATGTACCGTCCCCCTGATTTCGGAAGAGGAAGTTGCGGGTCGTGTCGTTGGCCACAAGCAGGTCGATGTCACCATCGCGGTCAAGGTCGGCTGGAGCCACCGCGAGCGACTTGCCCACGAGTGCCCCGGTGGCCGGATTGGTGACAACCAACCCTGCATCCTCGCTCGCGTCCCTGAATGTGCCGCCGCCTTCGTTGATCCACAAGGTGGGTGATGTGCCCCCGTACTGCTTCGGCGGCCCGTAAGCCCGATCAGTGCCGTTGAGGGTGAAGTGGAGCGCACGATCCTTCTGCGGTGACCACTGCACATAGTGCGGAACGAAGAGATCCAGATCACCGTCGCCGTCTGCGTCGATGAAGGCCGGACTGCTGCTCCATGCATCTGCGTCGCCTGCGACACCAGCCGCTGCGGTCACATCATCGAATCCCGCTCCCGTGTTGCGGTACAGCCGATCGCCGCCAATGGCGGCAAGAAACACATCGACCCGGCCATCGGCGTCCCAATCGCCGCAAGCAATGCCGGTCGCGATGAGATTCCGACCCGTATCCCAGCCAGGCCCGGCCCAAGCGAAGCGTCCACGGCCATCGTTGAAGTACAGCCGGCTTGCGGTCGGCTCATGGCTCGACGCTGATGCCGGCCACCACGCGCCGCTGGCAAGCAGCAGATCTTGATCGCCGTCCCCGTCTGCGTCGAAGAAAGCCGCGCCGCCACCCATCGTCTCTGGAAGCAACTTGCCGCCTTCGGCGCCCGACACGTGGGGCGTATCAAGGCCGGATTCCGCCGCGACTTCACTGAACCGAACATCGGGCAGGATGGCCACGTCGGGCACCAAGGCTCGCGGAGCTGCGAGTTGCTTCTCGATGATGCGTTCCTGCTGTTCCCGCTGCAAGGCAAACACCGCCCACAGCACCAGTCCGAAGGTTCCGAGCAGGCCAAAGACCACCGCCGACCAGACAAAAGCCTTGCCGATGATGGCATCGTCGTGAATCTCAAGATCGTCGAGTTCTTCATGATCCCGTGGGTCCGAATCAGTATTCACGAAGGGCCGTCCTTTTCCGGAATTGTTTCGAGTTCATAGATCACCACCGACTCCGCCGCCCGGTTCGCGGCGGGGTATCGCTTCCTCGCCTCCGCGATGGCGTGATCTCGGGCGTTGTCATCGGGCTTGTACTTGGCGTGAAGTGCTTCGTGCTCCGCAGCCCTGTCCTCATCTCCAAGATCACGCAAGACCTGCATCAGCCCGTAATGCGCAGGCACGCCTTCGGGTTCGAGTTCCAAACTGGCCTCGAAGACATCGGCGGCCTCCCGAAGGTAGGTCGCTCGCTCCACCGCATTGGCTTCGCCCCGGGCCATGCGTGCCCGCTGATAGAGCGTGCTGCCGAGTTCATTGAGCACCCGCCAGTCCTCCGAGAAGTCGAAGCCTCTCCCAGCGGCCTGCTCAAAGCCACCCTCTACGATCTGCCTGTACTTGGCGATGGCCTCGTCGATGCGGCCGTTCTGCCGATCCACTTGACCACCGAACCACAAGAGGTGCCATGCCCGCGCTGGCGCGTCTTCCATCGCGGCGGCTCTTGCAAGAGCAGCCGGGGCATCTTCGGCCACACGCCCTTCCTTGAGGTAGACACGAGCAAGGTTCACAGGTCCGTCAGGCTGCCCCATCGACTCAACCTGAGCAAACGCATCCTCGGCGCCCCGCAACTCCCCCGAGCCCCCCTTTCGAAGCAACGCAATGCCGTAGTCGTTCCATCGCACCCACTCAGGCACGGTCTCCTTGTCACCTCGGGGGGGCGGACCTCCTGCGATGGGCAGCGTGATCGCATCCTCGGCCAGCACGGTCACTGGAAGATCGTTGACCCAGTCCGGGTCGTCGTTCACGAATCGCATCAGCGTGGTGTCGAACTTGCGATACTTCAACTTCGCGGTGATGTGAATCGGCTGATCGCAGCCCTCTGGAACTTGAAAGCGATAGTGCACGACGTCAGCGGCCCCCGGAGGGATCTGGTGGTCATACAAGGCAGTAAAGATGTCCTGCGCATTGCGGCGTTCGATGCGATTGCCCTCGCGGTCGATGACAAACGAATTGACGAAGTGCGACCACGGATCGACATATCCTTCACGGTCCATGCCGCCGCTTCCACCGATGATCTCGTCTCCACACCGCACCTCCACCTCCATCCAGACCTGATTGGAGTCCGAAGTGCCCTGTGTGAAGAGGTGCCCCATCTTGACGGTTCGAATGACGGCTTCAAGCAGATAGTCATTTCCGTGGATAAGTTCCGGCAGCACATCGCCGCCGATCGGCGCGATGAGTTCTCCGCCGATGGTGCCGCCGGCCTTGATACCAAAGAGATCGACTCGCATCACGCCCTCAAGGAATTGCTGATGCTTCCTGATCGCATCCTCAGGGCGCGGCATGTCCACGAGTTGCGGCATGGCGGTGTTGGCCGATGGGAACATGTGGTCGTGCACCGTGCGCTGGCCCGAATCATCGCGAACAGCCGCACCGAAATCGTCCGATGCAATGAGTGGCATGTGGCAGTCGTTGCAGTTCACCTCGGCCACCTCGGGGTAGTAGAAACTGCCAATTCCGTGGCCGGACACGCCGCTGAGGCGGAAGGTGTCCTGATGGTCCTGCCCGCGGAGCCACTTGTAGCGGTTGAGTTCTTCGGGCAGATGCACTTTGTGGCACGTGCCGCAGTAGAGATCGCTCTTGTGCAGTGGCTTGAGAAAGGTCTTCTTGTGGAACTCGGGCTTGGACTTCACCAGTTGCTGGTTGACCCACTGGAGAAAGGAGTTGTCGCTGAATGTGAATGGATAGTGCGGTGGCTCGTCAATGGTGTAATCGCCATTGCCGCGTGGCGTATTGATATGCGTGATCCCGTGGCACACCGTGCACGTCACCCCCGCCGAAGCGGTGGGATCGTGGAGCATGTCGTATTCGGGATCGTTGAACGCCCCACTGAAGAATGGAACCGGGTCGTGGCAACCAGCGCAGAAGCGAGAGGCCGAAACATCGCCGTCGCGCTCCAGAGCAACTCGCCGCGTTTCCGTGACCGAGGCGAGATAGACCGGGTTGTTGAAAGAAGAGAACCGGTGAACGCTGTGCATCCACGTGTCGTGGATGTCGGCGTGACACTCGAGACAATACTCGTCGTTGTCGAGTACTTCTGCTGGAATGAAGTCGCCGCTGACCGTGCGGGCCAGAGACGGGTAGAAGTACGCGTCACCATCGGAGTTCCCGGCAACATTCCACTTCCGGGGATCCTGAGACTGCAGCGAAAGCATCACGACTGCGAAAACCACCGCAATCCCCCCCCATGCCAAGCCCAACTTCCATCGCACCCGCCGACCGGCAAGTCGATGCAAAAAGAACAACCAGATCACAAGCAGCGGCACAATGACATGCAGCCACCATGCGGTTGCTCGCATGGCAGGGCTGCGAATGTCGATGATGCCCTCGATACGAACGAGCACGATGCCGGTCCCGAGCACGATGATGGAGGCGATGAAGAGGGAATACCCCGCGGCGGCCGCGCGGCGGTTCGGATGATCGTGGGTTCGCCGCATATGCAGCAGGCCGAAGGCGATGATCGGCAGAACGACTGCCAACCCCAGCACCAGATGCGAAAGGAACATGGTCATGTAGAACCAGTCCTCGTAGGACTCACCGGTCGAGAGACCGAGTACGCGGATGCCCACGAGATAGACCGAATTGACGATCAACAACGCAAACAGCACCAGACTGATCCACAGCAGCCACCACAAGCCCACCCCGGGGCCGGTACCGGCCGGATTCTTCCAGCGGCGACGGCGGTCCTGAATAACGGCCGGATCGGTTGTGCCCCGGCGAGTTCCGGCGGCTGGTTGTGCCATGAACGAGGTCCCTCCTCCCGAGCGGCATACTGACCAATCTCCAAGTATTCGTCCAATCGGGCGTGGAGGCCATCGTTTTCAGACGTAAAACAACCCCTGGGGGGCCGCTTGGATACCGCAGGAATTCAGCGACCCGACCGGTGTCTCGTTCGCAGCATCTCCCCCCCACCATCTCCCGGGACCGGCTCGACGGTTCCACCCTCCCCCGTCATGAGATCCATGTCCTTGCACCAGCCACGCAGATCGAGCACGTGGACTCGGGACCAGCCATCGCCGTATGGCGGAGCCTCCAGGAAACTGCACCGAACAGCCTCGCCCGCCCCGAAGACCGCGACACCGCCGCCCTCCTCGAAAATGAGTTCGCGGACATCACCAAGCCGCGTGTACTCGCCCCGCTGCACCCGCGTATCCCAGAAGGGCGAACGGTCAGACCAATCGTACTCAGGTCGCCGCTGGGGGTGATCGATCCGGAGGGGGTAGCCGGGCTGCTCCAACACCGCAGTGGCCACGGTCGCTCGCTGAACAACTGCCTCGACGCACGGCTCAATTACCGCGAGACGAACCGAATCGACATACAACTCCAAGTCGGTGCGGAGGCGGAGGGCCGTGGCACCATCAGGGAGTCCTTCAAGCGGAAACACACTTCTCCGAGGCATGCCCGCCGGATAGCCGACATCCTCGTGAAGCACCTGCCACCGACCATCTGCCCCGCGGGCCTCGATGGTGATCGGTCGATACGACAGCCCCGCCTGCCACGCCGCAAACATGGTCTGCGAGTACGGATACTCCACCCACCCATCGATAACCAAAACCGCCCCCGAAACCCCCGGAAGTCCATGAAGTCCCATCACCCCCGGAACTTCCCCCGGAACTTCCCCCGGAACTTCCCCCGGAAGTTCCCCCGGAAGTTCATTGATGGCAGCATTGAATTCCAATTCCAGCACGGAAGGCTCGACAACCCGACCGATGAACCTGCCATCGATCACTCCGGGTTGCGCAGCGATCGCATCGGTCGCGATCACCTCGGCAAGTACATCGTCGCCCCTCCCGTTCCGGGCCGCGACCGGAGACACGCTCTGCCGCGAATACAACAACTCGCTCGTCGGCATCGGCTCGGCCGTTCCCATCCGCTCGTCTGGAAGTACCTCCCACCCCGGCGGCAGGTCAATCGATTCGAGAACGACCGAGTCGAGATAGCACGTCTCCTGCATCGGCTCGGCCAGCACGATCTCAAACCGGCCCTCGCGGGCCTTCAGGACGCCGCGAGGAAGCAGCACCCGCTCGCGAGGCCGCGGCGTGGCGTAGGTGGTCGGGTCAAGCAGGAATCCCATGCCGCCGACGCCAAGGCAGTCGGTCAGGAACCGCATCTTCTCACCATCCCATGCAAAGATCACCGGACAGGACGAGAGTTGCCGCTGTGTTTCGGGAATCACATGGACCTCACCTGGCTTCAAGTGCGATTCGGTCTGCAAAACGCCGTCGGACCAGTCGATCGAAACGAAATCGACTTCGTTCGCGCCGCCAAGTCCGATGGAGATCGGTTGGAGGTTCTGCCCGGGGCCAGCCGAGTTGCGAACGGCCCCGGTGATCGTCCATCGGCCCCCCACCTTCGCCGCGACCGTCGCCCCAATACCGCTGGCATTGCTTCGCATGGACTGCCCTGGGTCGGTTCGCCCCGCGAGCGTGATGTCCACGAACGGAAAGCGGCCACTTCCTGCGGGAACCTGCGCAGGGGCGGCATCCGCCCCAGCCATCAGCATCATCGGACCGGTGCCGGGCTTCCCCTGCACGAGCGTCCACGAATGGTCGCCTTCAAAAGACTGTAGCACCGTGCCATCCCCGCCAAGCACATCGAGTACTGGTGGGGCGCCAATCTGATTCGTCACCACCCAACCGGATTCTCGAATTACATCGAGCCGCCCGTCCCCCGTGACATCGGCCACCGCAAGGTGCCGGGGACGCGTTTCGGTCGCAGTAGTCTTCGGGTTGTGATCGATGGTGGGCGGTGTTTCGGACCGGGACGCAAGCACCGCGGAATCCCATTGCCCGCCGCCCGATCGCCAGACATGAACACCATACGAGCCATCCATCGCCACGATGTCCATGGCCCCGTCCGCGTCAAGGTCCGCAGCCACAGCAGCAGCCATCTCTGCTTGCAGCAGCGTCTCCCACACCTCACCCCCACGCCGCCACTTCCACAACCGATCGTTCAGCCACACCATGTGCGGAGGATGCTGATTGATGAGCAGCACATCGGTATCGAGGTCGCCATCAAAGTCGGCCACGATCACCTCGCGGCTGGACCGGGCCGCCTGTGGAAAACCCGAATCCTCATCTGTAATGGACTGCCAGGTGCCGTCGCCGTTGTTATTGAGCAGTTCGCACGACGCCCCCTCGTCGTTGACGACCAGCACATCGAGATCGCCATCGTGGTCGGCGTCGAAGAGCGCCCCATCGACCGATGTTGCTTCCACCCCAACGTCGAATCGCTCGTCTTGCTCGAAGACACCATCACCCCTCCCGAGCCAGAGTTGGTTGCCCCCACTTCGAAGAAGAACAATGTCCAACTCGCCATCAGCATTGACGTCGCCCCACAAGGAGGCCTCGATTCCGGTGACCTGTGCCAACGGCACCGTGCCCTTTGGGTTGGCGTCGATTTCCTTGAGTCCTCCCGATGCAGACCAGTTGTACAGGCGGCTGGATTGCTCGGTGGACATCAGGACCAGCGATTCACCATCGCCAATCCAACCAATCCCGAGATGATGGATGCCCGACCCCCCCCCCGGAAGCCCCCCCGGAAGCCCCCCCGGAAGCCTCCCCGGAAGCCTCCCCGGAAGCTCCCCCGGAAGTCCCCCCGAAAGTTCCCCCGGAACCCCAGAATCCCCAACCGATGGAGACCTGCTGGAACGACCGAAGACGGGCCCCTCTGGCCGCGTAGCCGATGCTGGCTCGCCGGCCACCATCGCCAGAACTTCGGCCTTCCGCCCCATCCGCGTGTATTTGATCTCGGCCAGGTGCGCGCGGGGGTTGTGTTCCATCTGCTGAAAGACATCGAGCCACGCGGCTGCCTGCTCACGCTGCCCAGCTCGCCGCGCCGCCTGCGCTCCTGCGTAGTAAGCGCTTCGCAGATAGGGGTCGGTTTCGATGGCCTTCGCAAACAGCGGTACTGCGGCCTCCATGTCCCCCTGCTGCATGCGTGCCTGTCCGAGGTAGTAGGCGGCGTGGGCGTCCGACGGATCGGCTTCCGTCACGATCTCGAAATGTTTGGCGGCTTCGTCGATCTCGCCGGCGTGCAAGCGAAGAATGCCTGATGTGAAGTGGGCCCGCAGATGGGACGGATCACGATCGAGCACTTTGGCAAGTCGCGTCAGCGCCGCTGCGTCATCCCCTTCGGCCTGCCGGTTGAGTTGCGCGATGGCGGAATCGACCTGCGCGTCGTTCCAAGTCGGGTGCGCCGCAGTCAACTCGCCGAGGATCTCCATGGCCGCCCCGTAGTCAAACGCGCCCATTGCAGCGACCGCTTCGTTGTGACGGGCAATGGTGGCCGCATCTGTCGGCGGCTTCGAAGCCACTTCGGAGGGAGGTTTCGGGGGTACTTCCGGGGAGGCTTCCGGGGAGGCTTCCGGGGGAGCTTCCGGGGGAGCTTCCGGGGGAGCTTCCGGGGGGGGCTGGGAATCGCATCCGTGGAGGAGCAGGCACACTGCGGCAAGGGCAAACCGGTTCATGGTTGTTGCTCCCGCGATTGTTGGATGCGGCTTCGAAGCCGATCGGTTGTCAGTTCGCCTTCGATTGGTGGCAGCCCTGGCGATGTGTGGTAGCGATACGCCTCTGGTCGATGATGCGACCGCATGTCATGCCCCATCCGGCGTGCTCGCTCGTGGCGAAGCGCATCAATGTCGATGGGCGCGACGACGACTTTCTCGCCGGGGCCGGGGTCGGCCTGCGCCAGAATGCGACCATCGAAATCGACCACCATGCTGCCACCGGGCCATGAGAACGGCGGGTACTGATCGCGATGGGCGGCCTGATTGGACGCGACGACGTAGCACATGTTTTCGGCCGCTCGGGCGCGGTTGAAGAGCGGCCACCAGTCCATTGGCGGCGTCGCGCCCCACGGGTCCATGTAGGCCGAGAGTCTGCACAGCACTTCGGCGCCTTTGAAGGCCATCTCACGCAGTACTTCGGGGAACAGCCAGTCATAACAGATGGCTGCGCCGATGCGGCCGATTTCGGTGTCCGCGACCGGGAAGTGATCGCCCTCCGGCTCGAAGTCGTGCGGTGATGCCTGCACTTCCCACGGGATCCACGGGTTTACCTTGCGGTAGATCGACTCGACGCCACTCGGACCGACAAGCACTGTGGTGTTGAAGACGGCGTCTGGGTACGCGCTCCGCTGCTCGAGGAACGTCCCGGTTTGAATCCAGCATCCGTATTGCTTACAGAGTGCTTCGTAGCGATCGGTATGTTCATTCGGAACTTCGACCGCGAGTTCTTTCCGAAGCCGCTTGACTTCATCGTGGATCGGCACGGAGTGGGCAAACTCGGGAAAGGTCAGCAGCCGCACATCGAAGAAGGGCTCGTACCCCACGATCGCCTGTTCGGCGAGTTCGAGCATGCGATCCGTCCGCCCTTTGATCTCGGCTCGGGTGGCAGGCGGGTCGAAGGCCGTTTGGCAGGCGGCTGCGTAGTACCGTAGGCTCATCGGAAACGGATGATACGGGTGATACGACCCGGGCTGCTGCCCGTACAATTACGGCCATGCGTCAATTACTGCTCCTGAGTGTCCTGCTGAACTGCGCGGCCAGTGCCGGGGAGGTCGGCCCGCCGCCTCCGCCGCGTCATCCGCAGGCCATGGAAGGCGAGGTGATCGAGGCCATCACCGAGCACATCGCCACCATCACGGCACGCCCCGCTGACGCGGAAGGTCGCCGCGACTTGGGGCTGCTCTACATTGCCAACGGCGCCCCCAAGGACGCGGTAGACGCCTTCCGGCAGGCAACGACGCTCGCCCCGTCACAGGCAGTTCTCTGGGGTTATCTCGGACAGGCCGCGCATCAGGCAGGTGATGTGGACACGGCACTCTCTGCGATGGCGACCGCCCGCAGGCTTGAGCCTGGGCATCTGTCCGTCTGGTGGAGACCGGGATTCTGGCTTCTGGAAGAAGGGCGGGCCGATGAGGCACTGCCCTTGTTCCGGCAGGCTGCAATCATCGATCGTGAATCCGCCACACCGGCTCCGGATGGCGCCGCCTACCGCATCGGAATGGCTCGATGCCTGATGGATCTCGACCGGCCCGCGGAAGCCGTCCCGATCTTGGAAGAACTCAACACGCTGATCAGCCACCCCTACGCCAGTTACCTGCTCAATCAGGCCTACCGCCGATCCGGGCAGGCCGACAAGGCAGCGAAGCGGCGGTCGGCCAGCGGTGCTGGGCCCCCTTCATACCCAGACTCCTGGCAGGATGCCATTTCCGCCGCCAAACGCGGACTCGATGGTCGGATGGATCACATCGAAAGCCTGCTCGCAGCCGGCCGTCTGCGTGAAGCGTCTGCTGCCTTGGACGATGCTCAGAAACGCTGGCCTGAAGATGTCAACCTGCTCAATCGGCGTGGCGAACTGTACAAAGTCAAAGGCAACATCAAGGCATGGGTTCGCACGCTGCGACAGGCGACTCGAATCGATCCGGACCACGCTCAAACGCATCACAACCTTTCAGTCGCCCTGCAGCGAACTGGTGATCTTCAGCAGGCACTCAATGAGGCCCACTTGTCTGTCAAGGCCAAGCCGGACTTCTCCGAGGGCTGGATGCAGATCGGCAGACTCCGCATCGTGCTCAGCGGCATCGACAAAGGAGGCCGCGAGGCCGACACCAAGGCCATTCAAAGAGCGTTGGAACCGATCGATCGGGCCTTTGCGATCGGCGTTGACGCCTCGCGTGAGCATCTGCTGTATGGACATCTGCTCTTCCGGGGCGGTCGGCTCGAAGACTCCTCGCGTGTGCTTGAGCAATTGATCACGCGGCCCGATGCGGACCCGCGGGCGTGGGCAATTCTCAGCGAGGTCTATCGCGCGCGCAACGAGCATCGCAAGGCGCTGAAGACGGCCATCGACGGGCTCAATCGGTTTCCAGGCCAGAGCGATCTCCTTCGGATCGTCGAGTGGTATCGCCGGGCTGCATCGGGCGAGGACGCACCTTGATGTACCGAGAACTCGGGCTCGTTTTGGCAGGCGTATTCACCGGCTTGGCGGCGCAAGCCGTTGCTCAGCCTCAGTCCGACATGCCGCCGTGGCTTGTTGATCAGACTGCAGATGCCGGGCTCGCGTTTACGTGGATATCTGGACACGACGGCGATTTTTTGATGCCCGAAATCGTCGGCGGCGGCGTGGCGCTGCTCGACTACGACGGCGACGGCGACCTCGATGTCTATTTCGCTCAGGGCGGCGATCTCTCGACAGCCTGGGATGACCCCGCCGCGAACCCACACATCAACCGCCTGTTTCGCAACGATGGAAAGTGGTCCTTCACAGATGTCACCGAGACCGCCGGGGGCGGCGACGGGGGCTACGCCATGGGTGTGGCGGTCGGCGACATCGATGCCGACGGTGACCCGGATCTCTACATCACCAACGCCGGGCGAAACACCATGCTCCGAAACGACGGCGGCGTCTTTCACGACATCACTGAAGCGTCGGGAACAGGGCATGGTGGCTGGGGCGCCAGCGCCGCATTCTTCGATGCCGACGGTGATGGCGACCTTGATCTGTATGCGACGAACTACCTGAACTGGACGCCCAAGACCGAGGTCACCTGCTACAGCCCGCTCGGGGGTGAAGACTACTGCTCGCCGAGGAACTACCTCTCGCCGGCCTTGGATGTGTTCTATCGCAATCGCGGTGACGGGACATTCGAAGATGCCACCGTACCCACGGGCTTCAACACCGCCAGTGGAACCGGCCTTGGCGTGATACACGGTGATTGGAACAAGGACGGGCACCCTGATCTGTTCGTGGCCAACGACGGCATGCCCGACCTGCTGTGGGTGGCCAAGGGTGACGGGACATGGGTGGAGTCCGGCGTCTCCATGGGCTGCGCCCTTGATGACGAGGGCAAAGCCAAAGCCGGGATGGGCGTCGATACGACCGACATCGACGATGACGGCGACCTCGACATCATTGTGTGCAATCTCATCGGCGAGTCCGACTCGCTCTTTCGCAATGATGGCGAGTACTTCGTTGACATCACAGGACGTACCGGAATCCGCGCCAAGAGCAAGCACAACACCCGATTCGGACTCGGCTGGATCGACTTCGACAACGACGGTTGGCTCGACTTGTATGAGGCAAGCGGCGCCGTGACCCGGCTTTCTGTCCCCGAAGGCGTCGACCCCTACGCTCAGGAAGACATGCTGCTCCGAGGCGGGCCGAAACTCAAATTCAAACCGGTGCAGCCACGAGGCGGCACTGATGAGACCATCAACCTGACCAGCCGCGCCGCGGCCTTTGGCGACCTCGACGGGGACGGTGGCATCGATATCGTGGTCGTGAACCGCGACGCCCCGGCCAACCTCTACCGCAACATCGCCGCGAGTCGAGGCAACTGGGTGCGGCTCCAGATTCTCAACGAGGCGGGCATGCCAGCCATTGGCGCAGTGGTCTCGGGGACCACTGGCAAGCGGACCATCACCCGGCCGGTTCGGCGAGCTTATTCGTATATGGCCTCCAACGAGCCGACGGTGCACATCGGGCTCGGCGAGGCACCTGCGGTTGAACAGGTGCGTGTCAGGTGGCCCGACGGCCAGATCACCGAGCACGGGCGCCTCGAGGCGGGCAAGACGCACGTTCTGCGGAAGGGTTCGGACTCCGAGGGCTGACCCGGGGCGGGGGCGAGGGGCTCCGGACGTTCCAGAAAAGATTCTTTGGCCACTATATGTGGTGGTTGCCTGAGGGGCCTTCCACCCAGCATGGTGTGCCAGCATCCGCGAATCGTCGTTTCCGAGCCCCGAGCGGTGGTTATCAGGTCAACCAACGGAGGCCGGCCGGTCGAAAGCAGATCTCAGACAGAGGAGCTCACCAGCACATGCATTCCAAGCACAAGTTGATCGACGCCATCCGCACCCACAACCCGACCGCCCCCATCGACTGGCTCTCGGCCTTCTCATACGACGCCCTGCGGGTCTACCTCGATCATCTGCTCAGCACGCTGGATCCCAAACAAACCGCATGGATTCGCCCGGGTGATACGCCAGCCATCACAGGACGCGCCACCGCCGCCTGAGTTCTCTCTGGAACCGACATATCCGATAACGCCAGCACACACGGTCCCGACAGGATCAATGGTGGGGTGCTGGCGTTATCGCCAAGGGGGCTGTGCCCTCCTACCCCTCCTCCGACTCCTGCAGTTCATCCTCCACCGGAGGTGGCATGATCCGATCGCCCTCGTCCAGCAACCCCTCGATGTCCGCTGCCCGCGGCCGCACGTCCGGCCCGACCTGATCGCTTCGCTTGCTGTCCATACGCAGTTCGAGCAGCGAACGGACCCGTGCGAGCAATTCAACCTTGTTGACAGGCTTGGCGATGAAGTCGTTCGTGCCGCACTCGACTGCCCGTTCAAAGTCGCCGACCTCGTTGAGCGCGGTGACCATGATGACGATGATGTCCCGCGTGGCAGGCTGTGACTTGATCCGCTGGCAGACCTCGAATCCGGACATACGAGGCATCATCACATCGAGCAGCATGAGATCGGGGCGATCTCGCTCGATCGCCTCGATGGCCGCCACGCCGTCCTCGGCAGCGGTCACTTGGCAGCCAAGGTCCGCGAGATAGGCCTCCATCAATTCAAGATTCTGCTGATTGTCATCGACGAGCAGAATCGAGGCACCGCTCACATCCGCGGCGGGCGTATCGGCAGTGTCGTGCTGGGCATCCATACCGACGATCCTAGCAGGGCGGGACTCACCGCTGGCAGGCCGCACCCGATACAATGCCCTGATTCCGCCTCGGAGCCCCACAGACATGCACATCAGCGACAAGCGATCCCCTTGGCAGGACGAGTTCAACGTCCCGACCCTCGATGACCTGCGAACCGATCTTCCGGTTCCGGCCGCCGAACTTTTCGACGCCACGCGGGCCTTCCTGCTGGAGCGGGATGGCCTGCTGGAAAGCATGCAGTGGTATGGAGACTGCTGGTTCTGGACACTTGCCTACTACCTTGAGAACGAGGATACCGACGAAGATCAGCCCATCGCGATCATTGTGCCAGCCCCCGACAACCTCCAGATCGCGGCCCCTCTGGACCGCGAATTCCTCGAACAACTGAATACCCGCCGCATGAAACGGGCGATCCGAGACGGCCTGGATCTGGCAGCCGAGCCATACTCCACAAACTGGGCCGTCTGGCCGGTCGCGGCCAAAAACATGCTCGACGACCTCATCTTGCTGCTACAGCAGCGTCTGAACTGGCTTCAGGGCCGCTGACATCGATGATCTGCCAAGACCGCTGCCCGAAAGCCCTTGACCGCCGCCCCCTCGGGCCGGTTCAATGTGCAGCATGAGTGACCGCCCAAAATTCCAACGCGTCCTCCTGAAAATCAGTGGCGAGAGTTTCGCCCAGTCCGGCCAGACCGGTATCGACGCGGCCGAACTTCGAAACATCGCCTCCGAGATCGGCGATGCAATGGAGGCCGGCGTCCATCTGGCAGTCGTCGTCGGCGGCGGCAACATGATCCGCGGCGCCAACCTGGCAAAGCAACTGGAAATCGATCAGTCGACCGCCGACTACATGGGCATGCTCGGCACCATCATGAATGGCATGGCGCTCAAGGAAGCCATTGAACACCTCGGCCACCCGGCCCGGCTCATGTCCGCCATCACCGTACCGGCCATCGCCGAGACATTCATCCGCAAACGCGCCATCCGCCACATGGAAAAGGGGCGTTGCATCATTCTCGCGGCGGGCACGGGCAACCCCTTCTTTACAACCGACACCTGCGCCTCTCTGCGGGCAACCGAACTGAACTGCGATGTCGTTCTCAAGGCGACCAAAGTCGACGGTGTCTATGCCAGCGACCCGATGATCAACCCGAATGCTGAACGCTTCGACGAGTTGACATTCTCGCGAGCCATTGAAGAACGGCTCGGCGTCATGGACCTTACTGCCCTCGCCATGTGCATGGAGCATGACCTGCCCGTCATTGTCTTTGACTTCAAGCAACCGGGCAATATCAGGCGAGTCGTCGATGGCCAGCCCGTCGGCACGCTGATCCGCAACACCACTGCGGCAAGCACGTCCTGATCACCACCGTCCCCCTCTGGAGCCGTCACCATGCCGGATGTGATTCTCAAGGACGCCAAGAGCCGAATGGCCAAGTCAATCGAGTACTTCCAAAAGGAAATGCGGGGTATCCGTACCGGTCGGGCCAGCACGGCCCTGCTTGAGTTTCTCAAGGTCGAGGCCTACGGCACGATGGTCGACCTGCGAGATGTTGCCGCTGTCTCGGTTCCCGAAGCGACCCAGTTGCTCGTAAAGCCGTTCGACCCTTCGCTCAAGAACGGCATCGCCAAATCAATTGAGGCGGCGGACCTCGGCCTGAACCCACAGGTCGAGGGTGAGTCCATCCGCATCAACCTCCCCCCGCCATCGGCCGAGCGGCGAGGACAGTTGGCCGCGCAGGTCCGCAAACTCGCCGAAGAGACCCGCATCGCCATCCGCAACGAACGGCGTGACGCGATGAAGCAGATCGACGTTCGCATCAAGGACAAGTCTGACTCAATGTCCGAAGATCAGGGAAAGGGCATGAAGTCCGATGTCGATGAACTCACGAAGAAAGTGATCGCGGAGGCTGACACACTGAGCGACGCCAAGACAGGCGAGATCGAACAGTTGTAAGAAGCCGAGTGTCGATCCGGGACCAACAACGTGCCATGGCTCCCCGACGTGATCTCTCGGGGAGATCCGCCGCCTTTCAATAGGTTCGTCGCAGCCGTGCCGGGGGAATCCCCATCTGTTGCCGATACTTCACCACGGTACGACGAGCAATATCAACGCCTTGCTCGCGGAGGGCCGCTGCGAGTGCTTCATCGCCAAGCGGCTTGACGGGATTCTCGGCTTCGACGATGTCTCGCAGCAATGCCTTGACCGCCTCCCACGAAAGGCTCTCTCCGCCGCTTGTTTCCGTGCCTCCAGAAAAGAACCGACGCAGCGGAACGATGCCGCGGGGCGTCTGCATCCACTTCTCTGACACCGCGCGGCTCACAGTCGCCACGTGTACACCGAGTAGATCGGCCACCTCGGTCATAGGAAGCATCTTCAAGCCCCGTGCCCCCTCGTCGAACCAGCCCCGCTGCCGATCAAGTACCACTTCCACGACACGCAGAACCGCATTTGATCGCTGATTGATCGACTCGATGAGCCATTTGGCGTTGCCGACATTGCGGGTGATGAATGAGCGGGCCTCAGCGTCGAGAGAGGTGTCCGACGACATCTCCGTGTATCGCGGCGAAACACGAAGTGGCGGAACCACCCCATCACACAGCGCCGCGACATATCGATCCTGCTGCTGGTCGTACTCGACGATCACATCGGGGATGACCGGTGGAACGTGCTCATCTACCACTTCACGACCAGGCGAGAGACTCAACCGATGCATGAGTCGAAGGGCCGCCTTGATCTCGTCAAGGCTCAATCCCGTGGCTTTGGAGATGACGGGAAGGCGGTTCTGAACGAGGTCATCAAGGTGCTCTTCGATCAACGCGCCCACCCGATCCCATCCATCGGCATCTTCGCCCTCACGGGCCCGCCACGCATCGACCTGCAGCAGCAGGCACTCCTGAATCGTGGAGGCACCGATGCCTGCTGGCTCAACGAGTTTCTGGAGCACTTCCTGAGCCCGCCTCAGATCATCGAGCGACACCGCATTCTCCGCCGCGGCAATATCCTCAATCTGAAGGTCAAGCAGTCCGTCGGGATTCAGATGTGAGATCAACACCTTGCCCGCCTCGACGATTGGCGTCGATACTTCTGCAAATGACCACTGGTGCAACACCTGATCAACTAGGTTGTCTGTACCGGCGATAATGTTCGCCATCGCATCCATCTTGCGGTCCCGCTCACCGGACATGCGGGCGGCGGACCAACTCGAAAACGAATACTCATTGTCGATCGCCTCGCGGTAGCCACCCTCCATACTCGCGAGACGCTCGAAGTCGTCTGCACCGTCTCCGGTTGTATCGGATTCTCCGACAACCAGTTCTTCATCCTCGATATCGTCGCTCGTCTCTCGATCCTTGCCGGCGAGATGCTCATCAACCTCGAGCGCGATGTTCGATTCCAACTCCTGATCGATTCGCTCCTGCAACGCCTGTATCGGCATCTGCAGAATCTCCATCGACTGAATCATCCGTGGACTCAGTTTCTGCTGCTGGCCGAGCCCGGCCTGCTGTCTGGCTTCAAACCGCATGTTCATGGGCTTCATGGTAAGGGGTCGGGCACCGCCTCTGCACGAGCGTTGGTGTCAATCAAATGCTCTTGGTTCGCCCAAGCAACGCATCAGCCAGCATCGCGGGTGTCGCGAACTCCAGTGAGGACCCGCTCGGCAACCCTCGTGCGAGCCGCGTGACACGGACGCCGCGTGTGCCAAGGGATTCAGCCAGATAGTGCGCCGTTGTATCACCCTCAAGCGTCGGGCTGAGACCGAGAATCACTTCCTCGATCGCTTCGCCACGGGCATTGCGATCGGGATGATCCACGCGGTCCAGCAGTGCCGCTGCGGTGATGTCATCCGGACCGACACCGCCGAGCGGATCGAGTCGACCGGTCAGCACGTGGTACACGCCGCGGTGCAGACCCGTGGCCTCGATGCTCATCAGATCGCGTGGCTGTTCGACCACCAGCACGCAACTGGCCTGCCTGTTCGGATCGGCGCAGATGCGGCAGGGCTGCACATCAGTCAACTGCCAACAGATCTGACAGCACGCCACCTTGCCCTTGACATCGTGCAGCGCATCAGCAAGCGAGTTGGTTTCTTCAAGCGGGGCCTTGAGCAGATGGAATGCCAGACGCGTCGCAGTCCGCTTGCCAATGCCCGGCATCCGCTGCAAACATTCGACCAGCCGCTCGACCGGTTCGGGATAACCGCTGCCTGCCAAGTCAGATGCCTCCAAGAAGATTCTGACCGTCAGGTGGTGTGGGCAAGCCCATTTCGGCCGCCGCTTCGGAGAGCCTCCTCGCCGCCTCCTGTCTCGCCATCTTCAGGGCCGTATTCGCAGTGTCGCGAATGATCGCGCTGAGATCTTCGTCGCCCTCGGAGTCGATGTTCAACTCCACAATCTCCATCGCGCCGCTGGCCACCACCCGCACGCGATTCCCGGCAGAACTCGCCTCGACACGCAACTCAGTAAGCGAACTCTTGACCTCCTCCATCCGCTTCTGCATCTTCGGCAGATCCTTCATCAACGATGCCATCCCCGCCATACCTCGAAGACCTTCAAACATCTCGCTGCTCCTCCCGTGGATTGTGTTTCTTGACATCGACAACAGAGGCGTCGAACAACTCCATCGCCAAATCCACCCGCGGATCATCAATGTGTGTCGTTCCGCCCTGTTGCGGCGATCGCGAAGGTTGCTCGGCGAACTCGTCGCTTTCGACTCGAATACCTCGCCCGACGGCGTCTGTGAGTCGCTCGGCCAATCGCTCAAGCACGAGCCGCGACATGGGCCCAGTTGACGATCGAACGATGATCAGATCGGCATCAAAGCGGATCGGCTCGATGCCATCAAAGATCGCCTTGGCGGCCTGACCGCTGGCCGAATCGACCAAACGCGTCCAGATCTGTTCCAGCGTCTCAGAGGCAGGAGGCGGAGTCGCTTTCGCTTTCGCCGCAGGCTTCGGCTTGGTGGCCTTGGGGCTCGGCTTCGGCTCAGACCTCTCTACCGACCTTTTTTTTTTCGTTCCGCCGGAAGCGATCGGGGAAGGCACACTCGCCGGATCGATCAACTGAGCCGCGAGTGCCAATCGCACCAGTGCCGCATCGAAGACCGCCCGGGCCGATGCGCCAAGTCTGCCCTGCCGGGCTGCCGCTTCGCATACAGCGATGCCATGAACAAGCGACGCTGGTTCAAACTGTTCGGCCTGAACCGACAACGATTCCCGTGCTTCATCCGTCAGATCCAGCACCTCGGTATCACTGCCACAGGTTCGCAGCAGCAGCATCCGCCGAAGAGACTCGGTCAAGGCTGCCAACGCTTGATCGATGCTGGTACCGCCCGCAAGCAAGGCATCGGCCGCCTCCAAGGCGGCCTTGGAGTCGCCGGACGCAATGGCGGAGATCACCGCGTCGATCAGGCCCGCCTCGGGAAGACCAAGCATCTCCTCGAGTTTCTCCGCACAAATCGAGGTGTCGCCCCCGGCAAGTACCCGATCCATGACGCTCAGCGCATCCCGCATTGATCCGTTCCCAAGTTCTGCGACGCGACCAATCGCCGCATCATCCATTTCGACGCCTTCCTGGGCGAGAATGGTTCGAAGGTGATCGGCAATGAGTCGTCGCGGAATGGGCTTGAAGTCAAACCGTTGGCACCGACTCTGAATGGTTGCCAGCACCTTCTGCGGTTCGGTCGTGCACAAGATGAACTTCACATGCTCAGGCGGCTCTTCCATCGTCTTGAGCAGCGTGTTGAATGACTCGGTTGTCAACATATGCACTTCGTCGATGATGTAGATGCGATACTTGCAGCGGGCTGGCGAAAGCCCAGCCCCGGCGATGAGATCCCGCGCTTCCTGCACACCGCGATTGGAGGCCCCGTCGATTTCGATGACATCGAGGTCATCGCCCCGCATGATCGCTTCGGCGATGGCGGCCGCATCCTTGAGATCATCGGCAACGTTCATTGCACGAGCAAAGAGCCTCGCCATGGTCGTCTTTCCGACGCCACGCGTGCCGGAAAAGAGATACGCATGGGCCGTCCGATCACCCTCGACGGCCCGGCGGAGCGTATCGGCAATGGCTGCCTGACCAATGACTTCTCCAAAGTCTTGGCTGCGGTAGCGGCGGGCCAGAACGGTGTAGGTCACCTGAAAAATTCCTCGCGAACGGTGGGACCAGAAGCAGAATCCATTGCCATCAAGCAGAAGAATGGCGGCACAGGGAGGAGCGTGGTAGGCGGCCAGGAAACCAACGGCGTGGGCAGCGACGCTTATGGCTGCTGCGATCAAGCCCTGACCAGGTTCACGGGCCGACCACCCGGAGGACCCGGCCGCCTACCACACTCCTGTCGCTCATGGTATCCGCTGACGGGCCGCTGGTACACTCGCCCCAATGCCCGAACATGATTCGATTCACGCCGTTGGAAATGCACCCGATTCAGGAGACGCCGACGCAGCACCGTTCCTGTTGACGGCCTTCCGAATTCTCTACGCGGGCCTCATGCTCGCGGCCGCGTCGATCCCCATCATCAATGCGCCTTCGGCCGCTGATCCACTGATCTACTACTTCATGCCGATCGCCGCCACGCTCGCGGTTGTCGTCATCGTCGTACTGCTGGACATCCGCACACCTCGGAAACGCATTTCCAATGTGGTGGGCATCTATCTCGCGGTCGTTGCGGGCCTCTTCGCTTCACTGGCGGTCGGCGTCCTCATCGATCTCATCGCCGAGGCATGGGATATGTCCGGCGATGAAGAAGCGCTCAAGTACCTCACGCTGCTCAAACTCACGGTGGGATTGACCCTCACCTACATCGCTGTATCCGTCGTGCTCTCGACTCGAGACAGTATTCGGCTGGTCATCCCCTACGTCGAGTTTTCCAAGCAGGTTCGCGGCCTTCGCCCGATGTTGCTGGACACCTCGTCCCTCATCGATGGACGCATGAACGCCTTTGCTCAGACCGGCTTCATGGACGCGCCCCTGATCGTCCCGCAGTTCGTGGTGACTGAGCTGCACACGCTGGCCGACTCGGCAGATCGAACCAAGCGAGATCGCGGCCGCCGCGGGCTGGACAACCTGCGGCTCATGCAGAACGACCCGGACATCAATATCGACATCGAACAGATGCACACACCGCCGGGGGCCCCGGTCGATTCGATGCTCGTTGATCTGGCCTTGGAAAAAAATCTCCGGATCGTGACGACCGACGCCAATCTTGCGAAAGTTGCCGACATCAGCGACGCCCCGACGCTCAACCTGCACGATCTGGGCGGCCTGCTGCGGGATGCCGCGGTTCCGGGCGAGACGATGTGGCTGACAATTGTGCGCGCCGGAGAGTCCGAGGGCCAGGGCATCGGGTACCTGCCCGACGGCACGATGGTCGTCATCGAGGATGCCGCCGAGCGGATCGACGAGGAGGTGCTCGTCACCATCACCAATGCCGTGCAGACCAGCGCCGGGCGACTGATCTTTGCCAAGGCGTCACCTGAACCTCCGTCAATGCGGGATGCGGCAACCAAGCAGGAGCGACACACGGGACCGGGACCGAAGGAGTCAGACACCGACCGAAGTCAATGATCGGCGTCAACTCTGTCGCAACATTCTCTCGCAGCGTCTGCCTCCGTGCTGCGATGCAAACCTATTCCCACTCGATCGTCGCCGGTGGCTTGCTGGAGATGTCATAGACGACACGGTTGACGCCCTTCACCTCGTTGATGATGCGGTTGCTGATGGTGGCGAGCACGTCGTATGGAATTCGGGCCCAGTCGGCGGTCATGAAGTCCTGAGTCTCGACCGCCCGCACGGCGACGACAGAGTCGTAGGTTCGCCCGTCGCCCATGACGCCGACGCTCTTGACGGGCAGCAGCACGGCGAAGACCTGATTGGTGCTGCGATACAGATTCGCCGAGACAATCTCGTCGAGCACGATCTCGTCACACTCTCGCAGCAGATCGAGCCGATCGGGCGTGATGTCGCCGAGTACACGAACCGCCAATCCTGGACCCGGAAATGGATGTCGCCACACAACATGGCTCGGCAGGCCGAGCACCTCGCCGAGCGCCCGTACTTCGTCCTTGAAGAGGTCACGCAGCGGCTCAATGAGTTCAAAGCCGAGTTCATCTGGCAGACCACCGACGTTGTGGTGCAGTTTGATGTTGGCGGCGGTCCCGGCATGTCCGTGTCCGGACTCGATGACATCGGGGTACAGCGTCCCCTGAGCCAGAAAATGCACTGGATCACCGCCATCGGCGGCGACCTCATCGGCGGCCTTCCTGAAGCAGTCGATGAACCGGTGTCCGATCAGGCGACGTTTCTCTTGCGGATCCTCGACACCGGCGAGGTCACCGAGAAACTCGTCGGCTGCATCAACCACTCGCAGGTCGATATCGAAGTGGTCCTTGAATGTCGATTCGACCAGTCCCCGTTCATTCTTTCGCAGCAGGCCGTTGTCGACAAAGATGCAGGTCAAGCGATCGCCGATGGCGCGGGCGAGCAGGGCCGCCACGACCGAAGAATCAACGCCACCACTGAGACCGCAGATCACACGGCGTTTCCCGACAAGATCGGGCAGCAGCGAACACTGTGTCTCCATGAAATCGGCCATCCTCCACGTGCCGCGGCAGCCACACACTTCGTAGAGAAAGTTGCGGAGCAGGTCGATGCCATGTGGCGTATGAGTCACTTCTGGGTGGAACTGCAAACCGTAGAACCGACGCTCGTGATGCATCACCGCTGCGGCAGGACACGTATCGGTCGCCGCGATGACTTCGAATTCATCAGGAAGATCACCTACCTGATCACCATGGCTCATCCACACCGTCATGTCCTGAGGAAGATGCTCAAACAATCCTGCTGCCCGTTGGATCATCAACTTCGCGCGTCCGTACTCGCATGCCTCTGCCCGCTCAATCGTCGCCCCGAGCAAATGGCATCCCAACTGCATGCCGTAGCAGATCCCAAGCACCGGAATGCCCATGTCGAGGATGGCCGGATCGCACCGCGGCGCCCCCGGTTCGTCGATGCTGGCCGGGCCGCCAGATAAGATGATTCCCGCCGGCTCAAGTGATTTCAGATGTTCAACCGTGACATCCGGCGCCACGAGAATGCTGAATGCCCCGGCCTCCCGCACGCGGCGGGCGATCAACTGGGCGTACTGACTGCCGAAGTCGATGATCGGAATGGTTTCGACGCCGGCAGGGCGGGTCGAGCCAATGACGGGTGCGGACATACGGGCTGAACTCCTGAAAAGGAAGGGCAGTGTAGGGGGTCGGGTATCACCCGGGGACGAACAGCCGGGATCAACCCGTCGGCGTGATTCTCCGAGCAATACTCGCCCCCTTCTGTATCATCCACTCCACGAATTCAATGTCCGAGACCCCCACCACCACCGACTTCATCCTCGAACTCGACGCCAGGCCCGACCTGCTGCGAGTCGTCCGTGCCGCCTTGGCTGCGTGGTGTGAGCGAGTGGGGGTCGAAACTGCCCAGACCGACCAGATCTGCCTGGCCGTAGACGAAGCATCTACCAATATCATCCGCCACGCCTACGCCGGGGAATGCGGGCACATCCGCCTGATCTGCTCCCAGCAAACCAGGCCATCGGGACGATCGGTCCTGATCACCCTCGAAGACGATGGGAAGCAGGTTCCGCTTGAGACCATCCGGCCGCGTGAGTTGGACAACGTCAAGCCCGGGGGACTCGGTGTTCATCTAATCCAACAAGTGATGGATGAGGCGGTGTGGTGCCACAAGCCCGATGGCGGCACATCGCTCACCATGCGAGTAGACATCGATCAAGCACGCTCTGGAGTCCAACAAGAGAACATTACCCATGCGTGAAGACAATTCCGGATCACTGAGCATCTCGATCGACCAAGGACACGACCAGTTGGTCGTGACGCCTGTTGGCGAGATCGATCTCTCTACGTCGCCACAACTCAGGCAAACGCTTCAGACCGCCTTGGCTGATGGTGACACGACTGTCATTGTCGATCTGGCCGAAGTTCCCTACATGGATTCATCCGGGGTCGCCACGCTGGTAGAAGCACTCCAGATCTGCCGGCGCCAGCACCGCGAGTTGGTGCTCGCCCGCCTCAGCTCGCGCGTGGAGTCCATCTTCAAGATCTCCAAACTGGACGCGGTCTTCACTATTCGTGATGACCTCAACGACTGAGCATGGCCTCACGAAAGAACCGTCCCGACCTGCTGCTCATGCGAGGCATTAATCGCATTGGCGGCAGCACGCTGGGATTGCTGCTGATTCTGGGCGGAACGACGCGGCTGACTGGATCGGTCGGCCGATGGTACTGGCAGTCCACATCGCACTCAGGCATGCGGCTGGGATGGCCGGCGGTCGTGGCGCAGATGGTTCGCGTAGGAGTCCGATCGATCGGCATCGTGCTGTTGGTGAGCGCGTGCATCGGACTGATTCTGGCCATCGCGATGTATCCCCCACTCTCGGACCTCGGACAGCAGAACCAAATCGCCCGCATCGTCGCCATTGCCGTTTTTCGCGAGATGGGGCCGCTCATTTCGGCGGTCGTCCTGACCGGGTTTGCGGGGGCCTCCATCGCGGCTGAAATCGGCACGATGGTCGTCGGCGAGGAGATTGAAGCGTTGGAGGCTCATGCGCTTGATCCGGTTCGATTTCTGGTGCTGCCCCGTCTGACGGCCACCGTTGTCAGTCTCCTGCTGCTGACAATCTTGGCCGATGTGACCGCGGTGCTCTGCAGCGGTCTCATCACGGTTGTGTTCTTCGACGTCAGCGCCATCTCCTACTACGACAATACGATGGCCCAACTGGATCTCTTCGACTTCTCAACCGGGTTGATCAAAGCCACCACCTTCGGCCTCATGCTCGGCGCCATCGCCTGTTTCAACGGCCTGCGAGTCAGCGGCGGCGCCGCCGGCGTCGGCAAGGCGACAACCGACACCGTTGTGCAGACAATCGTGGCGGTCATCGTCGCCAATCTGGTGTTTGATGTGGCGTTCCTGCAGATGGGGTGGACGTAGGGCGATCGCGGCTTCCTATTTCACGCCACTGGGTGCTCATATGGTCACAGTACAGGCGAATTCAGTTCGCGTCCCGGCTCCCGTTTTCTGACTCCCCCGTGGCGGCGTCTCGCCCCATCACGATGCCGCGGATGCGGAAACCGTCGTCGCCGGAACTGGCCCACCACGCTGCTGGGCCGAGGTGCGTGGCGATTCTGGCAAAGCGTTCGTACTGTTCGGTTTGATCCTCGTCCACGAGTTCCCCCTTGATCTCTTCCCAGAGTTCCGGGTCGTCCGCCTTGAGTTCATCCTCCCAGCGGGTGATCTGCATGCGTTCGATCTCGGCGACCGCGGTGAGCGACTCGGCCAGATCCCAACCACCCCAACCTGCAAGAGGCTGATCGGGCAGCCAGGCAGTGACGCGATCAAGCCAGGGCGGCGCACCTCCTCCACGAGCTGAAAGACCACGCAGGGAAGATTCCACCGCCGTCTGATCTCCGACGAACAACATGCCGCCCGCCACGGCCAAACTCATTTTTCCATTCAGCCCGGGAAGAGGCATCATTCCCCCCTGCCCCAATTCAGCGGACCAGACTTGATGCCCTTGAAAATCGCGAGGTTCCATGTCCGCTTTCGGCGCCGCCGCAGCCAATGCGTCATTCAACCCCGTTGGATTCGTGCAGGCAATCGCTGAGACCGCATTGAGGCTCTCCGCCGTGAGTGGGCGGGAAACAGTTTGCACCTGCAGAATCCGCCGGCCAAGTGGATCAAGAATGGACCGCAGTGTCGGCTCGAACTGATCGATCATCTGACCGATTCCCATGAGCATTGGATTGGTAGCGACAATCGATCGGATCCAGTCAGGAATCCGCTTGAAGTCCATATTGAGTCGCATGACAGACACCGTGTCGGGGCCGACCCAACCCGGCATGGCTGCCCGCGGCGTGTCGTGCGCCAAGAGGCGGAGCAATCCGCCCTGTCCTTCGGGCATCCAGATCGCCCCGGACCAAGAGAGCAGCGTTTCATCTGCTCCGGGCCCTCCAGACACCGCAATCGCCTTGACCGGACCGATCGCCGCGCCGAAAGAAGCACGCAGCATTTGCACCATGCCCATTTGATCGAAAAGCGTCCCAGCCTCCCACGACGGGTCCACGAACATGGCCGCCACCAACGAGTCCGGCCCGTCCAACATGCCCTTGACGGCTGCCCACTGTTCGGTGTCGCCGAGCGCATCATCGAAGTCCTCTCCATCCACGGCATCGAGCAATCGCGTCATGCCCGAGCGGGTGTTCGAGAACAGAATCAATCGATCTTCCCGCACGACCCACGCATCATTTGGCGCAGGGTTCGGCTTCTCCTCGTCGGGGCGTCTGGATGTGACATGATCGATCTCACGGCCAAGCACTGTTTCGGTCTTTACATGAGGCTCAGCCCGCAACGTTTCCCAACTCGTGTCCCATGCGTCCACAATCACCTGCGATTCACTGCCCAGATCAACCCAAGCCGCCATCGTCAATTGACCACCTGAATCCTCCGAAGGTTCCACCCAGAGAACGAAGCCGCCGGATATCGATGACACCACCTCCAAGGGATCATGATCCTCAAGGAGCGTCTTCCATACGTCTCCGATACTCGACTCGTCCTGATTGAATGCCCCGCGGATCTCTTCATTCAAAGCCTCTCGATCATCCGAATTGAGAAGTTCCGACTCGGTCAACCGCGAGAGAACTGCGTCCAACCCCGTCACGGAAACCACACCAACAGCATTGCTCGGCGCGACCTTCTCGATTGACAGCGGAGCCCCTACGGCCGGATCGGCCATCGCCGCGACCAGCACGATCGTCCCAAACACACTCATTGCGTCTTCTCCAATTGAGGGGCAATCCCAGCCTGCTGCCGCGGCGGGGGGATGTGATAGCGATGCCCGGTATTCGGATTCGATGGGTCATAGGCAAAAGCCTCGCGGTTGCGAAGGAAGTCCTTCACATATCGCGTCGGGATCGCAAACCCAAGCGCTTCGCCTCCAAGAATGCCCATGTTCGTGATGCCGATGACCTCACCGCTGACATTGAACAGCGGGCCACCGGAATTGCCCGGGTTGATGGCTGCGTCGGTCTGGATGTAGCTCAAGCCATCGAAACTGCGCTGCGTCGTCGAAACGACGCCTTGACTGGTCGTCTGCTCAAGCCCCATCGGGTTGCCAATTGCAAAAACCGGCTGTCCTACTTCGATCGACTCCCACAACTCCAGTGGCACCCACGGATAGGAATGATCTTCCTCGGTAGGAAGTTTCAGGAGTGCCAGATCCAAGTGGTCGTTCACCGCCTCGATTTCAATATCCTCGATCGTCCTGCGAGCGAGCGTGCCATCCGCTCGCGGCACCCAGATGACCAGTCGCAGGTCCTTTTCTCCTTGGACCACGTGCGCATTGGTGACAACATGCCCCTGCCCATTGACGATCACGCCCGAGCCGGTGCCCGAAGGCGTCTTCACCAGCACCACCGATGGCTTGACACGAGCGGCCTGTTGGCGAATGCTCAGGTCCGGTGGGTTCTCGACCGTATGGAAGATTGCATCGCTCGGCTCATCGGATACCTCGGCGGGATCGGACACCCGCACATCCACGACGTCGTTGTTGTCGACTCGGACGATGGATGGTCCCACATCGATCCACAAACTCCGTTCGTCCTGTTTGATGACCGTGCCATGCAGTTCGCCCCCGGCCTCCAACTGGACAACATCCGCCTGAGCGGCGACGACGAGCAGGCAACTGCAACACCACATGCGAGCACCCATCTGGAAACCTCCTTGGCGGGCCGATGTAGCCCAGCAAGAGTCAAGTGTAGGGCCTCAGGAGCCCCCTGTGCTGCACCCGACTACCATGCGATGCTCCACGGAGGCCCGATAGATGAATCCACTGCTCCTTGCTCCATTGCTCCTGACCGCCCTGGCCCAAGACTCCGAACCGCCCCCACTGGCCGACTACTTCGGCTTCTCGGGGTTCGACGTCATGCCGATCGGAGACGACCCCGGGCCGATGCTGGTCGTCGACCTCAACAATGACGGGCTCGATGACATTGTTGTCGCAAACAATCACCGCAGCCGTATCGAGGTATTCCAACAGCGACCCAATGCCAGTCCTGACGATCCGGTGGAGATTCCTCGCGATATCAACGAATTTCCAGATCATTGGCGATTTGAACGACTCTTCGTCCCCGTATCAGATGTCATTTCCGCCATCGCCGCGCACGATCTGGACGGCGACGGGCTGCTTGACCTGCTGACGGGCGGCGCCCCTGGACGAGTGACCTTCCTGCGGCAAACTTCGCCGGGCAAGTTCAAGTCGGAAGCCAAACGCGACATCCGCAAACTCGCCGCCTCGACAGCGGCCTTCTCGCTGGTGGACATGTCCGGAAACGGGAAGCCCGATCTGGTGTCGATCGTCGGCGGCGAACCGGCAATCTGGCCGGTCGAGGGCTTCTCGCTCGGTCCCAGTACCACCTACCCCGCCGGGGCTTCCATGCTCGGTGTCGTACCTGCGGATTACGATGGCGACGGAATGATGGATCTCGCCGGAATCAGCCCGGACGATGCCGCTCCGGTGCGAATCTGGTTCGGACGCCGTGGCGATGATGGCGTTGAACCGGGCGCTCAGGCCATCTTCGAAATGCCTCCGATCATCGAGTTCGAAGCACTCGGCGCTCAGGAAGGCACTCGCGTTGCAGTGATTGAACGCAATGCCAGGAGAGTCGTGCTGTACGAACTCAAGCAGGAGGCTGTGGAGTCGGGAGGCGACCGCGAAGTTGCCTTCACGGTGCACGGCTTCCCGGATCCGGGCAAACGAGGGCGAGCATGGACCGTTGTTGATGTGGATGGCGACGGACGAACCGATGTGGTCGCCGCCGACACCAAGTCCAACGCGTTGGCGGTCTACCGACAATCCGACGCCGGTGATCTGACAGCCGTACAGTCTTCACCGAGCCTCTCGGAAATCGACGCGGTGGCCGCGGTACCGAAGAGTGAGACCCGCCCAGCCGAATTGCTCGTGCTCTCGTCCAAAGAAGGCGTGGTCGGGCGAACCCCACTGGGGCCGGGCGAATTGCCGTTCCCAACGCCGATCAAGGTCACAGCGGGCTATGAGCCGGTCGCGATGAATGTCGTCACGGTCGGCGATACCCCCCACGCTGCAATCATCAATGTCAAGAAGCGGGACTACCTGCTGGATCTCATTGACCTTGATACGACCGAGTCCCGATCGATCGATCTGGGCTCGCTCAGTCGAAAACCCAATCACCTGCAATCGGTGGATGTCGATCAGGACGGACACGAGGACATCATCATCCTCACGCCTGAGCGGCCGATGATGCTGCTGCTTGCGGACGCGAGTGAGGACGAAGGGTTCAAACTGCTGGAGAAGAAGGACATGGCCCAGTACGGGCTGGTCGATTCCGCGAGCGCCAACAACATCGCCACGCTGGATGTCAACGGCGACGGCACCGACGAGTTGTTGATCGCCGATGGCAACTTTGTCCGAGCAGTGAGATTCGTTCAAGACGGCGAAGCCGGAGGCTGGCGTGTCATCAGACAGTTCAATGCAGACGATCCAGACAGCGACCTTGTCGCCGTCACACCGCTGGGCCAACGGCTCGTCGCCGCCGACAAGGCCGGAGACCGACTGTTGGTATTCGAACCCGATGATGAAGGTGAGCGGTGGCAACAATCCGAGACCCTTCGCATTCGCGGATTCACACCCGGACCACTGGCGACTGGACGCTTCAACGGCGACGTCCCAGGCATCCTGACTGTTGGAGAAGACGGTTTTGCCGTCATCCCGCTTGGCGGGCAGCGGCGGACGCTGCAAGAAGTCGGCACGTGGAAGAGTTCACTGGACGGGCACATCCCGCACGAACTGGCGATCGGTGACATCAACGCCGATGGGTACGGTGACATGGTTGCCCTCGACGCTGGCGAACAGATGATGGAACTCTTTACCTTTGATGAGACAGGCGAAATGCTGCACGCCACCGGGTTCCAGATCTATGAGTCACAACTGTTCCACGGCGGCGAAGGACGAGAGTATCAACCCCGCCAAATCGCCATCGCGGATGTCAGCGGCGACGGCAAGCACGACATTGTGATGCTTGTTCACGACCGGATTGTGGTGTACGTCGAGTAGGTTTCAGGTGTCGACGCGGTACTCGACCCCATGCGGGCCGGTGTACTGACACCGTGGTCTGATCAGCCGATTGTCTTCGAGGCGTTCCATCGCATGGGCCGCCCAGCCCGCGTTGCGGCTCATGGCAAAGAGTGGCGTGAAGAGGTCGATCGCGAGCCCCATCGAGAAGTAGGTTGTCGCCGAGTAGAAGTCGACGTTGGGGTGGATGCCCTTGGCCCCCACCTGCGACTCCATGATCTCCTCGATCTTCCGGCTCATCTTGAAGAGTTCGAGATTGCTGGTTTCCGTGGCGATCGACTCGGCGAAAGTCTTCAGATACGTTGCCCGCGGATCGATGGCCTTGTAGACGCGATGTCCGAAGCCGGGCACCTTCTCCTTGCGAGAGAGACGCCCCAGTACAAAATCCTCGATGGCATCGAGCCCATCGATTCCCTGAAGCATTCGCATGACCCGCTCGTTGGCGCCACCGTGCAATGGGCCGCGAAGCGTGCCGATGGCCGCCGTGATGGCGGAGTACATGTCACTTTCGGTCCCGATGGCGACCATCGTGGCAAAGGTAGAGGCGTTGATGCCGTGATCGGCATGCAGAATGAGGCATACATCGAGCGCCCTGGCAGTTGCGGTGCCCGGCGTCTCGTCATTGAGCATTCGCAGAAAACTCTCGGCCATTGTGTCGTCGGCGCTGGGCCGCACGATGTCGAGTCCGCGACGAAGTCGATCAAAATTGGCAATGATGGCGGGCGTCGCCGCGAGGATGCGAATGGCTTTGGATTCCTCGGCCTCGCGTGATTGAACATCGCAATCCGCATCGTATGCAGCGAGCATGGCCACCATCGTCTGGAGCACGTGCATCGGCGGGGCGTCATGCGGCAGGCCACGCAAAGCATCCCACATTCCGTCTGGCAGGTCGTACTGGGATCGGATCCGATTGGTAAACGCAGCGAGTTCATCGGCGTCCGGAAGGCGGTCATTCCAAAGCAGGAAGGTGGTCTCTTCGAAGGTCGACTCCCGCGCAAGGCTGTCTATATCGATGCCCACGTACTCAAGTACACCCTTCTGCCCATCGATGAACGACTTGGTGGATTCACCAATGATCGTATGATCGAGCCCCTTGTCCATCGTCATCGTGGCGGTTGCATCGGCCATCTGGCGTACTCCGTTCATCGCTGATGTGCCCCCCACCCTGCCGCAGCACGCGCCACGCAGGGCCACGGATTGTACAGCACAGCCGTTGATGAAGAGGGGTCGCGATCTCGATTCTCACGCTCAGTACACTGGGCCGATGTTCATCCTTCTCGGCACCGATCTGCCCCGTGACCGCCGCCCAGTGGTGACCGAGACGCTCATCGTGCTGATGATGCTGGCCTATCTCGCCGTATTGGTTGTCGGGGCCTTGGATCAGCAAGCAGCCGAACGGCTCATCAGTGGGCTGGCACTCTCCGCCCGCGACTTTCACTGGTGGCAGGTCATTACCTACCAGTTCACCCACGACAACCCGCTCATGGGCGGCACAGAGCATCCGCTCTGGAGGTTGCTGCACCTCGGCTTCAACATGATGGGTCTCTGGGTCTTCGGCAGTGCCATTGAGAGCCGAATGGGACGCGTCGGGTTCGCGATCTTCGTGCTGATGGGCGGCATCGTGGCGGGACTGGCGCACATTGCCACCTCGCAGAACCCCGTCATCGGCGCCAGCGGCGCGGTCTGCGCCTTGGTCGGCGGATTCCTCATACTCTTTCCGCGGTGCCGCATCCGCGTGCTGGTCATCTTCTTTCTCATCACGTTTTGGATGGCACCGGCACTCCTCATCATCTCCATCTGGGTCGCGCTCGATCTGATCGGCTGGGTCGGGCTTGGCGACTCCGGAACGGCCTACGCCGCGCACATCGGCGGCTATCTGTGGGGGCTCGGCACAGCGCTGGCCCTCCTGCCCACCCCCGTGTTCAAACGGGATGGAACCGATGCAGTGGCACTGTTGAAACATCGCCATCGCCGGCAGGTGCTCTCGCAGGTGACGGCCGGACCGCGGCCAGCCACGGCCCCACGTGAGGCCACCGTCGAACCTGCGGCCGCCTTCGTCTCTGCAGTTCGTGGTCATATCGCGCAAGGCAACCTCGACAGCGCCACCTCTCTGTGGTGCCGATTGGCCACCGAACATGAGGCGGCGGTGCTTCCTGAGAAGGATCAATTGACGCTCGCCAATCATCTTCAGGCCACAGGCAAACGATTCGAATCCGCCGACGCGTATCGCCGCTATCTGGAGCGGTACAGCAAGTCGCCCAGCGCGGGCGAGGTGCGGCTGCTGCTGGGGCTGCTGCTTGTGCGATTCCTCGGCCAAGGTGCCGAGGCCATACCACTTCTTGAACAGGCCAAACGCGATGCCACCACCGATCAGCGGAGGTCGCTGGCCGAATCTCTGCTCGGCGAGGCCAGCACATGAGTTCGGAACGCTGGAACGACCCGGGCACCGGTCCGACTCGGATCAAGATCTGCGGCCTGCGGACGAGCGAAGACATCGAGACCGCGGTAAAGGCCAACACCGATGCGATCGGTCTTGTGCTCGCCGAGGGGTCACCGCGGAAGGTGAGCGAGGAAACACTCTCGACCCTGACCGATGCCGCGAATGATCGCATCGCCGTCATCAGCCTGATGGTCGATCCCAGCGAGCAGCAGATCCGACAACGCGTGACGGACTGGATTCAACTGCACGGATCCGAAGACGCCTCACTGGTGCAGATCGCGGCGGAGGCCGGCCCGGTGATTCGCGCGATCCCCTTTGACGATGTCGCTGCCATCGAGCGGTGGGACGCCGACCCGAACGTGGCGAGGCTGCTCATCGACAGCCATCGCGGAGGCAGTGGCGTCGTTTTTGATCATGACGCATTCGCCGAAGTCGCTTCTGCGATCACCACACCTTGGATTCTTGCCGGCGGCCTCACGCCGGAGACGGTCGCGGCAGCCATCGAGTGCTTGCGTCCTTGGGGTGTGGATGTCAGCAGCGGCGTTGAATCTGCGCGGGGCATCAAGGATCCCAAGCGGATTGCCGCATTCTGCCAAGCGGTCCACGCTGCGAACTCATGATGCCGGCGAGGCCTTCTCCTTGAGCACCAGCCGCGTTCCATCGATGCGAAGATCTTTGTCAATCGCCTTGGTCATGTCCCACAAGGTCAGTGCCGCCACATTCACGGCGGTGAGGGCCTCCATCTCGACGCCGGTCCGCGCGGTCACAACGGTCGCCGCTTCGATTCGGATGGCATCGGAGGCGGATCGTTCAAATGACACTTCCGCATGCTCCAAGGGAAGTGTGTGGCACAGCGGGATGAGCGCGTCCACCCGCTTCGCTGCCTGGACACCGGCAATCCTCGCAACGGCGAGCGCCTCACCTTTTGGCAGATCGCCCGCCATGATGCGATCAAGTGTCTCCGACGCGGCATGAAAGAAAGTCTCTGCGACCGCGCGGCGTCTGATGACCGGCTTGCCGGACACATCGACCATGGCCGCGCGGCCCTGCTCGTCCACATGGGTCAATCTCTCAGCCATGACACGCTCCTTGTCTCAACTCACCGGCAACCAGTGTCCCATCCACGAAGGTGGCTTGCACAGTAGCGGTGAAAATATCTTCGAACGGATCGCTCGACCACACGACAAAATCCGCTGGCAGGCCGGCCCGGAGGCCGGCATCGAAGCCGCAGGCCTCCGCCGCATTCACGGTCGCGGCGAGCATGGCCTCGTGCGGAGAAAGACGCTGCTCGGGAAAGAAGGGATTCCCCTGGGCATCCTCGCCGGTGATCGCCGCCCGAAGCGTGGCCACCGGATCGACTGGCACGATCGGCCAGTCGGTGCCGAAGCACAACCGGCCCCCCGCCTCACACATCTCACGCATGGGCAACAGCCACCCCGCTCGATCGCCAAGCCTTGCGTGAGCCATTGCAGCATCGGTTGCCCGGTGCGTCGGCTGCACACTCAGACGAACCCCCTCGAGCGTTGGAAATATCTCGGGCGCAATCACCTCAGCGTGTTCGATGGTCGGGCGCAACGCATCAGGCACATCACCGATCACCCGCAGTGCCCGCGACACCGCGGCGTCCCCGATGGCGTGAATGACCGGCGCGAGTCCGGCAGCAACCACTTCGCGGCACCATCGCTCATCCTGATTCTCGTTCGCTGCCTCCAGCCACAATCCGCTGGTCTCAGACGCATCACTGTAGGGCGATGTCAACTTGGCCGTTCGCGAACCGAGCGTGCCGTCAAAGAAAGCCTTGCACCCGGTCAATGCAAAGCGATCCGTATTCGGCAGATCGTGATGCCAACCTGTATCGAGCGGCAAGGAGCGATCAAGTTGCACAAGCGAGAGCCGAATCGGCAAGGTGTCGGCCCGCGGAACGAAATGTGACTCGATGTCACCGCGATATTCCATCGATCGAGTGGCGGTAATGCCGCAGGCTGCCATGGCCGCCGCCGCTTGCTCAACGGCTTCTCCGCGAACCTGTTCCGGAAGCGATGGAATCAGCGGATTGACCAGTTCCCACGCAGCCGCCTCGATCAGCAGGCCGCTGGGCGTGCCGTCATGCATTCGTCCGAGCCGCCCACCAGCGGGCAGCGGTCCATCAAGATCCAGTCGTCGGAGCACCGCATCGTTGACCAACGCGCAGTGCCAATCACATCGCCAGCACACGACCGGCCGAGAGCCTGCTGCCCGAAGCCACGCTCTGTCAGGGAGGTCATCTCGCTCCCAGAGCGTGTCGTTCCACCCAGTTGCAATGAGCCACCGCTCCGGAGGAAGCGCCGCATCCGCCGCTTCGATGGCCGCTTCAAAGGCTTCGCGGCCGTCAACCTGCGACAGGTCAAGATGTACCGACGATTCACCGGCGAGCAGAAGATGTACGTGCGAATCGATCAGTCCGGGGGTCACGACTGCGCCGTCGAGATCGAGTGTTTCACTCGCAGCGACCACAGTGGCCGGATCCACCAACTCAAGCACTCGCCCGGCATCCACCAATAAATCCAGACGGCGAGGCGTGATCGTTTCACCATTCCAGATTCGGCAATTCGTGACACGCAGGTCGATCTTCGGATCCAACGAATTGTCAAGAACAGCAGTCCCACTCATGGCGACCATGCTATCGTGAGGGAATGTTCGGCTCACGACTTCCGCTGCTGATGATGCTGGTATTGCTGCCGGTCGCGTGCGATGACGCCGCGTCACCTCCTCCGCCCCCTGGAGCATCAACACCATCGCACACGACGATGGGCGATACCACACGCCGCGGTCTCGCCGGGGTGGACACCACAACCACCAAGAAGAACGAGGCGTTCACACCCGAGGGTCTTCCTCCGGACCCTCGCAGCGCCGTCTTCGTCAGCCTTCGAGCACCGACCGATCCGACCTGGCGATGGGAGCCGCCCCGCAACGACATGCGGAAGATTAATTGGGTCATTCCCGCCGCCGAGGGCGGTGAGCCGGCCGAATTGGTCGTGACGCACTTCCCCGAGGCAATCGGCAATACCAAACAGAACAACATCGAGCGGTGGGCCAACCAATTCCGCGGCGATGATCTGCCCCCCCAACCCGAGATCACGACGATGGTCGTCTCGGACATGCCGGTCACGCTGGTCGAACTCCAGGGGCAGTACCGAGGCATGGGCGGCGGCTGGCACAAGGACGACTACACAATGCTCGTAGCCATGATCGAATCATCGCACGGATCGGTCTTCATCAAGTTGCTCGGTCCGACCGACACCGTCTCCATCACCCGCAGCGCATTCATGGACATGATCAACGGACTCAAGTCGACCGACTAGGGCTGCAAAATGGTCAGGCATCTCTGCGCTGCGGCTGAAGCAAGAATGCCTCGACCAGCGCCGGGCCCTCCGGGCTCATAAAACTCTCAGGGTGGAACTGCACGCCGGTCAAGGAAGCACTTGCCCCGCCCGGCCAGCCCCCTTTCCAGCGGATCGCCATCACATCGCCCCGGTCAGTCTGCGCCGACACCTCGAAGTCATCGGTGACCGAATCTGGGGTGACGATCAGGGAGTGGTACCGCATGGCAGTGAGCGGACTCTTCTGCCCATCGAAGATCCCACGCCCGTCGTGTTTGATGAGTGAAGTCTTGCCGTGCATGGGAAGTGGATGTCGCTGCACGTCCATGCCGTGCACCGCGGCAATGACCTGATGGCCGAGACACACACCAAGGACCGGAATCTTTCCCATAACGGCTCGCACCACATCCGAACACACCCCCGCCTCCCGAGGCGTACACGGACCAGGCGAGAGCACAATGTGGCTCGGGCTCAGGTCGAGCACCTCGTCAGCGGTGATCTCGTCGTTGCGAACGACGCGAATATCCAGCAATGGATCGATCACCCCGATGCAGTGCACGAGGTTCCACGTAAAGGAATCATAATTGTCGATAATCAGCAGCACACCGGAAGAGTAACGATCGTTGCTTCGTCGTGTTTCAGGCAGCGCAGCAGGTTCCAGCAATGCCATCCTGTGTCACTAAGAAGAAATCCTTCGTGATCGGATACGGCAGCCGCTGGAAGTCGCGATCGACCCTGCTCTGGACGCGTTTGAGAAAACCGTCCGGCCCCTGCGATACGGCAAGAAAGATGTCGCGAGCGGGCGCGGCGACATAGAAATCGCCTCGCAGTTTCGGTGCCAGTCGTCCATGCAGCGAATCCATGAGCAAACGCGCCGCGTCATAACCGTCTTGAACCGAAAGAATCGCCACACGACCGCCCTCTTCGGATTCGATCAACCGAACCTCGACCGACGGCGTGTACTGAGACAGATTCGCGCGGGCGAGCATTTCGACTTCATCGATGTCCAACCCCCAACGAATGACCTGCTCAAGCGTGATGCTCACAGTCATGCGGGGCAGATCGATGACGTAGACGATCGCAGTATCGTTGACCCATGGCGTATGCGCGACCTGTTCTCGATCGAGATGCTCGAAGAGCGTATTTGGCTGAATGCGTGGCATGATTCGCGAGCGTGCAAGCGAGAGCGGAAGCGGCGCCGCGGTAACCGCATCTCCCTCGGTGATGCGAACCAGAAACTCGTTGACGATCTCGAATCCGTTGTCGGGGTCGCAGTTCACCATCCGAAACAGGTTGGCCAGCGCCAAATGACGACCGTCGATCACCAGATCCATGGCACCCGCCAACTCGACATGATGCCCGGGAAACCGGCTGGTGAGCAGTTGCACCACCACCTCGGAGAATGCTTCCGGTTCACGCGGCATCTTCGACATCGTTCAGCAGCCTCCTTGTGGCGCGACCCGAAGGACAGACGCCTCAACCGGTGACATCGGCCCACCAATGACCAATCTTGACCCCATTCCCGGACACCGCCAAACTGCATTTGCCCTGCCCGGAACAAACCGCCTGCAACAATGCACCCGGGACGTGTTTCCCGGACGTAGCCGGGCGGATATCCTGTATCCATGAATACGCCATGCCGTGTCGGCCCCATCGTGATCGGTCCCGGACATGATCTTGTCATCATCGCCGGCCCCTGTGTGCTGGAGGACGACGCGGTTCAAGCCGCCGTTGCCGAGCGAATTGGAAGCGTCTGTAGAGAGCTCAACCTGCCTTGGATCTTCAAGGGCAGTTTCGACAAGGCCAATCGCACCAGTTTGGGCTCCCCTCGCGGACCGGGCATGGATCAGGGTCTCCGAGCCCTTGCCACCATCAAGGATCGATTCGATGTTCCGGTGACCACCGATGTCCATGAGCCGGAGCAGGCTGCCGCCGTAGCCGAGGTGGCCGACCTGCTGCAGGTTCCCGCATTCTTGTGCAGGCAAACGAATCTGCTCGCCGCTTGCGGGCGGACCGGCAAACCGGTCAACATTAAGAAGGGCCAGTTTCTCTCGCCCGCTGACATGACGCACGCGGCAGAGAAAGCCCTCGAAGCTGGCGCAGGCGACATCATGCTGACCGAACGAGGCACCTTCTTCGGATACCACCGACTCGTAAACGACTTCATCGGACTTGGTGACATGGCCGAACTCGGATGGCCCGTCTGTTTCGATGTCACGCACTCCACGCAGCTCCCAGGCGGCGGCGGCGACGCCACCGCGGGACACCCCGTGCAGACCGCCGGACGTCCCGAGCGAGCTGGTCTGCTTGCCCGCGCTGCCACCGCGGCGGGCGTTGATGCGATCTTCATCGAGACACACCCGACTCCTCCCACCGCCCGATCCGATGCCGCCACCGTGCAGTCGCTCGATGCGGCCGAGCAGATCATCCGACAGGCCCACGCCATTCGCTGCGGCCTGCGAAATGTGGAAGTTGGCGCATCGTGAAATGCGACCGCTGCAACAAGCCCGCCATCGTGCATCAGGTCATCATCAAAAACGGCAAGCACCGTGAAATTCACCTCTGCTCAAGCCACGCGGCCGAAGCGGGCGTTCCCAATCCCGGGCAGCAACCGATCAACAAACTCATGACCAAAGTCGGCCAACCGTCACCTCGGTCGGCCATGCCAACCTGCCCGGGATGCGGCACCACCCTGACTCAGATCCGCAAGGATGCGCTCTTTGGATGCCCGGAGTGCTACGACACCTTCGGCAGGGGAACCGCCATCATGGTTGAACGCTCCCAAGGCGGCGCAGCTCATCACGTTGGTCGCGGACCGGGCGGCAGCGAGCAGGACGCAGCCAGACGTTTCGAGTCACGGCGTCTCGTGGAAGAACTTGATCAGGCTGTCCGCGCCGAACAGTACGAGCGGGCTGCGGAGATCAAAGCCAAACTCGCTGAACTGGCAGAGCCGCCTTCCTCCGGTGGGGCTGGCTCGTGACGACGCCAAAAATCGCCCATGACGAAGACGTCGTACTCAGCAGTCGGGCCCGGCTCGCTCGCAACATTGCCGGCATGCCATTCGTACACGTCGCCAGTGAAGATCAACGCCGCGATGTCATCGCCCGCCTGCTGCCATCACTGACCGGAACCGCATCCGCCGAACCAACAACTTGGACGGATCTGGAAACTGCTCCGAAACAACGACGGCGGATGCTGTTTGAGCAGCACCTCATCAGTCGGCAACACGCCGACGCAAAGGGTCCCCGCGGCGTCGCTGTTGCGGAAGATGAGGCGATGAGCGTGATGATCAATGAAGAAGACCATGTCCGGATGCATGCCATCGCATCCGGACTGCAACCCGGTCTGTGCTTTGAACGGATTCGAAACTTTGATGTGGCGATCGAGCCCCTCATCGGATGGGCCTTCCATGAGCGCTGGGGATACCAGTCAGCATGTCCTACGAACACCGGAACCGGCATTCGTTTTTCCGCCATGCTCCACCTGCCCGCCCTGCGGCTGACCAGAGAACTCGAAAAAGTCAGGCAGGCCGCCAAGGACCTGCATCTTGCCGTCCGTGGCTACTATGGCGAAGGCTCCGAATCCTCCGGCAACTTCTATCAGGTCAGCAACCAGATAACACTCGGATGCTCGGAAGAGGAACTGCTCGATCGCTTCGTGAACACCATCGTGCCCGGCATCATCAACTATGAACGATCCGCTCGGCAGGCGCTGCTCAGACAAGATCGCATCGCTGTCGAGGATCGAATCGGACGGGATTTGGCCGTCCTCCGCGCCGCTCGGCTGCTCAAGGTCGACGAGGCCATGCGGCGGCTCAGTAGTGTCAGACTTGGTTGCTGCCTGGACATCGTCAAGACGATTTCACTTCAGCAGATCAACAACCTGTTTCATGAGATTCAAACCGGTCATCTGCAAACCGCCGCCGACTCGCACCTCTCGCCCATCCAGTCGCAGGAAGCCAGAGCCGTACTGGTCCGCCGCCGGCTGGGCGAAGGGTGAGTTCTCCGCAGCGATGCCGCACATGAGCGCCTTCCGATCACGACTGGCCCCGTCCCCGACCGGTGCCCTGCATCTGGGCAACGCACGCACATTCGCAATCAACTGGGCGCTGGCGCGGCAGCAGAACTGGTCGCTGGTGCTGCGAATCGAGGATCTGGATCATCCTCGCGTCAAACCCGAAACGATCGATCAATCTCGGCGCGACTTGGCATGGCTCGGCCTGAACTGGGACGAGGAGATGCCGATTCAATCCAGCGACATCGCGGCCTGCCTCGAAACGCTCCGCAGGCTTGGCCGGCAGGGATTGATCTTTCCCTGCAATCGAACACGCAAGGAAGTCGCCGCCGCACAATCGGCACCGCACGGTACACGAGGCGACATTCGCTACGAACCGTCGCTGCGACCACCGGACGCGGGGCGGACATGGATGGATCCAGATCCTGCGCTGACGTGGCGATTCCTCGTCGATGACACCGAGTGCCTTGTCCAGGATGAACTGATGGGCGAGCACCGCTTCGATCTGGCCGCCACCGTAGGCGACTTCCCGGTGTGGACGGCGAAGGGCCCCGCCTACCAACTGGCCGTTGCCGTCGATGATGCTCGGCAGGGCGTCACCGATGTCGTGCGTGGCAATGATCTGCTGCCGAGCGCCGCCCGGCAACAAGTCATCTACGCAGCAATCGATTCAACGCCACCCCGCTGGTGGCATGTGCCGCTCATCCGCGGCGAAGACGGTCTTCGGCTCGCCAAGAGGCACGGCGATACCCGCGTATCGTCCTTTGCGGAAGCGGGCGTACCATCGGATCGGATCATGGGGCTCATGGCCCTCTGGTGCGGCATCGGCGACTCGGACATGCCACGACCCATGGACGCGAGTGAATTTGCGACTACCTTCGACATCACACGGCTCTCGCCCGAAGACATCACGCTCACAAAGGAGCACTTGGCGTGGCTCATCGACTGCTGATCATCCTGCTCACGTTGTGCCTCGTGGCCTGCGAGCAATCCGCGGCCACCCGCGAGCATGTCCGAATCGGCTCGGATGATTGGTCGCTGGAACTGGCCGTCGGCGATGCGGCCATCCAACGCGGAATGATGGGGCGCGAGACCATTCCAAAGGGAACCGGAATGCTCTTCGTCTTCTCCGAGCCGGTCATACACCAATTCTGGATGGCCAACTGCCTGATCGACATCGATGTAATCTTCCTTGACGGGCAGGGTCGCGTGACGACCATGTACCGAATGGTGACCGAACCGCCCCGCCGCGCGGAGGAATCGCAACTTCAGTACGAACAGCGACTGCCGCTCTACTCCAGCCGCGTCCCCGTCCGATTCGCGATTGAACTTCCCGCTGGGTCGATCGATGCGATCGCCCTCCGCGTTGGAGACGCTGTTCCCATCGCCATCGATCGCCTGAAGTCACTGTCGCGCTGAGCAAAGAGGGTCAACTGCCACATGTCTGGCGAGCGACCATTTTGGCGATGACGTCGAACTCCAAGTTGACACCGTCACCTTCTGCGTAGGTGCCGAAGGTCGTCTCCGAAAGTGTGGTTGGGATAATCGCCACTTCGAACCAACCATCGGCCAAACCCGCCACTGTGAGCGACACACCATCGACGGTAACGGATCCCTGTGGCACGAGAAGGGAATCAAACGCTGCGTCGTAACCGATACGGCAGCGACATCCATCGTCCGATGTGCTCATCACAAGCACCTCGCCCACCGTGTCGATGTGTCCCTGCACGATGTGTCCGCCGAGCAATGTTGTGGGGGTTGCTGCGTGCTCGAGGTTGACCGCATCTCCCGATCGCAACTCCCCAAGCCGCGTCAACTCCAGCGTCTGGGCAATGACGTCGAATCCCAAGACACCACCATCGAGATCCGCCACCGTCAAGCAACATCCGTTCACGGCAATCGACTCGCCGGCCGAAGGGGCGTGCGTCCATCCAGTGGGGTCGATCCGCAGATGCCGGCCGCCGCTCTCCTGCAGAGTCGGATCGTCGGCAATGTGGCCTACATGCTGTATCAGTCCGGTGAACATGGCGTGGCCCTACGATAGCGGCTCGTGATGCCGCAGAGGTATATACTCCCGAATCCCCACACGCACCTCAGGAGCCCACCAACATGATGCCCTGCCCATGTTCTCGCACCCATCGACCACTTCGTTACTGCGGTGTACTGGCCATGGTCGCCATCGCCATCGGCACACTCTCAGGAATGGTCGACGAGGACGCGGTGACCCGCAACGCCGCCCGTGTGGAGGCACTTGAGCAGGCCATGCCTGTCGGGCCCCGATCGGCAGAGAAACTGGGCCTTCGCGTCGCCTGGAGACAGCCGATCGATGCGAATGCCATCACCGAGATGCTCATCTCCAACGGAGCCGTCTTCCTGATCGACTCCGACAATGAAATCGCCATGCTGGATCTGGAATCCGGCCAGCAGCGGTGGGTCGGCTTCGGCGGGAGCGGGAACGACCTCATCGTCGATATTCAACACATCCCGGCCGATCAAAAGGTACTGGTTATCCGTGCGAGTTCGATTCTCTCGCTCTCGGCCAAGACCGGCATTCCCATTGTGCACGGCGCCACACAGTCGAGCATGCAGCCGCTGGAGTGGCTCGCCGCGACGCCGGGCGTTGTGTACAACGACTCATACATCTACGGCGGACTGGCAGGCGAAGTGGTCTGGCAAGGATGGACCATGGGATTCTCCCTTCGCGCCCACCGAATCGGCAGGCGGGTCGCGTCGCAACCCATAGTCACCGGCCACGTCGTCTTGGCGAGTTCGCAATCCGGCGAGCTCGTAGCCCTCGACGCTGAGACAGGTACTCTGCTGTGGCAAAGGCGGTTATTGGACACCATCAGCGGTGTCCCGGCGACCAGCAGCACCATGACCTTCGTCGCCAGCAGAGACCAACACCT
>MPMA02060982.1_pt1:0-42500 | contig 45301 bp, 38 predicted proteins | sample 1617361 | NCBI WGS metagenome assembly MPMA02 (sample SAMN05944807, study PRJNA350692) | marine metagenome | biome: marine; feature: ODZ; material: water; isolation source: 180 m water sample filtered on 0.2 um supor filter | place: Pacific Ocean | collected 2012-04-08 | depth 180m m | reverse complement strand
GCCCCCAACCCAGAATTTCTCCGCCAGGGGAACCTTATAAGGTTATCACAAGCTCGGCATCTGTCAATGCGGCAATTTCAATTCCAACCGACCTTGGCCCTTCATTTCACCTTTTCAGGGCATCCCCACCGCCTCAATCCGCGGCTGCCGGGCGTGGGTTCACCCGAACGACCCTTCGTTTGCCCACCTGCAGCACGAACGGCGCCGTGGCGTCCACCCGGTGGCCCCGGTCGGTCACCCGTTCGCCATCGATACGCACGCTACCCTGCGTAATTAGCCGGGTCGAGGCGCTGTTCGAGTCGGCAAACCCGACGTCGACTATCACAGTAGCCAACCGGACTCCGTCAGCCGGCACCTCGACGACCCGCTCGCCGAGATCCGAGGGAAGCGCTTTGCCGGCAAACCGCCGCTCGAACTCGCGCTCCGCCTCCTCCGCCGCATCGGCCGAGTGGAAATCGGTGACGATCCGGCATCCCAGATCGAGCTTTGCCCGCTTGGGATGCAGCTCGCCGTCGGCCACCCGGGCCTTCATTGTCTCGATCTCGGCCACCGTCAGATCGGTCAACAGCTCGTAGTAGCTCCACATCAGGGAATCGGATATCGACATCACTTTCCCGAACATCTCGTTGGGCGGTTCCGTAATCCCCACGTAATTGTCGGCCGACTTCGACATCTTCTCGACCCCGTCGAGACCGACCAGCAGCGGCGTCGTCATCACGATCTGCCGCTCCAGCTCAAACGCCGGCATGATGTCGCGGCCGACGTTCAAATTGAACAGCTGGTCGGTACCGCCCAGCTCGACGTCCACCTTGAGATGCACCGAATCGTAAGCCTGCACCAGCGGATAGAGAAACTCGTGAATCGAGATCGGCTGCCCCTGGTCGTAGCGCTGCCGGAACTCGCGTCGCTCGAGCATCTGCGCCACGTTGTATCGTGCCGCCAGCCGAACCCACCCCTCGCTGCCGAGCTCATCCATCCAGCGGCTGTTGAAGTCGACCACCGTCCGATCCGGGTCGAGCAGCTTGAACACCTGCTTCTTGTAGGTCTCAGCGTTCTCGTCGATCTCGGCCCGTGTCAGCGGCGGCCGCGTCTTGGACCGGCCGGTCGGGTCGCCGATCAAGCCAGTGAAGTCGCCAATCAGAAAGATGACCCGGTGCCCGAGGTCTTGAAAATGCTTCATCTTGCGGATGAGCACGGTGTGGCCGAGGTGCAGGTCGGGTGCCGTCGGGTCGAAGCCCACTTTCACCGTCAGCGGCGTCCCGGTCTCAGCCGACCGCTCGAGCTTCTTGTTAAGGTCCTGCTCGCGGACCACGTCCACGCAGCCCTTGGTCAGGTACGCCAGTTGGTCGGCGACGGTAGGGGTTGGCGGAGACATCTGATCAGTATAGGACGTGGGACGCCCGAAGTAGTCAGGAGGCAGAAGGCGGAAGAGGCCGGTGGGCGGAATCGCAGCTCCGGAATGAGGTTCACGATCGAATGAACCGGCGCCCCTCGATCCGCCAGCCGCCGTCGAGCATAATCCCGATCGCCAAGGGATAGATGCGGTGTTCCTCGACCAGGATCCGCGCGGCGAGGGTCTCGGCGGTGTCGGCGTCGTCGACCGCCACCGACGCCTGCAGCACGATCGGTCCGGCGTCAAGCTCGGGCGTCACGATATGCACGGTGGCCCCGGTGATCTTGACCCCATGTCGCCACGCCTGGTCCTGGCCATGCAGTCCAGGAAATGCTGGCAACAGTGACGGGTGAATGTTCAAGATCCGGTTTGGAAACGCCTCGACAAAGGCGGCGCTCAGCAGCCGCATGAACCCGGCCAAACAAGCCAGCTGGACATCGCGAAGGCGTAGCTCTGCGACCAGCGCCGCGTCGTAGGCCTCGCGTGATGGGTAGGCGGTGTGTTCCAGCACGACGGTCTCGATGCCCGCCCGCCGCGCGCACTCGAGCCCACCGGCCTCCGCCTTGTTGGCAATCACCACTGCAATGGTCGCCCGGAGCCGGCCGGCGGCCACCGCGTCGATGATCGCCTGCAGGTTGCTGCCGCGACCCGAGATCAGAACACCAAGGCGGCGCTTGTCAGTCATCTGGGATAGGACTTATGGGACGGTCCCCGGTTTCCTTACAAGCACTAAACCGTAGCTCAGTTTTCGTGAGGCAACGCTTTAGCCTTGCCTCGCAGGCCTGAAGGCCTGCGCCACAGAATCAACCCAAACGCGCCCCAGGTCTAGATATACATCACCTCGCCGTCACCGGAGGTGACGCTGCCGATCTCGACCGCGCCAATTTCGCCGGCCTGCTTGAAACGCGCAAGCAGCCTGTCGCTGGCCTCGTCGTCACAGACGACCACCATCCCGATGCCCATGTTGAACGTCCGAAACGCTTCGGCGTCGGTCAGAGCACCATGGTGTTGCAGAAAGCTGAACACGGACGAGGGCGTCCAGGTGGCGCGATCAATCTCGGCCACCGTGCCAGCAGGCAGCACCCGTGGCAGGTTGTCGGTCAGTCCGCCGCCGGTGATGTGCGCCATTCCTTTGATCTTCTCATCGGCGTCAGCCAGCACCGGTCCGACGAGCCCGAGATACGAGCGATGCGGCTGCAGCAATACGTCGCCCACCGACCCGCCGAGCCCGTCGGGCGTCGAATCCGGCGTCAGCCCGAGGGTCTCGAAGATGATTTGACGGGCCAGCGAGTACCCGTTCGTGTGCAATCCGGTCGAGGGCAGTCCGATGAGACGATCGCCCGGTCTAATTCGGCTGCCGTCGATCAGGCGGTCGCGGTCGACCAGACCAACGATGAAGCCTGCCAGATCGTACTCGCCGTCGGTATAGAACCCAGGCATCTCGGCCGTCTCGCCGCCGAGGAGCGCACACTCGTTTCCGGCACAGGCACGCGCCATCCCCCCGACGACTTCGGCGGCTATACCTGGCGACAGCCGACCGGTCGCCAGATAGTCCATGAAGAAAAGTGGTGTGGCGCCCTGCACCAGGATGTCGTTCACGCAGTGGTTGACCAGATCGGCCCCCACCGTATCGTGTCGCCCGGTCAGAAAGGCGACCTTCAACTTCGTCCCCACACCGTCGGCGCTCGAGACCAGCACCGGGTCGGTCAGCCCGGACAGGTCCGGCCGGAACAGACCGCCGAAACTGCCAATGTCCGACAGGACGCGGCTGGTGAACGTACCGCGCGCCAGCTCGCGAATCCGCCGTACCGCCTCGTTGCCGGCGTCGATGTCGACACCGGCCGACTTGTAGTCGACGGGAGCTCGGGACTCGGGCGAGGGAGCGCGTGAACGCGAGTCTGGCGCCATCGGTTGTAGATAGGAACGCTGCGCGAGAGCGTGCAGGAAAGGCTGGCAGAGCCGTCAGGCTGGTCCTGCCTCCTGCCTCCTGTCTCCTGTCTCCTGATAATTGCGTAGCATCAGAACTCGAGCACCCGGATCAACTCCTCGGTCATGGTACGGGCTGGGGACGGCACCGACGCGGCCCAGAAGGCGGCGCGGGCCGTCATGAAGAAGCGCTCCTCCTCGAGGTCCTCGTCGAGCATGTCGAACGCGTCGCGGAGCACCAGCGCCGCCTGGTCCAGATCGGTCCGTGTCTCGAGGTGCGCGAGCAGAGCGGTCGGCTCTCGCATCGCAAATGTCCCGAGCACCAGCGCGATCGGCTCGCGCGCGGCATCCGGGGCGCCGATGCCGACATCGAATAGCACCTGCAGCGCACCGATGTCACCAGTCGAGGCCAGCGCACCCAGCGCAGACGCCGCCGAGCGCAGAAGATCTGGCTGGTCGCCGGCGGTCGCGGCAAATCGCAACGAATCGGCCACGAACCGGGCGTGCTGCTCGCGGTCGGCGCCGAGGGACGCGGCCGCCGCCGAGACCATCGGCTCCAGATCGGCATCCCGGCCCTGGAGCGAAGCCAGCGTGTTCAGCGCGCGCCGATCGCCGATCCGTGTCAGCGCCAGAATCGCGTCGTCCTGGAGCGGCCCGGTCTCGCCGGCTATGCGCATCAGCGGGTCGAGCGCATACGCCGCCTCGTAGTCCCCGAGCGCCTCGATCACGGCGCCCCGGAAGAAGTCCACGCCCCGGTCGATGTCGGCGACCAGGCGCTCCCGCACCGCGGGGTCTGCGTCGTGGGCCGCCAGGGCGCGAATGAGCGCCGGCCGGACGAACTCGGAGGTTTCCGTCTCGATCGCCGCCAGGAGCCGACCCGCCATCGTCGGGTCCGGGTTGTGCTCGAAATATCCGTAGGCGACCGCGCGTAGCCGGTCGTTCGGGTCTGCCACCGCCTCGAGCACCGCTGCCTCGGCCTCCCGTCCTCCGAACCCGACCAGGAGCACCAAGGCCCTGAACCGGACATACTCGTCCTCGTGTGAGCTCACGGCCTCGGCTAGCGCCGTTCGCGCCTGCGCTTCGGGAGCCCGTCGCACCAGACCGCTCGCCCCGGTCCTCACGCCGTAATCGAAGTCGCCCAGTTGTCCGATCGCGGTGCTCAGCTCATCGTCGGAGACCGGTACCGGCTGAAGCCCAGCCGCAGACATGGCACCGGCGAGCAACACGGCGCTCAGGAGACCGGCGGCGAAGATCGTCCCCCTCATCTAATGTCAGACCCGCCCGTCCGGCAGCTTCAGCGCCATCTGCATGTACGCCTCGACGTCCTTGGGCGCCGCGACGGGGTAGTCGCCGGTATAGCAGGCGGTGCAGTAGTCGCCGCTCTTCGAGCCCACTGCCCGGCGCAGCCCATCGAGACTCAGATAGGCCATCGTGTCCGACTTCACGAATTCGCGAATCTGGTCCACGCTGTGGTTGGCGCCGATCAGCTCGGACCGCCGCGGCGTGTCGATGCCGTAGTAGCAGGGCGACACCGTCGGCGGGCAAGAGATGCGCATGTGAATCTCGCGCGCCCCGGCCGCCCGGACCATCCCCACGATCTTGCGGCTCGTTGTGCCCCGTACGATCGAGTCGTCGACGAGAATCACCCGCTTGCCTTCGATGATGCTCCGCACTGGATTCAGCTTCACCCGCACCCGGAACCCACGGATCTCCTGTTGTGGCGCAATAAAGGTCCGGCCCACATAGTGGTTCCGGATTAGCCCCATCCGAATCGGCAGACCCGATTCCTCCGCATAGCCGACTGCGGCACACATGCCCGAGTCTGGAAGCGGCACGACGACGTCCGCATCGGCGGGCGCCTCGCGGGCCAGCAGGCGGCCCAGGTTCGTCCGCACCTCGTTGACGCTCTGGCCGAACACCAGACTATCGGGGCGCGCGAAATAGACATGCTCGAAGATGCAGTGGGACGGCTGCGCCGGGGGGAATGGCCGATACGAGCGCGACCCGGTGCGGCCGATGACGAGCACCTCACCCGGCTCCACATCCCGCACATATTGCGCGCCGATCAGGTCGAGGGCGCACGTTTCCGAACAGACCACGGTCGCGTTGCCAAGCATCCCAACGACCAGCGGACGGAACCCATAGGGATCACGGACCGCGATCAGATTCTCATTGGTCAGCAGCACCAGCGAGAAGGCACCGTGTACCTGCGCGACCGACTCCACGATGGCATCTTGCGGCGTGGGCGCCTTCGAGCGCGCGTAGAGGTGCAGCACCACCTCGGTGTCGCTGTTGGTTTGAAAGATGTGCCCCTGGCCGACGAGGTCGGTGCGCAGCTCCGATGCGTTGATCAGGTTGCCGTTGTGACACAGGGCAATCTCGCCGTGGACGCAATCGATCAGAATCGGCTGCGCATTGACGATGCGGCTGTCCCCGGCGGTCGAGTACCGCACGTGCCCGATCGCGGTATCACCGGTGAGCGTTGCCAGAGCGCGTTCGTCGAACGCCTCCGATACCTGCCCCATGGCGCGCGTCAGGTGCAAGCGTTCGCCGTCGGCCGTGGCGATGCCGGCGCTCTCCTGCCCGCGATGCTGCAGGGCGTAGAGCCCCAGACGGGTCAGCGCCGGGGCCTCCGAGTGCCCGTAGATGCCGAAGACCCCGCACTCGTCTTTGAACTTGTCCATAATTAGCCGGGGCTACGCCCCGGACCCCACGGGGCGGCTACGCGGGGACCCCATGGCCCCACTCCGCCACCCCGGTGCGCGCATTGTCGCGCGCCTTCGGCATTATCAGTCGGGGCTACGCCCCGGACCCCACACGGCCGCTACGCGGGGACCCCATCGCCCTACGCCGCGGCCGACTCGAAGTGTCGCGTCAGCCCGTCCGCCCACGCCTGCTCCGCAGCGTCCAAGCCAATGTCCGCCACGACGTCGCCTGCGACTGCGATGGTCAGACTCTCGCCCCCGGTCTGCCCGATGAGGGTCGCCGGCACTGACAGCTCGCGAGCGTGCGCGAGCAGCCGGTCGCGTTCTCCCGACGCCACCGACACGACGACACGCGACGGTGCCTCGCCAAACAGCGCGCGGACCAGGGCGAACCGGTCATCCGCCGCGTCGGGCCCCGCCAGATCGACCCGGGCGCCGACACCGCCGCCCTCGACACAACACTCGGCAAGTGTCACGGCGAACCCACCCTCGGCACAATCGTGCGCCGAGCAGATCACGCGGTCACGGGCCGCATCGACGAGCACCTGCTGCAATGCGCGCTCCCGGTCGAGGTCGAGCGCCGCGGGACGGCCACGGACCAGCCCGTGCGCCACCTTCAGATACTCGCTGCCCCCGAGTGCACCCGCCGGGTCGCCGAGCAGCACGATGTCCAGCCCATCTGCCGGAAACAGACGTGTCAAGACCTGCGACGCGTCGTCAATCACACCGACCACCCCAAGCACCGGTGTCGGGTAAATCGCCTCGCCATCGGTCTCGTTATAGAGACTGACGTTCCCACCGGTAATCGGAATCTCGAGCGCCCGACACGCCTCGGCGATGCCATCGACTGCCTGGGCAAACTGCCACATGATCTCCGGACGCTCCGGGTTGCCGAAGTTCAGACAGTTGGTTGCGCCGATCGGGACGGCACCGGCACACGCGACGTTCCGCGCCGCCTCGGCCACGGCGAGCCGTCCGCCCTCGGCCGGGTCGAGATAGCAGTAGCGGCCGTTGCCATCGACCGAGAAGGCCAGCGCACGGTCTGTCCCTTTGACCCGCACGACGCCGGCGCCCAGACCAGGCAGGGCCACCGTGTTGGTGCGCACCATGTGGTCGTATTGCCGATAGACCCAGTGCTTGCTGGCAATGACCGGCGCCCCCAGCAGATCGAGCCACGTCCCCGACAGGTCCGCCGGCGCCTCGCAGGCGGCCAGATCGAGCTGCTGTGCCGCCTCGAGATATGCAGGGCGGGTAGTCGGGCGGTCGTAGAGCGGCGCGCGGTCGGCAAGTTGCCGGTTCGGGATATCGGCCACCACCTCGCCGTCGTTGCGCACGCGGAACCGGCCGTCACCGGTCACCTCGCCGATACGCACGGCATGCAGATCCCACTTCTCGAACACCTGCTCCACTTCCGCCTCGCGGCCTCGCTTGGCCACCAGCAGCATCCGCTCCTGCGACTCCGAGAGCATGATTTCGTAGGGCGTCATGCCGGTCTCACGCTGCGGGACCAGCGACACGTCGATCTCGATGCCGACGTCGCCGCGCGCGCCCATTTCACTGGTCGAACAGGTCAGCCCGGCAGCGCCCATGTCCTGGATGCCGACCAGCGCGTCGGTCTTCATCACCTCGAGGCAGGCCTCGAGCAGCAGCTTCTCCATGAACGGGTCGCCCACCTGCACCGCCGGCCGGCTATCGGCCGAGTTTTCGTCGAACTCGGCCGAGGCCATCGTCGCGCCATGTATCCCGTCGCGACCGGTCTTGGCCCCGACGTAGTAGACGGGATTGCCGGCGCCCGAGGCCAGGCCCATCGCGAGCTTGTCCGCCTCGGCCACACCGAGGCAGAAGACGTTCACCAGCGGGTTGCCCGCATAGCTCGGCTCGAAGGCGATCTCGCCGCCGACCGTCGGGATGCCGATGCTGTTGCCATAGCCGGCGATGCCGGCGACGACGCCGGCGACGAGATGCCGTGTGGCCGGGTCCTCCAGCGCGCCGAACCGCAGGGAGTTGAGCAGTGCAATCGGGCGCGCGCCCATCGTGAAGATGTCGCGAATAATTCCCCCGACACCGGTCGCGGCCCCCTGATACGGTTCGATGAACGACGGGTGATTGTGCGACTCGATCTTGAACACCGCGGTCAGGCCGTCGCCGATATCGACCGCGCCGGCGTTCTCGCCCGGCCCCTGCACGACACGCGGACCCGAGGTCGGCAACCGCCGCAAGTGCAACCGCGAGCTCTTGTAGCTGCAGTGCTCGGACCACATCACCGAGAAGATCCCCAACTCGGTAATGGTCGGCTCGCGCCCGAGTATCTCGAGCAGCCGCTTATACTCGTCGGCGCTCAGCCCGTGCGCGTCGATGGTGGCTTGATCCATATGCTCTACAGGAGTCAGGAGGCAGGAGACAGGAGGCAGGAGGGAATCGGAGCGCTTCGCGAACATCCATTGAACGCTGCCGAGGGCACCGCGGTCTGATTCGACTGCCTGTCTGAATCGAAGCTGGCGTAGCCACCCAGTTTCATTCTGACTTCTGCCTTCTGAATTCTGACTTCTTCGTGTTGCACATCACGCCGCCCCTTTCGAGGCCATCGCAGCAACCGCCGACTCGAGCACCACCAGACCGTCGACGCTGCCCAGCGCCGACTCGCACGCGCGTTCTGGATGCGGCATCAGACCCACCACGTTCCGGCCGGCATTGCACACCCCGGCGATGCCGGCATGCGACCCGTTCGGGTTCGCCGCCTCTGTCGTCACCCCGTCCGGAGAGCAGTACCGAAAAATCACCTGGCGGTTCGCCTCGAGCGCAGCGATGGTCTCCGGGTCGGCGTGGTAGTTGCCCTCACCATGCGCAATCGGCAGCTTCAGGACCTGCCCCTCCGCGCCGCCGCAGGTGAACGGGGTGTCGGTTTGCTCCACTCGCACAAACACGTGCTGGCAGAGAAACTTCAACCGGCGATTGCGCAGCAGCGCGCCCTCGAGCAACCCCGCCTCGAGCAGCACCTGGAACCCATTACAGATGCCGATGACCGGCCCGCCCGCGTCGGCGAACTCGAGTACCCGGGTCATCACTGGCGAAAACCTGGCGATGGCGCCGGTCCGCAGATAGTCGCCATAGGAGAACCCGCCGGGCAGCACCACGACGTCGGCGCCAGCCAGATCCGTGTCCTTGTGCCAGATGAACTCCGCCTCCTGCCCCAGGACGTGCTTGGTCGCGTGATAGGCGTCATGATCGCAGTTTGAACCGGGAAACTCGATGATGGCGAACTTCATGGGTATGTACCCATAGGAGACAGGAGGCAGGAGACAGGAGGCAGGAGACAACCTGAACGCTTCGCGAACATTGTTTCAACGCGCCCGAATGCACCCCTGTCTGATTCGACCGAACCTCTCAAAGGGAAGCTGGCGCAGCCATCCGGCTTCTCCTGCCTCCAGTCTCCTGCCTCCTGTCTCCTGGACGTCATTCCCCGTCCACCTCTACGCGGTAGCTCTCGATGACCGGGTTGGCCAGGAGCTTGTCGGCAACCTCGGACACCAGCGACCGCGCCTCGTCGGCCGTGCCCGCATCGACGTCCAGCTCGAAGTACTTGCCCTGACGCACGTCCCGCACGCCCGCGTAGCCCATCGACCCAAGCGCGTCGACGATGGTCTTGCCCTGCGGGTCGAACACCGACGGCTTCAGGGTAACGAATACGCGGGTCTTCAAAACGCTTCCTCCAAGGAGACAGGAGGCAGGAGACAGGAGACAGGAGAAAAACTCGCGCTCTCACACAAGGTCGTCGTCAAGACTGATAGCCCTACCTCTTCCCAAGACCTGGTCGGCCTTCTGGGGCGCATCCCCAAGCACGCGGTCCACGAGAGGACCGACGTGACGCAGTTGCTGGGCGAGATCGAACGCGCGGTCGATGTCGTCGCGCGACAGCACGCCCATCACATCCGGGTCTGCGGCAAGCAGCTCCTTGAAGTCGAGCCGCTCCTCATAGGAGCGCATCGCCACCTGTTGCACCCAGGCATAGGCCTGCTCCCGCGACACCCCGCGCTGGGCCAGCTGCAGCAGCACCGTACCCGAGAAGACAACGCCACGCGACCGTTCTAGGTTCTCGCGCATCCGGTCGGGGTGCACCACCAGCGTCCGCACGATCCGGGTGAAACGGCGCAGCATGTGGTCGAGCGCAATGAAGCTGTCGGGCACAATGACACGCTCGACCGACGAGTGCGAGATGTCGCGCTCGTGCCACAGCGCGACGTTCTCGAGGGCCGCCATCGCGTTGGCGCGTAGCAGGCGCGCCATCCCGGTCAGTTGCTCGCAGCCGATCGGGTTCCGTTTGTGGGGCATCGCCGACGACCCCTTCTGCCCTTTGGCGAACCCTTCCTCGACCTCGCCAATCTCCGTCTTCTGAAGCCCGCGCACCTCGAGCGCGAACTTCTCCAGCGATGCACCGGTAATCGCAATCGCGCCGAGCAGCTCGGCGTGACGGTCCCGCTGTATGACCTGGGACGACACCGGCGCCGGCTCGAGCCCGAGCGCGGCGCAGACCTGTTGCTCGATCTCCGGCTCGAGATGGGCATAGGTGCCGACGGCGCCCGAGATCTTGCCCACGCTCACCAGCTCGCGGGCGCGCTCCAGACGCTGTCGGTCGCGACCGAGCTCTGCGTACCACAGGGCGAGCTTCAACCCGAACGTCATCGGCTCGGCATGCACGCCATGGGTGCGCCCGATCATCGGCGTGTCGCGATGCTCGCGGGCCCGTTCGCGCACCGCCTCCAGCAGCCCGTCGATGTCGTCGAGGATCAGCCCGCACGCCTCGCGCATCTGTAACGCCAGGGCGGTGTCGAGCACATCCGACGAGGTCAGTCCGAAGTGCAGCCAGCGCGCGGACGGTCCAACCTGCTCGGCGACGGCGGTAGTAAAAGCGATGACATCGTGCTGGGTCGTCTGTTCGATCTCGTCGATGCGCTCGGCGCGGACACCCTCGCACGCGGCGATGTCACGCGCGGCGTCCTCGGGAACCAGCCCGGTCGCCGCCATCGCCTTGGTGACGGCAACCTCCACACGCAACCAGGTGTCATATTTCCGCTGTTCGCCCCAGATGCGACCCATCTCGGGGTGGGTGTAACGGGGAATCATGTTGCCTTACGTCCTTCTTTCACGCCTTCGAGCTGTCGGACAACCTGCCCATCTTCCGAACGCCGGCACTCCGTCTGGCTACGCCGGTATGAACGGCAACGCCACCTGAGGGTTGGCCGAGGCGCCCGCACGACGTGGCGCCGACCACGACCCGAGATCGACCGTCTCCGCCACCCGATCCTGTCGCGAGATGACGACCCGCACGTCGTCACGACCGCGAGCCTCCAGCGCCTCCCGACAGCTCATCTCCGCAATCTCCGGCACGTTGTTCACCCGGCTCAGGTGCGCCAATACCAGGCACCGCACCGAGCGCCCCAGATGCTCCCGCACGAACACCGCCAGCGACTCGTTCGACAAGTGGCCGCGTTGGCTCCCTATGCGCTCTTTGGTCGACTGGGGATAGGGCCCGACCTGCAACAGGTCGGTCGCATGGTTCGACTCGATCACCAGCAGGCGACAGTCTCGGAACCGCTCCCGGATTAATGGGGTGACCACACCGATGTCGGTGGCGAACCCGATGGCGCCGTCCGGGGTCTCAATCGCAAACGCCACCGTCTCGGCGTCGGCATCGTGCGACACCTCGAACGGCGTGAACCGAAACCCGCAAATCTCGTTGACCGCGTCGCATCGGAGCTCGCCCCACGACGACACGTTGGCCTCGCCCCATACCTCCTGCGTGGCCGGTGTCGCATGCACCGGTACACCATGCCGGCGGGAGAACAACGCCGCGCCGCGGGTATGGTCGCCGTGCGCGTGGGTGATGAGGACCGCCCCAATACTCTCGGGCGGCACCGCGATACTATCGAGCCGGCGAGCGGCTTCGCGGTAACTCAGCCCCACATCGATCAGCACGCGCTGGTTGCCGCGCTCCAGCAGGGTGGCATTCCCCGCGCTCCCACTACCCAACACCGTCAGCCGGACCCCGATGACGTCGCTCCCTTCCATCCGTGATGACCCGCGGGCCTGAAGGCCCTTGCTGCCGACCTTGCCCGACAAGAGCGGGCACCCGGATTAGACCAGCCCGAGCTGGTCGTCGCTCAGCCCGAGCTTGTCAACCGGGCCCAGCACCGTGGCCGCCAGCGCGCCGGGCGGAAACAGGTCGCGTGCCACCCGCTGCACATCGGCCGCAGTCACTTTTTCCACACCCTGCAGCGTGTCGTCCAGCGTGAATTGGCGGCCAAAGTAGATCTCCTGGCGTGCCATGTGCGACATCCGGCTCGACGTGCTTTCCAGGTTCAGTACCAGGCTGCCCTTCAGGTGGTCCTTGGTTCGTTGCAGCTCGTCGGCTGAGATCGGTCGATCGCGCAGGTCCTGGAGCTCAGCGACCACGAGGTCGATGACCTCGCGCACCGCCGCGGTATCGCAGCCGGCGTAGACGGTGGCCGCGCCGCCGTCACGATAGGAGACCAGCCCGCTGCTGACCGCGTAAGCGAGCCCACGCTTTTCCCTGATGTTCTGAAACAACCGGGAGCTCATCGAGCCGCCCAGCACGACGTTCAACACGTAGCAGACGTAGCGGTCGTCATGCTGCTGCGGATAGCCGCTGGCTCCCAGCACGATGTGACTCTGTTCGAGCGACTTGCTGAGGAGCACGAGCCCCGGCACTGCCGTGGGTGGTGCGCTCATCTCCACCTGCTCGCCATCGAGCGGTACGGCGCCGAACGCATCAGTCACCAGGTCGCGAACCGCCGCATGGTCGACGTTGCCGGCCGCCGCGATTACAAGGTTTCGAGCAGTGTAGGCGCCACCGAAATAGTGGCGGAGCGTGGAGCCGTCGAGCTCGTCAACGGTCTCCGGCACTCCCAGAATCGGCCGGCCCAGCGGGTGCCCCGACCAGAACCGCTGGGTGAACAGCTCGTGCACCAGATCGTCGGGCGTGTCCTCGACCATCTTGATCTCCTCAAGGACCACCTTCTTCTCGCGCGCGATGTCGTCGGCATCGAACTTCGGGTGCAGCAGCAGGTCGGAGAGCACGGCAACCGCGCGCGGCAGATGCTCGTCGAGCACCTTCACGTAGTAGCTGGCACATTCCTTGGCGGTGAATGCATCGAGCTGCCCGCCGATCGAGTCGATTTCCTGGGCGATATCCTCGGCGGACCGCGCCGGCGTGCCCTTGAAGAGCATGTGCTCGACGAAGTGCGAGATACCCGAGCGGGTGGCACTCTCGTGGCGGGAGCCGCGGGTGAGCCAGGCGGCGAAGCTCACCGAGCGGACATCGGGCATCGACTCGGTCAGCAGACGCAACCCGTTGTCGAACTGCTCGCGCACAATCATCTCGTGAAACGGCCTGACTGCGGCCCGCCGGTGCCATCCGGCGAACATCTATGTAACTGATTGTGCAATAAGGAATTACGTGAAACTAACAAGTGAGTGATGATACCACGGGAAGCCGGTCCGCTTCAACCGCCTGCCGGGGCCACATGGTACTGTTACGATTGAATGGTCAGCGGGAGAACCGACATCGCCGAGCTGGAGCTGACAGAGCTCGAGGACGCGGTCTCAGAACTCGGGGTCGAGCGGTTCCACGCGCGGCAGATATATCGCTGGGTCTACCGACGCGGGCTGGAGCGCTTCGACGGCATGACCGACCTCTCGGTCGCGTTGCGCCGCCAGCTCGAGGCGGCGCTCATGCTCACCACGCCCCAGATCGCCGCGCGGGACCAGTCGTCCGACGGCACCGAAAAATTCCTGTTCCGGCTTGCCGACCAACGGACCATCGAATCGGTGTTCATCCCCGACACGCCGGCGCAGACCTTCTGTGTGTCGACGCAGGTCGGGTGCGCCATGGGGTGCGGCTTTTGTCTGACCGGTCAGATGGGGCTGGTGCGTAACCTGACCGCCGGTGAAATCGCCGGCCAGGTGCGGGTGCTCGCCCGCGAGCTCGAACTGCAGGACCGGCGCTTCAACGTCGTCCTCATGGGCATGGGCGAACCGCTGCACAACTACGGGGCGACGATGAAGGCGCTCCGGATGCTGGCGACGCCCTCAGGGCTGGCCCTCACCCCCAGACGGGTCACGCTGTCGACCATCGGGATGGTCCCGGCACTGAAGCGGTTGGCGCGCGAGCCCTGGCTACCCAACCTGGCGGTCTCCCTCCACGCCACGACCGACGCCGCGCGGCACGAGCTGATTCAGACCAGCCGGAAACAGCGGCTGGCTGACCTCGTCGCCGCGTGCCGCAGCTTTCCGTTGAAGCACCGCGACCGCATCACCTTCGAGTATGTGTTGCTCGACGGCGTCAACGACACCGAGGCGGACGCGCACCGGCTGGTCACGTTGTTGCGCGGGCTGCGCGCCAAGGTGAACCTGATCCCGCTGAACGAAGCGCCCGGCATCCCATTCTCGCGTCCGCCCGACCTGCACGTCGACCGGTTCGCGCGCATCCTGGCGTCGGGCAAGGTAATCGTATCGGTGCGCAAGAGCCGCGGCCGCGACATCCGCGCCGCCTGCGGTCAACTGATCGTAGAAGGCGGACCCCGCCAGTCGCCAGGGCAGCAAGCCGCTCAGATGGTGAACGGGTAACGGGGCTACCCACTGCGTCTGAGCTCGTCGGCGAGACGTGGGATTGACCCGAGCGGGACGACATCGATCGTCTCGTCCAGCGCATACTCCGTCGAGCCCGGGTAGACGACCCACAGGTGCTCCAACCCGAGGTCCTCTCGCGCTATCAACATCGAGCGGGTGCGAGCCGGGGCGTCCCGGTACTTGAACTCGAACCCGTAACGTCTGCCACCCAGTGTCACGAGCAGATCGAGCTCCGCGCCGCCATGCGTAGCCCAGAAATAGACATCCCTGGTGTCGAGGAGACTGACAACGTTCTCGAGCGCGAATCCTTCCCACGACGCACCGAGCTGCGGATGGGCCTCGAGCTCTCGCAACGTCCCGATCTGCAGCAGCGCATGCAGCAGGCCCGTGTCTCGAAGATAGATCTTGGGCGCTTTGACCTGACGCTTGCCGACGTTCTCGAACCACGGGGCGAGCACGCGCACCATGAAGGCGCCGGCCAGGATATCGAGGTAGCGGCGCGCCGTGTTCTCCGACGCCCCGAGTGACCGCGCAAGTTGCGCGGCGTTCCAGACCTGGCCGTGATAGTGGGCCACCATGGTCCAGAAGCGACGGATCGTCTCGGCCGGAACCGATATTCCGAGCTGCGGGATGTCGCGTTCGAGAAAGGTCCGAACGAAGTCGTCGCGCCACCTCAGGCTGGCCGTGTCGTTGGCGGCCAGAAACGCGCGTGGGAACCCCCCCCTCGTCCACAACCGGTCCTGATGCTCGGGACCGGTCTCGCGCAGATTGAACCCCGAGAGGTCGACGAAACCGATGCGCCCGGCGAGCGATTCCGACACGCCAGCGACGATTCTTGGTGAGGCTGAACCGAGCAGCAGGAAGCGGGCCCGGTTCTCGGGCCGATCCACGAGGACCCGAATCAGCTCGAATAGATCGGGCCTGCGTTGGACCTCATCGATGACCACCAGACCGGACAGCTTCTCGAGTGTGGTCATCGGCGCAGACAGGCGCCGCACGTCAACCGGACTCTCGAGATCGAAGAACTCCGTAGGCTCGCGCTGCGCAATTTGTCGCGCAAGCGTTGTCTTGCCGCACTGACGGGGGCCAAGGAGCGCAGCGACAGGATTCGTCTCAAGCGCCGTGGTCACCTGATTGAGCGCGTCTGGTCGAGGCAGCACAAGACCATTTAAACATGAAAATACGAGATATAATGTATGATTTTCAATAATAAGTAAGCTCAAATTGGCCAGTTCAGACCTAGTGAGCATCCCCAAAAAGCCGATTTACTGGATAGCGGGTCTCTGCACTGGAGCCACCATGACGACGTCGCGTGACTGTTCCAACTGCAACACGCACCAGAGCATCATGCCCCTCACCGAGCGGTCCAACCCGGATGGCTCGGTGACGGCCTGGCTCGTGTGCTCCTGCTGTCTCGAGATTACGAAAGTCGTCGACGCGAACACCGTCCTCGATCGACGCGCCGCGTGAGGCGCCGTCCCTACACCCACCCGCAGGTATAATCGGCCGGTTTACAGTCAGTTATGCCTCTGATACCAAGTACCGCGCTCGGTCCTTATACCGTCATCGCCAAGATCGGCGACGGCGGCTCACGGAGCGAAACGGACGCCGTTACCCAAGGGAGCCCTCTGATGTTGAAACACTGTGTCGCGACGTTCTGCACCCTGACCATCGCCCTCACGCTGACGTCGGCGGCGGCGCACGCGCAAGCTGGCGACGCCACAATGCCGATGCGCACGCCCGACGGGCAACCGGATGTCTCGGGCATCTTCACCTTCCGGACGCTGACGCCGTTCGAGCGGCCCGCGCAGTTCGAAGGGGTGGAAACACTCTCGGCGGAGGACGCAGCGGCATTCGAAGCGGCGGAGCGCACGCGGCGCAATCGAGACCTCTTCGACCCGGAGAAGGGCGCGCTCTTCTACCGGCCGCGGTCCGAGGGCGGCGTGCTGTCGTACAACGAGTTCTGGTACGAGCGGGGCGTCGAGCTGACCTCCGACAAGCGAACCTCGCTCATTATCGACCCGCCCGATGGCAGGCGACCGCCCCGCACCGAGGCCGCCCTGGCCCGCGGCCGGGGGCAGGGGGCGAATCGGCGCGAGCACATGTACGACTCCTACGAGAACCGGAGCTCGGCCGACCGATGCCTGACCGGCTTCAATGCCGGCCCGCCGATGGTGTCTGGCACCTACAACAACAACGTGATGATCTTTCAAACGCCAGGGTATGTGGCGATACTCAACGAGATGGTGCACAACGCTCGGATCGTCCCGCTGGAAGAGGCAGGCACCCACACCGACGGGCCACCCTTTCCGCAGGTCAGCGGTGTCTCTCGCGGCCACTGGGAAGACGAGACGCTGGTCATCGAGACCAGCCAGTTCGCCGGTGGCAGCAGTGGGCTGTCGTCGACCAATATGCACCTCGTCGAGCGGCTGACCCGGATCGACCCGGACACCGTCGCCTACGAGTTCACGGTGACCGACCCGACGGTCTACACCGCCCCCTACACCGCGATGATGCCGTTCCGGCGCACCGACGGGCCGCTGTTCGAGTATGCCTGCCACGAGGGGAACTACGGCCTCTACGGCATTCTGGCCGGCGCGCGGAATCTCGAGCGCGAGGGGCGAGAGCTGCGTCCGTAGCCAGGATCATGATGCAACGACGTGTTCGGGTTGGCGCGGTCCACGCGCTCGCCAACGCGATCCCGACGACCCAGGTCGCCTTCGACACGGGGTGGCCGGCCGCCGATGTCGCGCATCTGCTCGACGGATCGCTCTATCTCGACCGCGACGCCGGCACCGCCGATGACGCCGAGCTCACCTCCCGCGTCGAGAGTCTTGTGAAACACAGCGCGGCGACTGGCGCCCTGGGCATCGTCGTGACCGGGTCCTTCTTCGGCGAGGCCGCCAAGCAGGCGCGCGGCGGGGTCGACGTCCCGGTGCTGACCTCCTTCGACGGCATCATCGAGCGGGCGCTCGCGCTCGGCCGGCCGCTGCATGTGCTGTCGACCACCACCGATTCGGCCGCCCTGATGTCGGAAGAGCTCGAGCAGGAGGCGACCCGCCGGTCGCAACGACTGTCGGTGTCGAACCATCCGGTGTCCGGGGCGTTGGACGCGCTGCTCGGCGGCGATCCGGAGCAGCACGATCGCCTCATTGTCGAAGAAGTCCGCGCCGTTGACCCCGACACGGCGATACTCTTCGCTCAGTTCTCCATGGAGCGCATTCTCCCCGATAGCGCGGCGGTGCGTTCGGCGCCGGTCATCGGCCCCGCCAGCGAAGCGGTGGCGTACCTGCGCAAGCTGATCACCCAGGAATAGGGTCTCGCTTCGCTCGATGAGCAGAAGTCAGAAGGCAGAAGGCAGGAGTCAGAAGAAGCTCGATGGCAAGGACTTCGCCTTGCCAGGCATCACGGTCAGATGACCATGAACCCCGGCGCCACCATCGGCCCTTACGAAGTACTTGCCAAGATCGGCGAAGGCGGTATGGGCGAGGTGTATCAGGCCCGTGACACGAAGCTCGACCGGGACGTGACGCTGAAGGTGCTGCCCGAGGCGTTCACGGCCGACCCCGACCGGCTAGCCCGCTTCGAGCGTGAGGCGAAGGTGCTCGCCTCGCTGAACCATCCCAACATCGCGGCTATCCACGGGTTCGAAGACTCTGGCGAAACGAAAGCGTTGGTCCTCGAGCTCGTCGAAGGCCCCACGCTGGCAGAGCGAATATAGAGCGCCTGCAGCCTGTAGCCCGTAGCCTGAAGTCAGATGAGGCACGGCAGCGCGCGCTTCCCCTCGACGAGGCCTTGGCAACCGCGAGACAGATGGGCATGGTCATCGGCACCGCCGCATACATGGCGCCGGAGCAGGCCAAGGGCAAGACGATCGACCGGAGCTCTTCTACTTCATCGCCCCCGGCACCCTGGTGCGTGTCCCTGTTGAAACAGGCGCCGACTTCGTCGCCGGCAGCCCCGACGTGCTGTTCGAGGGAACGTAGCCTTCCTTCAACTCCGGCCGGCACTACGACGCGTCCGCCGACGGACAGCAATTCCTGATGCCGAAGCCGGGGGACGGCACCGACGAGGAGGAAGGCCAGGCGCCCTCCATCAAGTTCGTCGACTACTGGTTCGAGGAGCTGAAGGCGCGCGTGCCGATCGATTAGAAGGGTCCTGACCGAATACAAACGATGGTTTTATTCAACGTTATAATTGCTGAAATGCATGAGAATAGGCACCAATGATGCCATCATGCACCCTCGCGCGCTGAATCTCCGAGACCTGATCGAACACCGCTCCCTCTTGCTGTTCGGCCCCCAACAGACCGGCAAGAGCACGCTCGTGCGCCAGACGTTCCCCGAGGCGGCCGTCTACGACCTACTGGAAGCCGACACCTACCGCGAGCTGACGGCACGCCCCGAGTACCTGCGACAGACGCTGGAACCATCCCGGCGGGTCGTCATCATAGACGAGATCCAGAAGTGCCCAGCGCTGCTCGACGAGGTTCATCTGCTCATCGAGCGGAACCGGGCGCTGCGCTTTGTTTTGACCGGGAGCAGCGCGCGCAAGCTGAAGCGGGGTGGCTCGAACCTGCTTGGCGGACGCGCCCGCGTGGCCCGGTTGCACCCCCTCACATCCTCTGAGGTCAACCACCGGCGGATGCTCGATCGACTCAATCGCGGCAGTCTGCCGGCCATCCTCGACGCGCCGGAATTCACGGAAGACCTGTAGGCGTGTGTCGGCACCTACCTGCGCGAGGAGATCCAGGCCGAGGGCCTGACCCGGTCGATCGGCAATTTCGGCCGGTTCCTGGACACGGCGGGGCTCACAAGCGGCGAGCAGATCAACTTCACCGCCGTCGCGTCCGACGTCGGCCTGCCGCCGAGCACGGTACGTCAGCACTACCAGATTCTCGAAGACACTCTGGTCGGGCATCAGCTCCCTGCCTATCAGGGCACGCGCACGCGGAAACCGGTTGCCACCGCCAAGTTCTATTTCTTCGACGTTGGCGTGGCCAATACCCTCCGCCGCACCGGCAATATCGAAGCGGGGTCGGACGCATACGGACGGGCGCTCGAGCACCTCATCTTTCTCGAGCTACGAGCCTATCTCGACTATCACCGGCTCGACGCCCCACTGACTTACTGGCGAAGCCGGTCACGGTTCGAAGTTGATTTTGTAGTTGGCGACCGCGTGGCGATCGAGGTGAAGGCGAAGCCGCGCGTCTCGGCGCGCGACTACAAGGGACTGCGAGGCAAGGCCAAAGACTTGCCCCCGTACGGAGGTAAGCCTGTGCACCAACACCCTCCGGTGCCAAACCGCCCACACGGTGTCCAACACTAGTGTGGGGCCTTCGGGCCCAGCCGGTTCGGCCCCCCCATAGGCGAACTCTTTCGCCTCACACTGAGAGCCCGGCTGGGCCGCCTTCTCCCCGCCCATACTCCCGCCCGCACAACTCAGCAGATCAGTCTGGAAGCGTGGTCGACCTGCCCATTGAAACGGCTCCAACCCAGGGGCGGCCTACCGGCAGGTGAAGTTCTCCAGCACCCAGTTGGCGGGGTCGTCGGCGCCGCCGTCTGGGCCGGTGTAGACGGCCCGCTGGGGGACGGCGCAGATGGGACGCTCGTTGTCGACCTCCCCATCGGTCTGATGGGTCGCGATCAGAGCGTCGGGCGCCGTGCCGCGCTCGACCCAGTCGACAAGCGGACGCAGCCGGTCCCAGGTATCCGGTCCGTTCCCACCGCGGCAGTGCCCCATCCCAGGCACCATGAAGAGACGCGCGCGCTCGCGGGTGGCCGACAGGTCGCCGTCGAACGTCGTCTCGGCCACGTCGTGGTAATAGGCCAGCGTCGGCTGCGGCACCACCAGCGCGTCGGCCCAGCCGTGATACAGCACCAGCTTGCCGTCGTTGTCGACCAGAAACCGTGACAGATCCGGGTCGGTTGCATCGGTGATCTGCCGCATGACGTCACCCTTGCCGTCCGGCACGTCGTTGATGTCGAAGTCCCACCACGCCCACTCTGGAGGCAGCGCATTGCGATTGGCCGACCTCGACGTATCGAGCAGATCGGACGGCGCCACACCCGGGTCGGTCTCGTAGAACAGATAGTTGAGGTGGTCGCCCCCGAGCCCGACGGCGCCCGGATTGAACCGGTTGCCGGTATAAGGAATGAACAGCCTGGTCCACCCCGGCTCGGAGCCAATCGGCTTGCCGGCGTAGATCGGGCGCTCCTGGCTGTCATGCGGCCCGGCATGAAAGTCGTGGATCGTCTGCACCTGGGCGGCGGTGAAGCAGTCGTCGGCGTCGACGTCACCGGCACACCGCTCGTCTGCCAGGTCGCGACGGGGATCGAAGTCACAGCTCAACGGGTCGTCGATGACGCCGTCCTTGATGCCGTCGTTGCGATCGCATCGCGCGAGGACGGCATCGGCCAGCATGTCCATCTTGCGCACGCTGTCGAACCGCCCGTCGCCATCGGTGTCGAACGCCAGCGCCCCGGCGAAATCGTCGCGGAACATCCGCTGCAGCAGCCAGACCCGCACCGCGTTCATGTCCTGGTAGTGGTTCGCCGGCGCGCCGGCGACGATGCCGTCGAAGTCGTCCGGATACCGCTGCGCTTCCATCAACCCCTGGCGCCCGCCGGTCGAGCAGCCTTCGAAGTAGGAGTATTCGGGAGCACGGCCGTAGTAGCTGCGCACCAGCGTCTTCGCGGCAACCGTGGTCAGATGCACCGCCCGGTAGCCGAAGTCGATCTCCGCCTGGCGGTTGTCGTAGGCGAACGACGATCCAGGCTCGGCGCCGCTGTCGTGCCCGGTGTTGCTGTTGGCCACAGCGTAGCCCTCGACCACACGCTGATCCGCGAAGTCGAGGTCCCCGTCTTTGCCGCCGTCACCCCACTTGAGGAACCGACCGTTCCAGTTGCTTGGCAGCGGCAACTGCGCATGGAACTGGATGGCCGGCGGCAGGATGCCCTTGACGTAGCAATAGCTCGTGCCGTTCCTGGTCGCGGAGACACCGGCGTAGGTGATGGTGAGATTGCGTGTCTGCAGCAGCGCGTCGCAGGCGGCGCGCTCCGACTCGGTGGCCGCAGGCGTTTGAGCCGCGGGTCGACCGGATGGGCTCCACACCATCGGCCCGAACAGCAGCACCGCCATCGTTGCTCGTCTCATGACCTGTCTCCTGTTCGCTTCCGCGCACCCACACTTGGCGGTCGCATCCGAATCTGGCACGACACTATCAGAAACTGCGGCCGAGGCACTCTCTGGCCGCGCGCGATGTGTCGGAGGTGCTGGCATCCGTACTGTTGAAGGACCCGGATCTCACGAGCCTTCCGACCGACGTGCCACCGAGCGTGCGCTCGCTGCTGACACGGTGCCTCGTCAAGGAATCGAAGGACCGATTCAGGGACATCGGTGAGGCTCGCCTCGCGGTGTGGGCTCTGGTGCGTCCCGGGCCAGCACCCGCCGGCACGACTACCTGTCTCCCGTTCGTCCGGCCCGACGGCGACGCCATCGGGCCCACGCACGGGATGCCTTGTCGCCGGACGGTGGGACCCTCGTCTATGCCGCCTCGCGGGACGGTGTGCGGCAACTATTCGTCCGCACACGTGACCGAATCCCTATACGCCGGATAGCAGCGGTAGCTGCCCCGTGCTGTCGCCAAAGCGCTCCACTTGCACGCCGAACTTGTCCATGAGGCTCAGCGACAGGTTCGCCAGCGGCGTGCCCTTGGGGTAGACCAGGTGGCGGTTCCCCTGGAGCCCCTTCTCCGGCCCGCCGATGACGACCGTCGGCACGTTGTAGTTGTTGTGGGTATTGCCGTCGCTCATGCCGCTGCCGTAGAGCACGACTGTTCCGTCGAGCAGCGTCCCGTCGCCGTCTGGAATCGAGCGCAGCCGGTCCAGGTAATAGGCGAAGGTGTCCACGTGATACGTGTTCAGCTTCGCGAAGTCCTGCATCTTCTCCGGGTTGTTGCCGTGGTGCGACATCGCGTGATGGGCTTCCGGTAGCCCGATCTCGTTGTAGGTGCGGTTGATGTTCTCCCGCGCCATCATGAACGACGTGACGCGGGTGACGTCTGCCTGAAACGCCAGCACCTGCAGATCAAACATCAGCTCGGCATACTCCCTGAAGGTCTCCGGGACGCCGACCGGCCGGTCCGGGACCTCGAAATCGCTGTTGGTCGACTCCGCCTTCGCGATGCGCTGCTCCACGTCGCGAATCGCGTCGAGATATTCGCCCAGCTTGGTGCGGTCGTGCCCCCCGAGCTTGCTCGAGAGCGCCGCGATCTCCTGCGACAGGCCATCGAGAATGCTGCGGTCTTCCTGCACACGCACCGCGCGCTCTTCGGCGCTGTCCCCGCTGCCGAACAACCGCTCGAACGCAAAGCGTGGATTCGTCTCGGCCGGCAACGGCTGCGTCGGCGACTTCCACGAAATCGAGTTCATGTAGGCACAGGCGTAGCCGTGGTCGCAGGCGCCAACGACATCGTTGCGGTCCACAGCGACCTCGAGCGACGACAGCTTCGAATCGCGACAGATCAACTCGGCAATCATCTGGTCGACCGTCGTGCCGGCCAGGATGTCGGCGCCTTCGGTCTGCTTCGGATGCACCGAGCTCATGAATGCCGGTGCCGCGCGCGGATGCTGTCCGCCGGTGTCGCCCTGGTCGGTCGCCGGGTAGTTGTCGAGCCCGCTGAAGACGAGCATGCGGTCGCGGAACGGCTCGAGCGGCCGCAAGGTCGGCGACAGCTCGAACCCGACGCCCTCGGTGGGCGGCGTCCAATCGAACATGTTCATCCCGTTGCCGACATAGATCGCCGCGAACCGTGGCGTCGCCGGGGCTCTGGCCGAGAGCGCCGGCACCATCGCGTCGAGCAACGGCAAGGCCAGCGTGGCGCCCATGCCGCGCAGAAATGTCCGTCGGGGCAACGTCAGCTTTGTGATGACCATCGAGGGATCTCCAACTTCACAACGTCAGTTCGCCTGATTCTCCGCCAGCGCCATGCGCATTTGAAATGGCGTGCTCGCGACGACGCCCTGCACCAAAGCCTCGAAGCGGTGGTCGTCGGTTTCGGCGGCGCGCTTGATCTGCCTCACCGTCGCCGCATCGCTCGGCTCCAGCCCGCGTCCGAGCGCATAGGTCAGCAGCCGGTCGGTCGCCGTCGTCAGGAAGTCCTCGGCGTGACTCAGCAACAAGGCGCGCAGCTCGGTCGGACCGTCGAACGTCGTGCCGTCGACAAACTCGGCTGCCGCGTCGATCGGCAGGCCCGACGCGTAGATATCGCGCCACTCGCCGATCGCATCGAAGTTCTCGAGCGCGAACCCGAGCTGGTCCATCTGCGCGTGACATGCTGCACAGACCGGGTTGGCCCGGTGCGCCGCCATCTGCTCGCGCATCGGCAGCACCTTGCGTGGGTCTCGCTCCTCTGCGAGGTCCGGCACGTTGGGCGGCGGCGGTGGCGGCGGGGTCCCCAGGATGTTCTCCAGAATCCACTTGCCGCGAATAACCGGCGACGTCCGGTTCGCGCGCGAGGTCCCGGTCAGAATCGAGCCCTGCCCCAGCAGCCCACGACGCACGCTGTCGGCCGGCAGCGATACGCGTCTGAACCGCTCGCCATAGACGCCCGAAATGCCGTAGTGGCGGGCCAACCGCTCGTTCAGGAACGTGTAGTCGGCATCCAGCAAGTCGAGCACGCTTCGGTTCTCGCGCACGATGCTCTCGAAGAACAGCTTCGTCTCCTGCTCGAACGCCTGCCGTAAATTGTCGTCGAAGTGGAATAGCAGCTCCGGGCTCGGCTGGAACTGCGCCACATTGCGAATGTGCAGCCACTGGCCGGCGAAGTTGTCGACCAGTGCATGGGAGCGTGGGTCCACCAGCATACGCCGCACCTGCTGTCGCAGCACCTCGGGGTCGTGCAACGTACCGGCGACCGCCAGGTCTACGAGCTCGTCATCCGGGATGGTGCTCCACAAGAAAAAAGACAGACGGGACGCCAGCTCCATGTCCGAGATCCGATACGGCGTTGCTGGCGCGACCGACGCCGGCTGGTCTTCGAACCTGAACAGGAAGTTCGGGCTGACGAGGATGCCGCGCACCGCCAGCTCGATGCCCGACTCGAAGCCGCCGCGGCCCGCGCCGTCACGATACAGCCCCAGTGGAATCTCGAGATCGGCCTCGGTCACCGGGCGACGGTAGGCCCGTCGGGCCAGCGTCGAGATGACCGTGCGGGCGCAGGCGGCTTCCTCCGAGGCGTCAGCGGACGCGGCCGGCGTACAGACGAACAGCTTGGCGCGACTGGGCGACTCGCCGGCAGTCGCGCTCTCGGTGAACGGTCCGGTAATGGTCACGCTGGAGACCACCGGCTCGCCGTTTGGCGCCCTATAGGGAGTGCGGCGCAGGGAGGGGTCGAAGAGATCTTCGACGTAGGCCGAGGTCTTGGCCACGAAATACACCTGCACCAGATGTGAGCCGGCCGTGACCGGCGCGCGGAACCGCATGCTCTCCAGGATCAGCCTGTTCCGCTCGTCGCCGCGGGCCCCCTCCGGTTGCTGCACCGTGCCAGACCAGAGCCTGACGCCGTCGATGCTCACGTCGAGCTGATGCGGCTCGGCGGTGACCCCCTCGAAGCCACCGGCCACACCGCTCTCCTTCGGTCGCATCTCGAACAGGTAGTCGCCATCGGCCGGGAAGTAGTAGCGAAACGCGGTGCCGCCGCGCGAGCCGAACGGCAGGTCGTCGCTGACGCGGGTGTCCTGGTTGCGGTCGGTCGGCACGAAGAACGTCTCTGGCGCCGGCGTGCCCCGAGGCCGTGCGAGCGCCATCTGGCTGATCTGCGCGGCGGCCCCAAGATACCGCTCGGTCAGCGCCGAGGACAGCGTCAGCGCATCGGCGTTGTTGTCGAACCCATACGCCGCGTTGTCGGCCGGCAGCAGCGACGCATCGATGTCCACGGCGAGCAGATCGCGCACGGCGTTCTGATATTCGGTACGGTTCAGGCGGTGCAGCGTGGGCCGGCCGGGGTTGGGATGGTCGAGCGCCGCGCGGTCGAGCTGGGTCTCGAGCCAGGTCACCACCTGGCCCGACACCTCTGTGTCGGGCCGGGGCCGTCCGGCTGGCGGCATCGTGCCGGTCCGCAGCTTGCGGACGACCTGTTCCCAGACGTCCGGACGCTCGCCCACACGCGCCAGGTCCAGCGTGTCGAACGCCAGGTCGCCCGCCAGGGTGCGCTGGTTGTGGCACCCGACGCAGTACTGCCGCAGCACGGTGTCGAGCCCAGGGTCGGGTGCCGCCGCGGACACGGTTGGCACGACGGGTGCCTGCGGCCCTGCCCCGTGTAGCGGGACGTCGTATCCAGCACCAGCCGCGACGACGCACGCCGCGATTCCAGACACCACCGCGAAACGATGGAAGGTCATCGCCGGACCAGCTCCTCCGGGATCGCCGCCGCGCACGGCGCCGGACACTCGATCTCCCGGGCTCCAAGCTGTCGCAGCAGCTCCGCCGTGTGGGGGTGCGCGGCGAACGAGTTGCCGTACTCGACCCCGTCGGCCACCCGCAGCGGCGTGCGTCCGTCCAGGGCCACCACATCGAGCTCGGCGCCCTTGTCAAACAGATACTGCACGACACTGTTGGCGCCGCGATACGCCGCCGCGTGCATTGCCGTTTCGCCAATGTCACTGACGAAATTCACGTCGGCGCCCTGCTCCTCCACCAGCAGCTGAACCGCTTCGAGTACCTGCGCTTCGCTGGCCCGTTCCTGGTTCGAGGCCCACGCGATGCCGGCCGCCGCCATCAGTGGCGTGATGTTGTCTTCGGTGTTGATTGTCGGGTCGGCACCGTGCTCGAGCAGCAGCCGCATCACCTCGACATCGGCCACCTTCGCCGCGAACATGAAGGCGGTGGCGCCGGTCAGGTGCCGGCGATACCGCGCGCCGGACCAGCGCGGCTCTTCCATCGTATTCCGGCCGTTGGCGTCGGCGCCGTGCGCCAGCAGCGACCGGATGACACGCAGCCGGTCGAGGTTCACCGAGATGAACTGGTCGCTGATGTGCCAGTTCGCCACGTGCACGGCGGCCTGCAGCGGCTTGCCAAAGATGTTGCCCCGCGGCACCGTCTCGGAATCGCGCTCGCTGTAGCCAATCTGTCGAATCTCGAGCGGCATCGGCCGGGCGCGCACGCCCTGCACCGTCAACCGCGTCGAGCCGCCCTCGACGTTCGGGTCCGCGCCCGCCTCGAGCAGCAGGTCGACCAGATCTTCGTGCCCGTTGATGACCGCCACCAGCAGTGGGGTCGCCCCATCGGGACGCGGCTCGTTCACATCGGCCCCGGCCGCGAGCAGGGCGCGAACTGCGGGCAGGCTGCCCTGGCGCGTGGCGAAGAGGAGCGGTGTCGCGCCGCTGTTCGAGCGCGCGCCGATGCCGGCGCCACGCACGATCAACCTCTCGACCACCGGCACATGCCCTTCGGCGGCCGCCCACATCAGCGCCGACTGTCCGTTCCACGCTTCCTGCGCATTGATCTCCGCGCCAGCGTCGAGCAACGCCTCGACCGCATCCACCTGTCCGGAGCGCGCCGCCAGCAGCAGCGGCGTCTCGCTGGCGTTCACCGCCTGCTGTGGGTCGTTCGGGTCGACTCCGGCTGTCACCAGCTGCTGAATGATCGTCGCGTTGCCGTTCCTAGACGCGAGCCCGAGCGGCGTCACGCCATAGTTGTTCGCCGCGTTCACAATTGCGCCTGCGCGGATCAGCGCCGCGGTCGTCTCCGCGTCGTTCAGATACACGGCCCAGTGCAGCGCGGTCGCCCCGTCGCCCTGCGCTGCGTTCACGTCAACCTGCTGCTCGAGCAACGACCGCACGATGGCCGCATCGCCGCGCTCGACCGCGTCGGCGAGCGGCGCCTCCTGTCCGGCCGCGGACACAGCGATGCCAAGGCCAACCGCCACGAGTGAAGCAGCCGCGCGCAAGAGTCCGGACGCCCGTCGAACCCGCATCATCGATGTCCTCTGGTGACTCCACATCCTACTATGCCCCGCCGTTCCGTTCTCTCGAACGATCACAAGTTCCTGCCCGATGCGCACTTAGGGCCTAACCGAACGGTTGCGCTCGCCTTGCTCGTTCGAGAAACTCGTCCAGCTTCTCGTCAGCGCCTTCCCGCCGACTCCACCGACGGATGGCAGCGATATCGACCGGGTGCCGCACGGCGATCTGAATCGCGACATCCAGACTCTGGCGGTCGTCCCAGTGGAAGAACGCCCCGAGTCGGTCTCTGCACGAGTCGGTGGGAGACAGCGCGTGAACATGACCGGCACGACCGCGGAGGACAGTCGGCTTGATCTTGTAGTCGCCGCCCACCGCCAGCGGGCCGCGAGGGAACTCCACCCAGAAAGCGACCTCAGGGTGCAGAAAGCGGTCGCCCGTTCTCGTGAATCCGACGGCCGCCATTGCGTCGTCGAGCGTTGCCTGGGTGACCGTGCCCGTGAGCACGAAGTCGAGGTCGAGGGACGAGTACGTCCCTGCTGTATGCAGCGACGCACAAGCCCCTCCCGTCAGGACAGCGCCGATCCCATGACGGTCGAGCGACGCGCCGACGACAAGCGCCACCTGACGAAGCGACGACCGCTTCGTGAGCCTCACCGCGGCTTCCCTGTGCGTCGCGGACGGCGACGGAGCGTGATGACGGTGCGTTGCAGTGCCGGGTCCGCATCGGCGAGTCGGGCTAGATACGCCGCCAGCTCACGCCTGGCAAAATAAATGGGATTCAGCGTGTAGAGGCGCGTGCGCCCCACGGTTCTCGCGGCGACCAGGCCATCTTGCTCCAACCCGCGGAGAGCGCGCTGCACCGGTGCCAGGGGTGTCTCGAGCACCCGGCTCAGCTCGCGGGGATAGCTGCTCCCGAGCAGTCGGAGGGCCAACAGAGACCGCGTGCGGGTCCGCCCACCGAATGGACTCGATTCATTGACACCCATATAGTGTCATATGACACTATTTTGGTGTCTACTTCAAGGCCTCGAACAGGCCGACTGGTAAACGAGCAAGCGCGAACAATCGTCATCCCACGAGAACATGTACTCTTGCGCGGCAAGGAGGACACCCGTGGTGAAGGCGCTCAGAGGGACGACCCGGTGGTTCGCGTTGACGGTCGGTGCCGTGTTGGCCATCGTGGTCGGCGGCACCAGCGTGTTGGCCGCTGACAACTGGCCTCAGTGGCGTGGTCCGCACCTCAATGGCACCACCACCGAGACCGGGCTGCCGACCACCTGGAGCGACACCGAGAACGTCGCCTGGAGGCTCGAGGTGGCGGAGAACTCCTGGACCGGCGCCACTCCGATCATCTGGGAGGACACGATCTTCCTGAACGTCTCGTATCTGGCGCGCAGCAGCGGTGGCGGATTTGGCCGTCGCTTCGGACGGCGGGGCCAGGGGCGAGGCCGCCGCGGACCGCCACGAGGCGCTTCCCCGTCAGCGTCAGCGGCTGACGGCGGAGAGCAGCGGGTCGTCGAGCTGTGGCGCGTCAACCGCACCGACGGCACCATCATCTGGAAGCGACACCTCAGCGACAATGATCGCCAGCAGCGCAAGCAGAACATGTCGTCGCCGTCTCCGGTCACCGACGGCGAACATGTCTGGGTGATGACCGGCACCGGCTGGCTGCGCGCCTTCGACTTCGACGGCAACGAGCTGTGGGCGCGAAACATCTCCGACGACTACTGGGCGTTCGGCTTGAACTGGGGATTTGCCTCCTCGCCGCTCCTGCACGAGGACGCACTCTACGTGCAGGTGCTGCACGGCATGCGGACCGACGACCCCTCCTACGTGCTGCGCATCGACAAGATGACCGGCGAGACAGACTGGATGGTCGAACGGCCGACCAACGCCCAGCGCGAATCACCCGATTCCTACACGACGCCGGCGCTGCTGCAGTATGGCGACACGGCCGAGATCGTTCTCACCGGCGGCGACGTCGTGACCGGCCACGATCTCGAGACCGGCGCCGAGCTCTGGCGCGCCGACGGTCTGAATCCTCGCAACAACGGCGCCTACCGGCTCATCGCGTCGCCCTTAATCGTGGGCGAAACGATCATCGCGCCGACCCGGGTGCGTCCGATGCTGGCACTGAAGGCGGGCGGACGCGGCGACATCACCACATCGCACCTCCTCTGGTCGTTCGACAGCGGCCCCGACGTGCCGACGCCGGTCTCTGACGGCGAGCTGCTTTACGTCGTGCAGGACAACGGCGTGGCGCACGCGCTCGACATGACTACCGGCGAGACGGTCTACACCGAGCAGCGGCTCGAGCCGGGCACCTACAGCGCCTCGCCGATCCTGGCCGACGGCAAGCTGTATGCGACCAGCGAGGATGGCGTGACGACGGTGTATCGGGCGGGGCGAGATTTCGAGGTCCTGGCGAAGAACTCGCTGCCGGGCTACACGCTGAGCACGCCGTCGGTGTCCGACGGGCATCTCTACATTCGGGCGGGGGGCACCCTCTACGCGATTGGCGAACAGGGGAACTAGGCCCGCAGCTCGGTTCGAGTGGGACTGTTGTGGCGCACGGCGTGGCGCACGGCTTTAGCCGTGCGATCGCAGGCCTAAGGGCCTGCGCCACGAAAGATTCCCCTCGCGACCCTAATGGCCTGCGAGGGTGCAGCGCCCCTGAAGGGGCTTGCTACCGCTCCTCCAGGGCAAACAGGTCGCTGACGGTGTTGATGTAGAGCACGCCGTTGGCGGCAACAGGGGCACCATAGACGAGGCCGCGGAGAGTGTTCTCCGCCAGCACCTCGAGGTCGCGACCGGCGCGCAGCACCACCACGTCGCCGTCCTCGTCACCCAGATAGATCTTGCCGTCGACCACCAGCGGTGAGCCCCAGACCGCCGCGAACGTGTCGTAGACCCACACTTCTTCGCCGGTGGTGACGTCGAGGCAGTGCAGATAGCCGCTGAAGTCGGCGACATACAGCAGCCCGTCGTCGATCGCAACCGTCGACAGCGAACGGCGAATCGCCTCGGTCCGCCACACGACCCCCGACTCGCTGATGTCGCCGCGGCCAGTCGCATCAATGGCATGCAGGCGGCCATCTCCCTCGCCACTCTCCGGGTCCTGGCCATTGGCGACGAAGACCATGTCGTTCCAGACGACCGGCGTGGCGATGACGTTGTTACGGGTCGTCGGCCACTCGGCTTCTATCGGGTTGGTGTCGAACTCCCACAGCAGCATGCCATCGGCAACGTCGTAGCCACGCACCCAGCCGTCGCCCTGCCCGATCACCACCTGCACGACGCCGTCGATCTCGGCGACTGCCGGCGACGACCACTGGCCGTGCAGAATCCATTCGCCGACCGGGGCGGCCCGCCATACAAGCGCCCCCGTCTGCCTGTTCAACGCGATCAGATCCGGCGCCTCCGGCGACGGCACATAGCCGCTTTCGTCCTGACCGTTCGAGGTGTTGACAATGACCAAGTCGCCATACACGGCCGGCGCACTGCTGGTCATATTGTGGGGAAAGACGTCGAGCTCGCCGATCATGTCGTACGACCAGATGACGTCGGCATCGGTCTGACCGGCGCGGACCTCGCCCGTGAACGGCCCGTCGTTCTCGCCATCGAGGAAGCCCTCGGTGTCGAGCGCCACCACTTCGCCTCGGTTGCTCACGTAGTAGAGTCGGTCGCCGTCAACGCTGGGCGACGAGCAGACCCCCTGGAACGGCCAGTCGTTGTCCTCGCTTGGCAGCTTGTCGTGCGCCATCTGCCAGAGAAAGGCACCATCCGCCTCGCGGAACGCCATCACGATCCCCTTGTCACCCTCGACGTCGGTATGCCGCGGCCGGTCGTTGTTGGTCCCGACGAAGACCTTCCCAGAGGCGACCACCGGATTGCCGTAGCTCGTCGACCCGAGCGCCGCGACCCACTTCACGTTGGCGCCGGCGTCGGTGTCCCATTCAGTCGGGAACCCGGTCTCGCTCGAAGTCATGTTGCGCGCCAGCGTCCCGCCCCACATCGGCCAGTCGCCCGCGGCGAAGGGGCGACCCGTGAGCAGACCCATCGCCGCCAGCACGACGACTGGCACCACGAGCCGCCTCACCGTGCGGCCCGCCAGCGATTCGCTCTATCCCCAATGCACATCCGGACTAGTGTATCGCCACCGGTCGACTAACCGGTCGACCGGTCCTGACTCGGTGCTTGGCATCTTTCTATGCAATGTGTATATTGCACAGATGAGCACCAAGACAGTCTCCCTGAAGATAGAAGCCTACGAACGCCTCCGGGCCGCCAGGCGCTACCGTGCCGAATCGTTCAGCGAAGTCGTACTGCGAGCGAGCTGGCCTGAGGACACGACCACGGCCAGAGAGTTGCTCGCGTCCTACAAGTCAGGCCGGCCGACATTCTCCGATGCGGAGCTCGACCGCATCGAGGCGCACATTCGTCAACAGCTTCCACCGGAGGATAAGTGGGCAGAACGCTGATCCTCGAGACCACCTTCTTGATCGATCTCGAACGCGAACACAACCGCGCCAGACCAGGAGCGGCCGTCGCTTTCCTCGAAGCCAACGGCGACGCCCGGCTCTACCTCCCGTTCATTGTGGCCGGAGAGCTGGCGGCGGGCGCCTCGCTCGCTGACCGTGCACGGTGGGAGGCATTTCTCGGCCCCTTCTACGTGCTCGCGTCGAACGCGGACGTCTGTTGGAAGTATGGGCGGGCCTATCGCTATCTGCAGGAACAAGGGCGGTTGATTGGCGGCAACGACCTCTGGATCGCCGCGACGGGACTCGCATATGACATGCCGGTGGTAACCAGAAACGCGGCGCACTACCGGCGGGTGCCAGGGCTCGACGTCGAAGAATACTGAGCGCCTTCGACCCGAGCAGCGAAGCCTTGCGCCCGAGTGACGGCCCTGCCGATATAATCCAACGACTCTCCAGGAACCATGGCACTGAACCCTGGCACCCGCCTCGGCGTGTACGAAGTCGCCGCCAAGATCGGCGAGGGCGGTATGGGAGAGGTCTACCAGGCTCGCGACACGAAGCTGGACCGGGACGTGGCGCTAAAGGTGCTGCCGGCGGCGTTCACGGCCGACCCGGACCGGCTCGCCCGCTTCGAGCGAGAAGCCAAGGTGCTGGCCTCGCTGAACCATCCGAACATCGCCAGCATCTACGGCCTCGAAGAATCTGGTCAGACGAGGGCGCTCGTCCTCGAGCTCGTCGAAGGCCCCACCCTCGCAGAGCGCATCACCGGTAGCGGTGACCCTTCGGGGTCGCCGATCCGCGGGTCAGAAGACCCGCGGCTACCAGTGGAGGAAGCTCTGACGATCGCCCGACAGATCGCCGAAGCCCTCGAAGCGGCGCACGAGCAGGGCATCATCCACCGCGACCTGAAGCCCGCCAACATCAAGGTCCGGGAGGACGGCACCGTCAAGGTGCTCGACTTCGGCCTCGCCAAGGCGCTCGACTCGACTGCCGCAAGCGGCACGACAGACCCGTTGCATTCGCCGACCCTGACGGCGGCCGCCACGCAGATGGGCGTCATTCTGGGGACGGCCGCCTATATGTCGCCGGAGCAAGCCAAGGGCAAGACGGTCGACAAGCGCGCGGATGTATGGGCCTTCGGCGCCGTGCTCTTCGAGATGCTGACCGGCGCGCGCGCCTTCGTGGGCGACGACGTGTCGGACACGCTGGCGGCGGTGCTGCGGGCCGAGCCGTCCTGGGACCGATTGCCGAACGACCTGCCGCCCGCGCTCGCCACCTACCTGCGGCGGTGTCTGCACAAGGACCCGGGCCAGCGCGTCCGCGACATCGGCGACGTGCGGCTGGCGCTGGATGGGGCGTTCGACCTCTCCCATCCTGCCGCACCGACCGAACCCGGTGTCTTGCCTGATGCAAGCGGCAAGACTGGCCAGCGAATCTGGATGGCCATGACGACGATAATGGCAGTTGTCGTGCTGGCAGCGCTTTCGGTGGCGGTGTCCTCCCTCACGCGCACACCGATCGCGCCGACGACGCGCTTCTCCGTGCTCACCGAAGGCACCGGAAGTGTGGGCTCCCTGGCGCTGTCGCCGGACGGCACCCAGCTGGCGTTCGTCACCGGTCCGCGCGGGCAGCTCTGGGTACGCTCTATTGATACGCTCGAGCCGCGTACCGTGCCGGGCGCTATGGATGCCGGCTTCCCGTTCTGGTCCCCAGACGGGCGTTCGATCGGCTTTTTCACGTTGAGCGAGCTCAAGACCGTGGACCTGACGGGGGGACCGCCACAGACCGTGGCCCAGGTCCCGATCGGGGTTGGTGGGACGTGGGGCGAGGACAACGTGATCCTGTTCGGACAGTTCGGTCGTGGCCTGTCTCGGATCCCGGCAGCCGGCGGAGAGCCGACGCCGGTGACCACGCTCGACGAGGTCGGTGGGGTGTCCCATGCCTGGCCGCAGTTCCTGCCTGACGGCGACCATTTTCTGTTTGTGACCACCTCTCTCGATCCGCAGGAGGCCGGCATCCGCATTGGTTCCCTCGAGACCGGAAACGTGTCTTCACCCATCGTGCAGACCGGCTTCATGGCCCGTTTTGCGGCGCCCGGCTATCTCCTGTTCGATCGGGGCGGTGCGCTCATGGCGCAACGGTTCGATACGGATCAACTGGAGTTGACGGGCGATCCGGTTCGTGTGGTCGACGGGGTCTTGTCTGACCCGACCCTTGGCTCGCTCGGGGTATCTACCTCTGACCGGGGCGGATTGGCGTATGTGCCCGCGGCCGGGTCGACGCTGACGCAGCTCCGGTGGCTGGACCGTTCGGGGAACGAGCTCGGCACGGTGGGAGCGCCGGGCGACTACCAGAACCCGGTGCTCTCTCCCGACGAGAGACGGGTCGCCGTGCAACGTGACGGCGACATCTGGCTGCTGGACCTGGAGCGTGGGACCGACCAGCGGTTCACCTTCGATCCGGCAGACGACCAGTGGCCTGTCTGGTCGCCGGATGGCGACCGCATCCTGTTCGCCTCGGCTCGAGAGACCCGACCGTTCGACCTCTACCTGAAGGGCACCGCTGGAACCGACCCGGCGCAGCTGCTGCTCGAGACCGACGAGCTGAAGGTGCCGTTCGGGTGGTCGACCGATGGCGAGCAGGTGTCCTTCACCACCCTGGACGCCGATTACGATCTGTGGTTGTTGCCGATGTCGGGGGACCGCCAGCCGACGAGCTTCTTGAGCACGCCGTTTCAGGACGCGTCCGGCGTCATCTCGCCGGACGGCCACTGGATGGCCTACTGGTCGGACGAATCGGTGGAGTTTCGCGTGTATGTCAGGACCGTGCCGCCCTCCGGTGGCCAGTGGCAGATCTCGACCGCGGCAGGATTTGCACCCCGGTGGAGCGCCGACGGACGGGAGCTGTACTGGACCACTGAAAACAACCAGCTCATGGCGGTGGACATCGACGTGACGGGTGACGCGCCCATCGTCATCGGCACACCGCAACAGCTCTTCGAGGCCCCTTTCAGGCAGACGCCCATCCAACGCAACGTCTTCGACGTCAGCGCCGACGGTGAACGGTTCCTGGTGAACACCCTCGTCGAGGGGGCGCTCTCGGCGCCGATCACCTGGGTGCTCAACTGGCCGGCCGAGCTCGAGCCGGCGCCGTGACCCTCCAGTCGACGACCTGTCCGACGCACGAAATCATATCTAAATATGTATTACAATACGAAGTATGGCTGCGAGAATCATTGGCGTCACCGAATTACAGCGACGCTTCAAGGCCGTCTTCGATGAAGTCCGTGAAAATCGCGTGCCCTACGTCCTGACCCGGGGGAGTCGTCCCGAGGCGGTGCTGCTGCCCTACGAGGAGTACGAGCGGCTGGAACGGCTCGACGAAAAGGAGGTCGTCTACCGCTTTGACCGCCTTCTCGAGCGCACCTATCGGCGGAGCGAGGACACCGACGAGGCAGACGTGGCCGCCGATGTTCGGCGCGCGCGCGAGGAAACGCGCCGGCCCCGCTAGCGGCCCGTGGTGAAAGTCCCGCGCGACGTCCCCGCAGGTCAGATGCGGGCGGTCATCGACACCAACGTCTTCGTCAGCGGGTCGATCCGGCCGCGCGGAGCGCCAGGTAACATCCTGCGAGCGCTGCGCGACCTTCGCTTTCTTGCCCTCGTCAGCACACCGATCCTGGAGGAGCTGGTCGCAACCCTCACCCGGCCGTGGCTGCAGGAACGCTACGGCATCGAGGACGAGGATGTGCGAGACCTCTTGCGTCTGCTCGCGTTGAGGTCTGAGCTGGTCGAACCCACCACCCGCATTCGCCAGTGTCGCGACCCCCATGACGACATGTTTCTCGAGGCGGCCGTCGAAGGACGAGCGGCGCGTCTCGTCTCTGGCGACGCGGACCTGCTGGCGATCGGGTCGGTCGGCGACACGCGCATCGTGACCCCGGCCTTCTTTGTCGCCGAACTCGATTGACCTCGGCAATCCGCACAATTGGCCTGTCTCAGACCCGAACCCGAAGCCCGCGTGAGTGGCTTCCTAAGCCTCTCCTCACGTCAGTCGAGAATCGCGCCGGCCAGCGGGTCGGCGCTGGTGATGCGGACCTCGACGCGCTGGTTGCCGTCTCGGCCGGGCGGCACCGCCACCTTCAGGTAGTTGTCGGTCAGCACGGTCGTGCCGCCTTCGAGCGACAGCCCGGGGCGCACCTGCCCCACCTGCGATTTGCGGAACCGCCTGGACAGATCGGCGCCGACGTCGCGCAACGTGCGCGCGCGCGCGCGCACTACCGGGCCGGGCACCCGGTCGGGGAGGCGCGCAGCCTCGGTTCCGGGACGCGGCGAGTAGGGAAAGACGTGCAGGTATGTCAGGGGGCTGTCGGCCAGATAGTCGAGCGTCTGCTGTGCGTCTTCCGCGCGCTCGCCGGGGAACCCGGCAATCAGGTCAGACCCGATGCCGGCGTGCGGCAGTCGGTCGCGGATGCGGTCGACTGTGCGGCGATACAGATCGAAGGTGTAGGGACGCCGCATGCGGCGCAGCATGGCGTGGCTGGCATGCTGGAGCGGCAGATGGAAATGGGGCGCAAACCGGCCGCTCGAGGCAACCAGATCGACGACCTCTTGCGGACAGTCCATCGGCTCGAGCGAGCTGATACGAAACGTGACGTCGGAGGGGTGCCGGTCGAGCGCGGCGAGCAGCGTGGTCAGCGAGGCGGGCCCGGACGCCGTGGCATCAGGGTCCAGGTCTCGCCCATACGACCCGAGGTGCACGCCGGTCAGCACCACTTCGTTGAATCCGCTCGCAACGGCGTGGCTGACGGCGCCGAGCACGTGCGTCAGGTCGAGACTGCGGCCATGGCCTCGGGTCGACGGAATGATGCAGTAGGCGCACCGCTCGTCGCACCCGGTCTGCACCCGGAGCATGAAGGCCACCCGGCCAACGGTGCCGGGCGAGACCAGGGCCCCGCAGACGCCCGGACCGTCGCCGAAGCGTTCGGCAGTGGTTTCCCCGTCTTCCCGCGGCGGCAGCAGCCGGTCGAGCATGCTGTCCTTGTCCGCGTTAGGCACCACCTCGGGCGTGCCCGGCAGCATTGCCACTGCCTCGCCATCCCGCGTCGCGTAGCAGCCGGTGGCGACCACCCGCGCCTCAGGATTCAGGCGCGCCACCCGGCGCAAGGTCTGGCGGGCGCCGTGGTCGGCGGTGGCGGTCACCGAGCAGGTGTTGACCACCACCAGATTCGCCTCGTCGACCGAGCCCGGCGTGGCACCCCGCGCGCGCAGCCCCATTTCGAGCTGCAGCGAATCGGCTTGGTTCACGCGGCACCCGAAGGTGGAGATGGCGTAGCGCAAGGGTGTATGTCCTACAGGAGGCAGGAGACAGGAGACAGGAGACAGGATGGGCTGGGGGGCTTCGCCGTCATCCAGACACCAGCGCCGCTGCCACGACATTCGAGGGACACTTCGTCATTGCAGCGTCAAGCGGTAGCCGTCGACGGTAGCAGCGATGGCCGGCGCCTCTCCGGACCGGGTCGACGGCAACTGCCGCACGATCTCGCCGTGACAGCGGAATCGGCTAGGCGGCCCGCCTGGCACACCAGACGGTAGGACGATGATGAGGTCGAGCGGCGAGTCCTGTTCGAGCAACGCGTCGGTGCGGAACAGGACGCCGGATCGGCTCAGGTTCTCGGTGTGCCCGACCTGCCAGTCCGCGTCCTGATCTTTCCGGGTCCGGTACCGTATCTCCAGACGCATGGTGAACCGTGCGGCGCGGGGCATCGTTTGCCTGCCAGCCCGCTCCACCGACGGTCGATCGAACTCGCGCTGACCGGCGACAATCAGCGAGAACGCATCTCGCCCCAGGTCGAGCTGGCGCCACAGGTGACCGCACAGGTCACAGTGCAGCCAGCGCGACCCCGAAGAGGACCCGAGGGCCTCGACGTCCGTGTCGGCTCCGCACCGCGGACATGACGGCAATGCATCCATCGGTCTTCAAGGGGCCAGTGGCCGGAGACCACTGTGAGCCGCCCACACTATCACGATCCTCGGGTCTGACGGCAGCCTGATCGGCAGTTCGCCGACCTGACCGGTGAGCCTGGCGTGGCCGATCGCCGGATGCCCGAGGGCAGACACTTTCCGGTTCCCTGTAACAGCCCACTGACATAGGATCGAACGTCAGGCGCACCGTCACGCGAACGACATCGTCACGGGCATCGCTCGGCGTCCTGTCGGCATCGTTTGAAGTCATCGATCATCTTCCCGGGAGCACCGCATGCGTTTCACACAGCTCACCTGGCTCACCGCCTTCATCGCCGCCGTGGCACTCGTTGTTTTCGCGCTGCCACAGCCCGATCCGCTGGCAACGGCAGCCGCGGCGGCACTGCCGGAGGACGCCCGGCTCGAAACGCTGAAGGACGAGGCTGTGGTCGACGTCGAGAGCCGCCGCGACTTCACCCAGCAGATGGTCGACATGATCTACAGCTTCAACGAACTGGGCTTTCAGGAGTTCGAGACGCAACGCTACGTCACCGGCATCCTCGAGGACCACGGCTTCGCCGTGGAGCGAGGAGTCGCCGGCATCCCCAGCGCCTGGTGGGCCACCTGGGGCGAGGGCTCGCCGGTCATCGCGATCGGCACCGACGTCGACGGCATCCCGCAGGCGTCGCAGAAGCCGGGCGTCGCCTATCGCGAACCGCTCATCAAGGGCGGCCCTGGCCACGGCGAAGGGCACAACGCCGGGCAGGCGCTGAACATCACGGCGGCCCTGGCGGTGCAGAAAATCATGCAGCGCGAAGAGCTGCCGGGCACGCTGGTCATCTGGCCCGGCATCGCCGAGGAGCAGCTCGGAACCAAGGCGCACTACGTGCGCGCCGGGCTGTTCGATGACGTCGATATCGTGCTCTATTCGCACGTCAGCAACAGCATGAACGCGAGCTGGGGCGAGAGCGGCGGCAACGGGCTGGTGTCGGTCGAGTATCTGTTCGAGGGCGAGAGCGCCCACGGTGCCGGGTCCCCCTGGGACGGCCGTAGCGCGCTGGACGCCGTGGAGCTGATGAACGTCGGCTGGAACTATCGCCGCGAGCACCTGCGCATTCAGCAGCGATCCCATTACGTCATCTCCGACGGCGGCGACCAGCCCAACGTCGTCCCGCCAACGGCGGCGGTCTGGTACTTCTTCCGCGAGACCGACTACCCGAGCATCATGCGTATGTGGGAGATCGGGAACCAGATCTCCGAGGGCGCCGCCATGATGACCAGCACCACGGTCGACTCGCGGGTGCTCGGCGCCGCCTGGCCGCAGCACATGAACAAGCCGCTGGCCGAGGCGGTGCACACCAACATCCTCGAGGTGGGCATGCCCCAGTGGAGCGACGCCGACCAGCGCATGGCCAAGGCGGTGCAGAAGATGCTGGGCGCCGAAGAGCGGGGCCTGGGGACCGAGGTCAGCGAGGAGGTGCGCGGCCGCGAGGACATCCCGGACGGCCAGCGCCGGGGCGGCGGGTCAGACGACATCGGCGACATCTCGTGGGTGGTGCCGACCGTGTCGCTGCGGTTCCCGTCGAACATCTCCGGCGGCCAGGGACACAACTGGAACAAAGCCATTGCCATGGCGACCCCGATCGCCCACAAGGGGGCGACCGCCGGCGCCAAGGTCTACGCCCGGACGCTGCTCGACATTCTGCTGACCCCGGAGCTGGTCGAGAATGCCAACGACTATTTCGAGAACGTCCAGAAGAAAGACATGGAATACACCACGTTCCTGCGCCCGCAGGACGAGCCGGCCATCTGGCTGAACGAAGAGATCATGGACACGTTCAAGCCGCAGCTCGAGCAGTACTACTTCGACCCGTCGAAGTACGACACCTATCTCGAGCAGCTCGGCATCGCGTATCCGACCGTCCGTGAAGGCGCCAACTAGGAGACTGCGATGACAAAGGTCCGCTCAGCCGTCCCGCGGATCGTCGGCGTCGCGGCCGTCGTCGCGACCCTGACCGGCGTAACCGCGCAGCAGCAACCTCAACCAACGGCCACCGCCGCCCCGGCGCTCGACGCCGACCCGCGACTCGACCGCTTCAAGCAAGAGGTGATTGTGGACGTCGAGGCCCGGCGCGACTTCACCCAGCAGATGGTCGACTCCATCTTCAGCTTCAGCGAGCTGGGGTTCCAAGAGTTCGAGACCCAGCGTTACGTCACCGGGATTCTCGAATCGCACGGGTTCGCGGTCGAAAGAGGCGTCGCCGGCATCCCGACCTCGTGGGTCGCGACGTGGGGGTCGGGCAAACCGGTCATCGCGCTCGGCACCGACATCGACGGCATCCCGCAGGCCTCGCAGAAACCGGGTGTCGCCTACCGTGACCCGCTGGTGGCGGGGGCGCCGGGGCACGGCGAGGGTCACAACTCGGGGCAGGCGCTCATCGTGACCGCCGCGCTCGCCGTAAAGCAGGTGATGGAGCGCGAGAACATCCCCGGCACGCTGATGCTCTGGCCGGGTGTCGCCGAGGAGCAGCTCGGCGGAAAGGCGCACTTCGTGCGGGCCGGGCTGTTCGAGGACGTCGACGCGGTGCTCTACTGTCACGTCAGCACCGGGCTCGGCACCAGCTGGGGCCAGGGCTTCGGCAGCGGGCTGGTGTCGGTCGAGTTTCTGTTCGAGGGCGAGAGCGCTCACGGCGCCGGCTCCCCCTGGGACGGTCGCAGCGCGCTCGACGCCGTCGAGCTGATGAACGTCGGCTGGAACTACCGGCGCGAGCATCTCCAGATCCAGCAGCGCTCGCACTACGTCATCACCGACGGTGGCGACCAACCCAACGTCGTCCCGCCCACCGCGGCGGTCTGGTATTTCTTCCGCGAGGTCACCTACGAGCGGATCAAGAGCCTGTGGGACATCGGCGAGCAGATCGCCGCCGGCGCGGCGCTGATGACCGGCACCGAGGTCCGCTCACGGGTGCTCGGCGCCGCCTACCCGCAACACTCGAACAAGGCGCTGGCCGAGGCGATGCACGCCAACATCCTCAAGGTCGGCATGCCCGAGTGGAGCGAGGACGACCAGCGGATGGCGCGCGCCGTTCAGGAGATGCTCGGCGCACAGGCGCGTGGATTGAGCACCGAAGTCAGCCAGACCCTTCGTGGCCGCGAGTCCACCCCGGTGAGCCAGCAGCGGGGCGGCCCGTCTGACGACATCGGCGACATCGCCTGGAACGTGCCGACCGTCACGCTCGGCTTTCCTTCCAATATCTCCGGGGGCCAGGGGCACAACTGGAACAAGGCAATCGCGATGGCGACACCGATCGCGCACAAGGGGGCCACGGCCGGCGCCAAAGTGCACGCGATGACGGTGCTCGACCTGCTGCTGACCCCGTCGATCGTCGAGAACGCCTGGGACTACTTCAACAACGTCCAGACCAAGGACCGGAAGTATGTCTCGCTGCTGCGGCCCCAGGACGGTCCGGCGATCTGGCTGAACAAGGAGATCATGGACAGGTTCAAGCCGGAGCTGGAGCAGTACTACTACGACCCGTCGACCTACGACACCTATCTCGAGCAGCTCGGCATCGAGTATCCGACCGTGCGCGAGTAGACCCTCGACCGGTTGAACACGGAGCCCACGCCGGCATACGCTGAACACCTACAGTCTGGGACACTACGCCGCGACCGCTGCCTGTGCGGCCTAACCCCACAGCGTGGAGCTTATGTTCAATCTATCGGAGACTCGTGACCGCCTGTTCTTTGGCTCGGCGCTCATCGTCCTCGGGATTCTTTTTCTCCTGGATGGATTTGAATTTCTGCGGTTTGACCGCTGGTGGCCCCTCATTCTCATCTGGATCGGCGTATGGCATTGGTCGGCCAAACGTCTTGGAAGCGCCATCATCTTTGTGGCGCTTGGCGCGTTCTTTCTCGCCAATGAACTGGGATTCATCTACTGGGCCGAGAGCTGGCAGTTCTGGCCCCTGCTCCTGATCGCTATTGGCGTCTGGTTTCTCGTCAGACCCAGACTCACATCAGTCCCACACATTCCGCTGCTGGAGTCCAACGACCTGAACATCGTTGCGTTGTTTGGTGGCGGAAACCGAGTGGTCACGTCACAAAGTTTCCGTGGTGGACAGGCAGGCGTGATCTTTGGCGGCATCAATATCAATCTTGAGCAGGCGAAGCTTGCACCAGGCAAGATTCCGTTGACGTTACTTGCGATTTTTGGTGGCTTCGACATCATCGTGCCGGAAGAATGGAATGTTGAAGTCAGAGGCATTCCTATCTTCGCTGGCATGAAAGTGACCCGCCCCCTGCGGCCGTTCCACTTGTTAAGAGAGAGCGAAGTTCATATGTAGCCCGACGCCTGGTGCTGGCGTGACGGCCTCCGGCGCTGGAGGACGATAGCCCAGCGCGCTGTGCGGTCGAACGGTGTT